>Ga0098041_1000504_pt1 | contig 15604 bp, 26 predicted proteins | sample 8_EtaG_FD_77066 | JGI IMG/M metagenome (GOLD analysis project Ga0098041, IMG submission 77066) | Marine viral communities from the Subarctic Pacific Ocean - 8_ETSP_OMZ_AT15162 metaG | ecosystem: Environmental > Aquatic > Marine > Oceanic | place: Pacific Ocean | collected 2015-01-08
AGTTGAAAACCATTTATTCAATTTAGCATCATCTTCTACTTCAGGGTCTACAGGAAATTCGTCTTCCCCTGTTGGATTTGGATTAACGGGTGTTGGAGGAACTGCCATACCTGCTTGTTGAGCCATAGGGTCTAATGGTAATCCTGTTGTTGGGTCAACCATTGGTTCTTCCATTAGGGGTTCTTCCATTGGTGGTTGTTGTAATTCCGGTTGTTTCAATACTTTTTCCCAATTCATACTTTCACCTTCATTATGGTTCTCCAATCTGTAGACTCTATATTCGCACTAGTTCTAACAGTATCTTTAGGTTCTTCTTCTTTAGGTTCTTCTTTTACAGGAGGTTTCCACCCTGCTAATACCGCCATATTTTTCATCTGTCTCCTAGACATGGTAATGTAAACTTCTTCAATTTCATTTGGAATTTTTAAATCCGATTCTATAGAACGTAATACATTTTGATGTTCTTTAGTTGTTAGATTTATTGGAGTGTTTCTAATTATTCTTGCTGCTTTGTCTGTACTGAAGTTACCCGCAGGAGTTGTAAATTCATCATCTCTAGAAAATGCAGTAAACATAGATTTAATTTCAGGAATCTTTAATGCTGCTGCTCCACTACCTCTTCCTTGAATTGGAATAGGAGTATCTTTTTTAAACGATAATCCTAAATTAGCAAATGAATCAATAGCGTCTTTTACAATCTGCTGAAGACCTTTTGATTCCTTCCCTAAAATTCCATCTTCACTAAACAAGGCTTGCCACATAGGAGGTTTTGCTGAACCATCTTCTGTATACGAATACCAACTAGAATCAACCGCAGTTAAGTTAGCATCTTTAAATTCATTTCTATAATCAACATAGTCTTCTGTTAAGTAATGACCATATACATTTCTTCTTTCACTAACCTCCCCTGTTTCATCATCCCAATTGAGAGGTTCTTCAAATACAATGTTTGCAGGATTAGCAGGACTGTTTGGTTTTTTATAATCTTCTAACAGATTATCTAAATTTTTTAATAACTCTAATTGACTATCCTTTATTTCTCTACCACCTTTTAGACTAAATATTTTTCTTAATTCTCTATCAATATATGTCCACCCTATATCATTTATAGGCCCACTATTTCCTGCAACTCTGCCAACTTTACCCATACCGACAACTAAACCTAATAGACTCTTTTTTGCTTTAGAAACACCAATTGCTCTACCTCTTAGCCCACTACAAGTTCTTCTCCATATTTTATAACCTTCTGCAAAGGACTTAAAATCTCTATTCGCAGTAGCCTTATACTTACCGAAGGTAAAGGTAATTTCATCTTTCTTTAAACCTTTAGGCACAAACACACCTCTCCTTATCTTCACACTTCTTACAATAGCGTCTTAATTTAACTCTTTTAGCATTACCACCAACGGCTTCATTATTAAATAAATCAGACGTTGTTGCATTACTTGTAGTAACTGCTCCTTCAGCAAGAACAACAGAGAACCAATTTGGTTCTTTACTTGTTAGAGTAAAGTCCACACTACCCATATGATTCGTTCCGACAACTACCTAACTAATTATCATATCTGTTCTAAGAACCTTTTCAAACCAATCTAAACTTTTTCGATATCGTAACCCTTTCCCTTTTCTAGGTCTGTTAATGTTAGCCTTTTGATTACGAGGGTCTTTTTCTTTATGGTCTGCTATTTGTTGTTCATAATCTTTAAAACTTTCAAAATTTCCTGCTCTTCTAGCACCGTTCAGTTTTTCGTTTAATCTAATATTTTCTTTATTCCAATCTCCTAAAGTATATATATTAACATCACCTTTTCTTCCTACAGTAAATTTCGTGCCTTTAATATTATTCCATTCTTCTTTGTCATTTGGGAATAATGGCATAAATATAGCCTTTTCTAAATTAGCATTTTGTCGCTCCATAACTCTATATACACTATCAAAGACAACAACTTTATTTTCATGTCCTAAATCTATCGGTCTTAACTTTGAACCTGAAGAAGTATACTCCTTTTCTTTTCCTACTATGTTCCAAGTAATAAGATGGTCTCTTACTTCAGATGTAAATCCAAAGTATCTATTACCTATAGTTCCTCTACCGTTAATTAAATCTGCTATCGCTTTCAAATCTCCATCTATCCTATCTGTAGGAAATTTGTTCTTGGCTTGCCATTCAAAATGAGGTCTTGTAGTAACATTTTTATCTTTTAAATTATAAAAATAAGTTTCTTTTAAATTATGTGTGTCATCATAGTCATGTTTAGAATCTTCATTTCCTACATTTTCTTTTTTTTCTCCACCTACTAGGTCTTCACCACCAAGTTTGAGAATATCAAACCAAGTCATTCTTTCATTCCTTCTTTCATATAAAATTCTAAATCTTTCTTAAGGGCTTTTTCACGCTCATCTAAATCTTTAAGCATTGGAGATAAGAGTCTTTTTGCAGTATCTCTTGCATCTTTCCTATTTAGCCCTGCACCAACTAATCCATCAGCAATTTCTTCTGCATGTTCTAACATCTGTTCTCTCATCTGTTGAATCCTTTCTATTATACCTAAAGCCGCACTATATCCTTCTTGTGCTAACTCATTTCGGTCATTCTTAAACAAATCAAACCAATCCATCGTCCAAATCAGCCTCCGTCAATCCAAACCATGCTAAAAAAGCCTCCCTCATAGGCTTATCGGTAATAAAACCCTTAACCATCAAATCAACCTCGTCCTCTTACTAAAAATTCGCACCACTTTAAGACAATATACAACAAACCGAACAATCAATCCTTTCTTTCCGAAAAAATATATGGCGAAATTTTTTATACCACTCTTTTTTGAAAATTGAGGTGTCATTTTTTTACCACTAGCCGTTTATTTTTTTTCCTTTTTGTTCTATTCCCACTTTAAAAATCCTTATTAACGCTAAAATTATTTTATTTCTATAGGCATGTTAAAAAAAAAGATTTTTTTTATTGTTATTTGTATGGTGTCAAAAAACTATAGTCTTTATTATTCAACATTCTTTTTTTATGTCGAAACGAACGATTTAAATTAATATTGTTATTAAATGATGCAAAAAACTATAGAAATAAACAAATTTTAATTAAAAATAAGAAAAAAAAATTTTGATTACAAAGCCATATGGTTGGGCACTTTGTCGCCAAACCTTGAAGGGTTTTTACGCCCAACAATTTTATTCTTCACATTCTTTCAATTTAGCCAATGCATAATTTGTAACACCTAACATATATGCTTCAAATGATATTTGTTCATACCACAATGGTTCTTCTCCCCACTGTTTACACCATTTCTTTAATTCATCTTGATGATTAAAATAACACATACGACTTATATCATGTCTATGAAAATGTTCGCCTGTTGTATTTGGTTCGTCATAAACTGTATTGTATGCTCTCCAAATAGGCTTAACAACTACATCTTCAGCATGGCTCTTATTACCATATTGAAAAGGATGAACCGATATTAAGTGCATATGTAAATCATACACTCTAGCACTAAAATATGGATTACCATTTGTTTTATCATACCAATGTTTAACTTCAATAATATATTGTACAGGTTCTCTACTCATTTATTCTCCTCCTCATGTTCTCCACCATTTTCAATGGCTATCTCGCACCACTCTTGATGATTCAACAATTCTTTGGATATGTCAAAATCATCCTCTTCTACCGAAGCCGTTTCATATCCACACTTACAAACTAACTTAAATTTCATTCTTAAACTCTCCTTCATAACCACAGTCTTCACACCATGCACAATCAATAGTACCTAAATAAGCACCTGTAATTGTTACTACTTCCTGACATCCTTCACATTCCATATCGTATTCCATTTATTCTTCCTCCTGTTGTAATTGTTTTAATTCATTCTTAGCATCTTTAACCATCTGTATTATATCGGGTGAACATTCCGAAGATGTATGATTAATAGATTCAAATTTACAATCAACAATAGTATCATTAATACTATCATCACCAAATTGACTTTGTAAAGCAGTTTCTACTTTAAGAATAATAAGAGACATTAAGTCAAGTGGTTTTTCTACTAACCTTCTTTCAATAGCGTCTTTACGTGCGACTCTTTCAGCATTCCATTGAATTTCAAACTCTAATTTAGTACAAGTCATTTTTGGATAAAATCTAACTTTAACAATTGTATCATCACCTAAGTTAAATGACGAACCATACCAATTATAATCTAAAAATAAATCGTAGGGTTTGAAGCCACTATCGTTCTCCCTATGTGGCGTAAGTAGTTCTGTTCTTTTTGTTTCTTCATTCCATTGAGAAAGAACAACACATTCCCCTCTCATACCCACCAAATCTTTTTCTTCAGTTTTTGTTGTTATAGTATCAATTGGAAACAATCCATCATCGGGAAAGATTTTGACTAATTGTGATTGAGCCTTCCTTGCGTCAGAACCGTATTCAAAAGTTAATCCATGTTTAACACCATTAAGAGTTATACCATACAAATTTTCTGTATGTGTAACAGTTTGAATACCTTGTGTATTTTGTAACATCTCACTATCATACGTGTTACCTAAATAAATACCTTCACGTTCAAACAATAAGTTTAACATTCTGTTATCTTTTCCTTGCATCTTTATATCATATTCAATTGTATATTTTCTTTTGTATAGCATTATTCATGATTCAGAAATTAAGATATATAGGGTTTGTCCAAAGTACAATACCATATGGTAGTATAACTTTGTGGTACACCCTAATGATAAAGTTGTGAGGAGAACCAAATTAAATGATTCTCCCCACTTTTGAAGAGTTCCTAACGGGAAGGAACAACTAATCTAGTTAGCCTCCTGTAGGAAACCAACTAGAGAAGTTGCTTCTCCATCCCATCCGGCTTTATGGGATTTTACCGCATTTCTCTTCATCTGTTCTGATAGATGAGACACAAAGGCCGCACCATCAGCAAAAACTACTTCTTCACTTCTACCGTGAGGTAAAAGTAAACCTTGTAGGGCAGGATTATTATCAAATATCTCAGCAAAAGCCTTGATATCACTTGTTGCTACTGCTAAGGTAGTAGAAGCAATGCTATTTAAAGCAGAACTTCGGCGACCTATAGGAGCACCTTCAACATCTTCTAATATGCTTTTTATGGCAGAGGAGAATTTTGTTTGACGACTTGCGTCATTATCTCCCTTTGTGAGCATAGTTGAAACTGATGTAACCATCCAATCCTCAACTGCTCCATTATCCATAAATGTCGTTATTTCATTTTTCCATTCATTCCAATTTTTCATTTCACTCATATATATCACTCTCTCTATTTTACTTATTCACTCCCCGTTAGGAACACTATAGATTGAATATTTACTATATGAGGTGTATCCACAAAGTTCCTCTTACCATATGGTTGGTACTAACTTTGTGATGTTTAGACCCCGAAGGGAATTAGGCGGATGCAGCAGCCAATTTTATCATCTCTTCTGCTCTGTATATCTCCCAATTTAACTGTCTAGTTCTAGGATATGGGCTTTTACGTGCTAATTGTAAGCAATCATGCTCATAACGATTTAATTTACCAATTCCATAACCTAACATTTCTTGTTCTTTACGCATTGCAATAATAGCAGCAGGAACATACATAGGATTTTTTGTTTCTACGGCTTTTGCCTTTTCTTCCTTTGTTGTATATCTATCAACATCATCCCAAGTAAGATTGTTCTTTTGCATTCTAATTTTAAGAACCATTTTGTCAATTTGTGCTTTCTTTGATGGTTCTTTACTCATTACTTTACTCATACCCTATATTGGATATTAGGGATATAGAGGTAAGCCTCAAAGTTCATTACCATATGGTATTGTACTTTGTCGCAGTACCTTAACCCTATAACAAACCGCCGAAGACTACAGTGAATTCGGCTTACATGAGTGCACGTACAGAGGTAGTTCCAATCAGGGAGTAAATTGTTTTACTAGTATTCAATAAACTTTGTAGAGGTGTAGGATACAGTGTAGCGGAGAGCATAACGCTTTTTGCTAGTCTTCTTTGGTTAATGTTACGGGTTAACCCTTTATGTAACAGGAATATTATTCAGAGTCAATTAACTTAAATGCTCTGAGGGCTGCTTGTAGTTCTGAAAGTGCGTATGGTAAATCATCACCACGAACTTTCAAACTCTTGATTATTACAACATGAGAAGAACCGGACTTAGAATGTCCAACTTCAATCTCATATTTGTAGGGCTTAATATCGTTTTTTATTTCTTGTGTATTCATTATTCTTCACTTCCATTAAATGTATTTAACACTTGTTTTGCTTCTTCGGGTAAAGGTTTAACATGATATTTTCCTCTGCTTTCAATCCAATCTCTAAAATCATATTTATGACCTTCATATAATCTTCTTTTGATTTCTTTATCAAATGCAGCCTTTGTTTGAGTTCCAACATTACATGACCAATCAGCATCTTTCATTTGTTGAACAAATTCTATTGTTAGTTTCTTTCTTAATTGGTCTTTGTTAAATATCTCATTCATGAAATTTGCTTCTAAGACTCTAAGTCTAAACTTTTCAACATCTTTGATTGTACCTAATCCAGCAACCATCATAATCATGCCAAAAGGAAGACCATTAATTAAATTTAAATCACTCTCAGTAAATCCCTTGTCTATTCCGTTCTTTACTCCAATATATAGAGGCATGTTCTAGATTAGAAATTTAGCATATAAGGGTATCCTGACAAAGTAGACTACCATATGGTTGTAATTAACTTTGTGTTTATGAAGACCCCGAAGGGTGCTTAATCACATATTTGGCCCTGAATACCATTCAGGCATATTATCGCCTAATGTACTAATGGCATCATTATGCTCTTGTTCACTGATATCGCTACCAAAGACAATTTCTCTATCTTCAAGATATTCTGCCTTTAAACGGCCTACTGTATTTTTGAATATAGTAGGATTAAATCTTTCATTAGTTTTTTTAAGGGCATTTATCATAATATCACATTGTTCACCATTGACATCCATTCTAGCCAAAGCATCAGCAACTATTCTGAAATCCTTTCTTGTCATCATTATAACTCCCCCATTAGTAAACGAAACCTTTGCACAAGTTCATAATTTTGTTTTGATAATTTATAGTAGTCTCTTTGAAGATTTTCAAAATCATTAACTTGCCTATGAACCCTTTGTTCTAAATGATTAATCTTAATTGTATCATTTTTATTAATATACTTTCTAATATATTTTTCTAATGCAACAAGTAAACGAGGGGAATCACTTAAACCAAAATCTTCAAGAATATAATATAATTCTTGAGAATATTTCGGATAATAATCAGAATTTAAATTCGCAGGATATTGATATTCTTTTTCTTTCGTTCTTCGGGCATCTTGTAGGTCTTTCTCTGTATGGGCTTTCATATATTCATATGCTTGATATTTGCATATAAGGTAATTGCACAAAGTTCCTTACCATATGGTTGGTACGTTAGTTAAACATGATAATAGTTTTTGAGGAAACTTAGCACTATTCAAAAAAACCCATTCTGCCGTGTGCCGCCCTTTATATACCATATTCCAAATCTAGACCATCTCGGATTCACTCTCAAAAAAATCCGATAACCTTAGCCAAGTGTGTGCTTTATTCCTAAAGCATATTTAATGAACTCTCTCCACTTGGCTAAACATATTCCTACCAATTTTTTAATTGGTTTCTTTAGTGCTTAATTCGGTTTGCATACTATATAGTATATTATATATGTAATATCTTATAATATATAATATATTTAATATAGATATTGTTAAGGAATAATATTATTATCAATGTTTCTCATGAGAATGAGAATAATAATCTGTAGTAAAACTTGGTTTAAGTATATTTAATTATATATTTTATAATATTATTATCATTTATCATTATTATCATACATATATCTCTCTCTCTCTCTCTCTCTCTCTCTCTCTCTCTTGCAGAAGGGCATGATAATAATGATAAATGAGAAACATGTGCCAAAAATTGAGAATTTAATATCGAGAGAGCAGAAAAATGTTTCTCATTGTAATGATAAAGATGTGATAATAATATGACGTGGAAAGATAGGAAAAAAGAATTTATGGAAAATAATGAATTGACAAAGCCTGAAGATGTGGCATTTGAAATTTCTAAAGAACTCAAAAAGATGAGTGAGCAAAGTTCTCATTGGAAAGGTGGAACTCTTAGTAATCCAAGCGATTCTGAAGACCGATTTCCTATCAGTGGGCAAGTCAATAAGGAGAGCAAAAAGATGCCTCAATTTGGCTTAGAAACTTCTGCTGAAAAAATCAAAATTGTCTTTGCAGAAGTTCAAGAAATGCTTCTTCAGAAGAATGAACAATATGGTGATTCTGCCTTAAGTCCTAATAGAATATTTTCTAAGGCTTCAACAGATGAACAACTCAAAGTTAGGATAGATGATAAATTAAATCGTCTAATTCTAGGTAATGATTCAATGGAATCAGATGACGATGTAATCAGAGATTTGATTGGTTACTTCGTATTACTCTTAGTCTCTCAAAGAGGCTAAATTCAAACTCACTTTGTTGTGTGGTAATACATACCGATGACGCAAACCATTAGAAGATATTATTTTATAGAAGACTTAGCGGTCTGAATTTAATAATTGATTTTAATGACTTTGTGGGATAGAAGATTAGTAGCGAAACGCTATAAGTTATCTTTAGGGTAACATCACCCGTATAGGTGGAGCAATCCTAGTAAAGTAGGTGCTAATTAGAACAGTAAATGGTGTACACAACAATTTGTTAAAATAAGGTTTAACCAAATAAAAAGAAAGAAGATACAATAGGTCGAAATAAAGACAAGTTCTCAAAGAAGATAAGAGAACAATGTTGGCCGTAAAAATAACATAAAAAATGTCTTTCGTAAAATAACAGAAAGTAAACATGTAAAGATGTAACCCATTTAAGGGTCTCCTGAAGAACCTTTGGTTGGGTCTTTCCTGCGAAATCTGTTTGTAATCTACTCTTATTATCAAGGAGTATCTTTCCTATGTGGACGCAACGGCACAGAACGTTTTCTTCCTTATTTTAACAATACTTAATAACAATAAACAATAGAGATGATAATATGACAAAAACAATAAAATATTGCAGATATCCTGTAGAAGATGGTAGATGTGGAAATCCCTTTTCAACATATAGCATTAGAAGTCAGAGAAAATTTTGTGATGAACATGAACCCACACAAGGCGTACGTGCAAAGTCGGGAAATTTAAATTCTAAAACTGCTACTCAAGAAGAAATGAAAGATTATTTGATTGATGAAATGAATAGTCAAGAACTAAGTAGAAAAGAACTTAATGATAAAATGATAAGAAATAAAATTGACCTTAGTGCTAGAATAGATAAACTCCATGATATAGTTGCTGATATTACTAATTCAGATATGGAAGGATATACTATCAAGAAACATAACACAATGAAAGAAATCATTCACCAAAGAATTGATGTCTTATTTGAACAAGAAAAATTAAACCCAATAAACAAAGAAGATAGAATAATGTTGTATATTTCTAAACTAAGCAGTAGAATCACGACCTTAGAAAAAGATTTAGATAAAGCATATGAAGTTATTAACAGAACAAAAAAAGGACATCCAATTAAAAGGAGTAAATTAAAATGACAAAAGATATAAGTAGTTTAAAAAAAATAGATATGAGTATAAATGAATGTTGGAGATTTATGAACTCCATGAGAGGACAACTAATATTAGGACAAGCATTGACAATAGCAATAACTGAATTAAGTAAAGAAGAAAATCCACAAACAAGTAGTATATCAGATATGAAATTTATATTAATGTCTAATCCAACAATGGCAGTACTTGGTAAAGCAATTACAGGAATCAAAGAAGACTTAGTATATGTAGATGATTCTTGGGATATGTTATATCAAGTTCATAGTAATAGACCCGAATGGGTTAAAGCAGCAGAAGATTTCGCAAGAGGGATTAAAGATGAATGAATGCGAATGTGGAAAAATAATCAGTAAGAATGTTACTAAATGTAAAAGATGTAATGAAAAAGAAGAAGAAGAATAATTATAAATCGGTTTCTACAATAAAAAGTATAAACAGTAGTAGTAGATAACACTCTCTTCTATGAATACTTTTCCGATATCAGATTCGCACTTACTTATGTAAGTATTACGAACAGAGTTTGCTAAATTAAAAAAGATTAAATTACATCAGGCATATTTTCTAAGCAGGGGATTTTCTTTACCCCTATCTTTCTCTGTTACTATTCAACAAAATAAAATAAACAAAACAAAAAAAATGAGGAAATAAAAATGTTAACAAAAGAAGAAATAAATGTAGAATTTAGGTTGGTAAACGATGAAGAAATGCCACCTATTGTAATAACAATGAATGAAAATGATGAACCAAAGGTGTTGTTAAACAGTAACCATAAAATATGGTTATCATTACACCGAAAAACTATTGGTGGTTGTGCAAGTGCTTTGTATGATAAGATTGATAAATTACTTACTTCCCATCTAGAAGACATGAGAAGTTATGAAAAATTAGAAGGGGGATTTGAATGAGTACATACGCTAAAATTACAACACCACTATTAGAATTATCAGAAGCAGAAGATTATGAGGATGCTAAACTTGAATGGAGAATAACAGGTAATGTTTGGAGAGATACCGCAGCATCAGTTAGAGACCATCCAAGTAATCATCCTAATCATTGTTTATGTGGTCATAATATAGTTTATCATTTTGAAATAGAAAATACTATGAACAAAACTAAAGAAATAGTTGGTTCAACTTGTATTGGTAATTGGATGGTTCTAAGACATATGAGTGAAAAACTAAATGTTCCTAAAGATACTATTACAGAAGAAATGATAGAACTATGGAAATCACAAGCAGTTACAGGTTTAGTTAAAGATGCTTGGTGGGAAGAACATGGTGAACAATTTGAAATGGATTTTCAATTCATTGAAGACTTTGATTTAAGGCTTAATGTAAGAAAGGGTAAAAGATATTTCAATAGAATGAGTGGTACATTTCAACCAAAGATATCTATAAGAAAAAGAGCAGAAGGACAATATGGTCATCCTGAATATAAGATGGCTTCTATTGTTTGGAGATGGAATCATCCTGATAATACTAGAGCACAACGAAATAGTACTAGAGGATATCCTGATGATAAATTACTAAATGATATGACTCTATTTCAAAACTATATTGAGAGACAATTAGCAAAATTAGATGCAAGCCAAAAGAAAGGTAGAATAGAAAAGATTGTTGATGCGGTTGAAAAAGTAGTAGAAATAGAAGAACTAGAAGAGATATGTATGTATTATGATATACCTATGTTTGACCCTAAAGTTGAAGCAACTTCTCATTGGGAATCTAACTTTTTAGAGAGTTTAAAAAACCAATTATTGCGTGGGGTTGAATTAAGTGAAAGACAACACGAAAGTTTAGAAAAAATAATCAACCGAAACAATAAAACCCCTACCGATGCACAGACGAGTTACTTAAGAGCACTCGGATACACCGGAGCAATGCCAACTACACATTTAGAGATATCAAAATTAATAAGTGAGTGGAAAAAAAACAGAAATACTGAAATGAATGGAGGAATATAAATGACTAAAAAGAAAACTGAAAAGAAGGAAGATGAACGAAAATATACTGATGAGATGTTTGAAGAATTGCAACAAAATGCACTTAATCTTCAAGCAACTGCTCAAAATGTAGCAAATCAATTGGTGCAACACCAACAACTTTGCTCTCATTATGAGCAAACCATCAACGTACTAACGGGTCGCTTACAAGAACAACAAAAACTTGTAACACAATTGAGACAACAATTACAAACAAAAACGGAGGAATAAAAATGAAGTTAAGAATAATGAATGATACAGGACATACAGAGTTAGAATGCGAAGCAGTAGAAATGGTCGAACAGATTAACGACCACCCAACACATTGGGTTTTTATTGATGGTGAAATGGTTACAAGAGAAGCCATTACACAAGTCAATTGGGATACTGTTAACGATGTTAATCTAATTCCTGCAATGGTTGGCGGATACTAAATCTGCCATTACTTAGTCCGAGTAACCGGAGATACAAATGTTACCATGCGGGTGAAAAGCCCGTATACAAATATTAATAATAATGCAAATACTACCTATAGAGGTGTAATTGTGAAAGATAAAGACATAAGAACAAAATTAAATGCTAAAAAAATATTATATATTGAAGATGAAATTATACAATCACTTAATAGTGATATATCTAAAATGTTAATTAAAAATGCGTATAATAAATATAAATCTCAAAAAATACATGAGAGAAAACTATATTATGCAATCAAAAGACAGGTTGTTCAAGGATGTAGTGATTTTAGTTCTATGCAAGAAGTGCTCGACTTCTTTGATAAAAAAGAGTATAATACAATTAATAAAATTGGTGATAAAAATGAAAATCAAATTCGTAATTCCAACCCCCGATGATTCAGGAGATACACAAACTACAAGTTTTTTAGTTAATCTAAGTATTCCTAAAGACAGACTTGAAAACAGATATAGAACTAAACCAAATATATTTGGGGAACACGTTTTCACTGTATCAAGACCTACTATTTCTACTAGAGTTAAAGTAGACCCTTTACATGAAAGGATTGCTAAAACAATAGATACAGTTTTAATACCCAAGAAACAAATTAGAGGGTATCAACAACTGTTTGCTACACGTCAAGACAATTGGAATATGTTAATATCATTTAGATATAGTGGTGGAGATTCCATAATTTTAATTCGTAGAAAGAGAACTGCATTCTATATAGATAATACAAAGGTGTCTAGAACACGATTAATAACTATATTAGCCCAAGTTATATATCGTAGTTTACACACTAGAGATACAGAAATAATGGATAAATATATAGAAAGATGTATTCAACTTCCTTATTATGTTTCATATGCTTTAGAGAATAGAACACCTTATTATTTCTACTATAAAGGTAGAAAGCAAGAGGTTAGAATTAATACTAAATTAATTAGTGAAACAGAAGCAGCATTAGAAATATCAGAAGGTATTTGGGCTTCTATTCCTATTAAGGATTTAAATATTTTTATAGACACTTATTTAACAGGCACTTCCCGTTCTAAGACTTGGTACAAGATATCCCCTAACCGATTATGGACTAAATTATTAGGAAGAGAACCTAAAGAAAGTGAATATCATTTAATGATAGAATGGTTAAGACAAAATAGAACAGATGCAATGGTACAAAAAAGAGCATTTGATTTATTGAATCAACTATGTGAAGAATATGATGAATTTTCATTAATTAAATTTGGGAATAAAAAGTCTATATATATTAAAGGGAAACAAGCCGATTGGGTTATAGTACCAAGAGATTCTAGAAGAGCAGGACATCAAAATGTTGATACATATTGTTTTGAACGTTATCAAACATGGTATAAAGAGTACTTGGATTCAGGAAAAAGGCAGAGCATCAATGATTATCCTAATGACATGGATACTGAATTACGAGAGAGTAATGCTAAGGTATGGCGTGGCCCAATATGTATAGACAATTTACATAGTAATTCTAGTATTGGCGACCAAATGGCTGCTAGAGCAATGCTCTTAAAGAATGATGTAATCGCTAGTCAATTAGTACATACACTAAAAGGAATGCCATTTGATACCTTTGAAAGATTAAGAACACCATTAGTTGCGTGGGAAGAAAAGGAGGAACAGTAATGCTAGAACACAAATGTAAAGAATGTAATTCTATGTCTTTTGAATATATAGAAAGGCTTGGAGAACAAATATGTTCTGATTGTGGTCTAGTATTATCTGTTAACCCTATAGCAGAAACGGTTCAATATACAACAAATTCTAATGTAACATCAATGTTAGGTTCTTTTGTATCCAAAAAGGATATAGTAGACAGTAAATCTTACGCTCTTAGAAGAGAACATCTTAGGGTAAATCCTGAGAGTGAAGCAGATAGACAAATGCGAGTTTTGTGTAATATGATTCTATCTAATTACAATGTTACCAAAGAAATTAAACTATTAACACAAAGTTATTATAAAACTATTAAACGTGAAAGAATTTTTAGAGGAGTTAAGGTTGAATGGCGAGCAGCCGCTTTAACTTATTATGTGTTAAAAGAAAATAACATTATTACAAGTCTAAAGAAACATGAACTAATATCTAAAGTGCCTAAAAGTGATATCTCTAGACAAGCAAAAAAGGTAGCAAAGTTTAGAAGAAACGCTACAGTTTTTACTCAAAGAGATTCCATACAATTGGCTAATACATTATTAGATAGATTACAAATAACATCACCGGAGTTAAGATTAGGTATTATAAAATTAGTAGAGTATGTATCTAGAAATATAGAACAAAGAGACATGCGATTTACTGATAATATGTTAGGTGCATGTTTTTATATGGCTAGTGTAATGTTAGAGATAAAAATCACACAAGGTCAAATAGCAAAATCATGGCCTTGTTCTACAGTAGGTATAAGAATATCAACTACTCAACTATCAGACATCTTTAATTTTGATAAAACAAAATTACGAGATTATGATTTAGATGCTTTCATTATGGGAGTCAGATACGAATGAATATAGAAGAGTTAGTTAAAAACTTAGAAAAGTTACAGTATCACTTCAACGGAATGATAGAAGCCTATCAAAAGTTACCACCTCAAACAAGTACCATTAGACAGGTTACTATTGAAGATTCAATAACTGTCTTGGGTTCAATGTTTGAACAAATACATTTAGAAATAATAGAAACGAGGAATAGAATATGAATAAAATAACGATGAAAACAAGTAAAGGAACAACAACATTGAATTTAAAATATGTAAGTGCATACTCTGTAAATAAAGTACCAACAGGTGTGCTATCATCAGAAAGATATCTGATTGATTTACATATGAACAGTGGTACTATCTTTAGTAGTGAAGTATCAGCAGCAGATTTTATATTGTTTGAAAAGAAATGGAGTGAGAAAGAATGAATGAAGAATTATATTGTGAATGTGGAGCGAAATTGAATCGCTTGTGGGGTGGCCCACTGAGTTGTTCAGCAGATTATGCCTGTCCGTTAAGGTGGGATTAGAATGATTGACTCAGAAGACTACATTGAGGGAGTAAAGAAAGGAATACTCATGGGCTATTGCGAAGGGTGTTCCCACGCTTACCCGATGGAAGATTTGAACAGTAAAAATATCCACTTCAACACCATTGAGTTGTGTGAAGAATGCGAATTAGGTTTGTTGCCCGAAGAAGGAGAGGAATAAAATGAATGAAGAACCTAAACAACTATGGATATTAGATTTTGACGGTGGTGGATTTGCTAACAAGAGTGCATTCTATCCTGAAAATACTGGCATCAAATCTTTCGAGCCTTATGTCTATATGACAGGAAATAGAACTGCTATTGACTATGATGCTACACACAATCGAGTAATGCAAATAATGCAATTCGCTATTAAAAATTCAGATAATCTATGGGGTTTACTTATCACTGGTGTAGACCAATGGGATGCAGTATGTGTCAATAATATGAG
>Ga0098041_1000505_pt1 | contig 15587 bp, 4 predicted proteins | sample 8_EtaG_FD_77066 | JGI IMG/M metagenome (GOLD analysis project Ga0098041, IMG submission 77066) | Marine viral communities from the Subarctic Pacific Ocean - 8_ETSP_OMZ_AT15162 metaG | ecosystem: Environmental > Aquatic > Marine > Oceanic | place: Pacific Ocean | collected 2015-01-08
AATTTGAATTCTCTTTTACCTCTGTCCATATACCTTCCTTTGGATCAAAGAGGTTGTTCTTAATAAAACGTAGATCGTTTTTAACATCATCATGGGCAGACCTGTTATCTTCTTTTATTTTCTCTATCTCTGTGAACACCTGTTCTACTTGATATTCTAATAGCTTTAGTATTTCTTTAGTTGTCTGTTGTGCCATACTATATTATTACACGTTTATTACAAAATTTTACTATTTTCTCTCTCTTTTTTTCCTACTTCTCGTCTTCCTCTTTCTCTCTTTCCTACCACCAGTATCGACTTCTAAACTCCATTTGGGCCACCCAAAGAATAAAGCTACTCTTTCCCAGTTCTCAGTGTCTCTTTTTAATATGTCTTTAACGTTATTTGTCTTTTGAACTAATCTATCTAGAGGGATGTTCCAGACAACAGAGGTTGTTCTTCCAGCAACTTCTAACGCTGGGCTTTCTAGAAGTTCTTCAAAATTATTGCCAAATGTGCTTTTGTTGTAAACCTTGCTGTCTGTCATAGCGTCGAAAGCCTTGTATAACTTATCAGCTTTACTACCTAAAGGTGGAATCAAACTAGGAGCTTCCATTACTGTTTTCCAGTGATCAGCTGCGTAACCTTTTTTATCTTGCTTAATAAACTCTATCGTCATGTTTTTAAGCATAGCGAGGGTTGCCCCAGCAATACCACTACCCCTTAGTATTGTATCAAGCATACCATTTATGATGTCCAATTCCCGCTTATTGCGTTTCTCATCCTCCTCTTCTCCGTCAGCAAACGCGAGTGCAAATACCGCTTGCTGTAACCCGTTGAATAGAACGTTTTGAATAACACCATAATATAGTATTTTGCTTATGTGTTCTTTAGGATCACCCCTTCTATTAATAAGGTCTTGAGCAGATCTTTTCATTATACGTGTATACTGCATTGGGGTATTAGCAAACGCTAACGCAAATCTACCCGCAGGACTAGCTTGTTGCGCTGATATTTTATCTGGCCTAGATGATTGCTGAGATTCCTCAGCTAAATTTCTCATTTCATCGAAAGCTTGTTTTTTAGCATCAGCTTCAGGTACCCCGTCTTTGATTAACTTATTCAACGTATTTCTATAAAAAGTAGCACCACCAAAAGCGATAGCGATACTATCCACAGTTCTTGTAGGTATATAACCTTTCTTTAACAACCACTCTAGCCATCCATCATATCCTGCTATCTCATTTGAGTTTATATCCATTTGTAGCCCAGATCTTCTTTGTTTTAAAAAGTCAGAGTTCATAATCATGGCGAAATCCTCTGCGTGCTGCTCAACATTGAGAATAGCTTTACCAAATTTAATAATATTATTAGGTCCTGTTGTTTGTATGAAGTTGGCAAACGAAATGAGCTGTAAAGATGCACTTCTCATGTTGAAAAACATTATACTAGCTGTGGATTTGTTTAAAAAATCCATAGCGTTACTCAAGTATTTGTCTTTAATCCCTACTCTATTACTACCCTTTTCCATTCTCTCTAACACGTTTTCTAACGCTTCTACATATGGCTTTCCATATATAGATTCTAATTTGTTTAGATTTTTCTCAGAGAATATTATGTCTTTATTTTGTTTCCACTCCTCTAGGTACTCAGACCTATCAACATTTTCAGTTTTATTGTTAAGATCGTTTTCTATTGTAGATCCCAACCAACCTTCACTGGTACGCGTTAAGTAGCCACCATTCATCCCGTGTATTCCAGACACCTCATTAGCAAATTCAAGAAGTCTTTTGTCATTTTTAACCTCGTTTAGTAATGCTTTCTTAGCCTTTATAGAGATATCCCTGCTAGGTATTTTAATACCACTTTTTTCCATTAAGTATACCCTTATTGCCTGGTCAAATGTATAATCACCATAGGCGGTTATTTTGTTTAATTTGCTAGTAACGTCTTTAAACTTATCTTTTATAGCGCCGTATTCCGCGCTAATTTTTACTTTAGCTTTCTCCATATTCTTATCTGCTCTATTAAAAGGATCTATCACAGCTTTCTTTAAGAATTCGAATTGCTTCACGCCCTCATTCCCTTTTCCAATAAGTTGGTATAATAAACCTTTAATATCTTCAGCTCCAGGTGGCGTAAATAATCTTGAAAATAAGTTATAAACCTTTTTACCTACCTTTCCGAGTATCTTGTCGTCTTTTGTAACTTTACCTACCTTTTTACCTCTCGCCTGTGCTACTCCCCTTTTTGGAGCCTTGAATCTACCCACATCTGTATTTAATTCTATAATTTTATTAAATTCAGCGTCCATGGATTTACTGAAACTAATCTTAGCTTGTCTCACATCTCCCTTGATATCAACAACGCTTAAAACATCTTGCACTATCTTAACGTTACTATATACATCGTCTCCAAAGAAGAAGTTATTGTAACCTTCAGCTGCTTTTTTAATTACAAAGTTAGCTTTAGCTGCGGGTCTACCATCTTCTAAACCTATTATATTATCTAATTTCACGTCAAGTCCAACTGATTTTAGGAATGCTTTAATAGCTGGTGACGCTTTACCAGGTCTTGCTGTTAGTATGAATATATCTTTATTCCCAAACTTCCCCTTTATTTTTTGTGCTAACTCAAAGAAAGGTCCTTTTGTCGCTCCTTTAACCTTTTCAAAGTTAGAAAAATCAAATGTAGCTCCTTGTTCCTCCAACTTTACACCTTGATCAGCGAACTGTCTAGCTGTTAGTTCTCCCTTAGTACCATCGCTTAATTCATATTTAACAGTTTCTGTTGTATTAGCTAAGGTTTGATCAAAATCAAACACCGATATACCTTTCTCTGGCGCATCGTTTTTTCTAGCTAAATCCATTGCTTTATCAATGTTTCTAAAAGCCTCCACTTGCTCTGACAATGTCATTGATTCAAGGAGAAAATCAAAATCAGCATAGTTTTTAGACCTAGCTTTAGCTATATCTTTAGCTTCATTTGCTATAAACTTATCCATTTCAGCTTGAGGATTAAAATCTATATCTTGCTTACTCGCAATTTTAAATATTATTTCTGCTTGTTTTTTAATAACGTCAGGATCGTTTTCAAAAGACTTAGGAACAACAACGTTATATGATTCAGCATGTGTTTTGCCAAACTCAACAGTGTTGTTTGGGTTTAAGTGGAAATGCTCATTGTAGTATCTTATGTTTGAATCTGGAACATTGCTAAAGTCTCCAGTTTTAATAGCCTCATCCATAGCCTTCGCTAACAAAGGATGTTCGTCAGACTTAGCATGCCAATCTCCATATTTTTGATTAGCAGGACTATCACTATTTTCATCTAAAACCAATTGGGTATAATTTTTCTCTGACCATTTTAGAAACCCGTCTAATGTGTCGTGTTTAACACTTTGTATAAACCTCTTTGTCCACACTATAGCTTGATACTTATGCTCTTCTGTTAATTTCCCATTATAATTCTTTTGCCCACCAACAAGATTTGCAAAGTTCCGCGCTATACTAGAATTATTCTTCACATGATACATTATTTCTTTTATCTCAGGTAAAATGCCATCACCCTCACCCTTGTATATATCTTGGATTACCTCGCTAAAAGCTTTAACACCCTTATTGTGCTTCTTCGTGTTCTCAATGTTCTTATTAATCTTATTTACATTACCTTTGTTACTCGTTTTTGGACTTAAAGCAACATCAATCACAGCCTCATTTTTTTTACTTGTTTTATTATCAGACTTCCCATAATTAACATCAGCTTGCTCCTTAACGTCCTTAACACTATTTAGTTCACCAGCAACAACAGCACCGTTGTTTTTCCGTACCATCTCATTGGTTTTTCCTTTATTTGGGTCTGTTAACCAGAAACCACGCCCACTAAAAGCAAGGTCGTACCTATTACCAAATGAAATTAAACTTGGTCTATTAAGTATTAATGATGGATTAAAATATTTCGGTATTGTTTCTGTGAAGAACGTGTTTAATCTTGATACGTGATCTGAATCACTCGAGTCTAAAAATCCACCCGTTTCTTTTCGCGTATCTATACTAGCTTGCGATTCAGATAGCTGTATTATATTTTTACCAGCCGCTATATCCTGTAGCTTTTCTTTTGATAATTGATCTTTTAGGATTTCTCTCACCGCTGTATTGGTGGATACTTTACCATAAAGAGATACCATAGCTTTAACCGCTTGAGCTTCAGGTGTTCTTGGTCCAAAGTCTGTAGATTTTTTTCCATCAACAACTCCAAAAGCCTCTAAGAATTCCTTCTTGCTTATATTTTCTTTTAATTTGTATGTAGGTAAGCCAGAACCTGTTGTTTCCCTAGCTTGTTTTTCATAGAACCTCTTCAACAAACTATTAGGAACACCCGTTGATGTACCCATTAGTTTTTCCGTAGCAGCCTCTGTCACTGCACCTTCTGGTAACAACTGTATTAGTTCTAAAGCGTTAGCTCTTATAAACTGCAAAGCGTTTTCTTTCTCTTGTTTAGATAAATTAGCCATAGGATTTGTCACCTTTTTAGTAGGTATACCAAATATTTTAGCTGTATTATCAGCTGATAAATCTTTTAAGTTTTTAAATGTTAACTTGCTTACATCTACATCTTTAATTTTAGCTTCAACGTCTTCTGTGTATTGTTTTTTTAACTTAGCATCTCTAACTAAATCCAGTGGATGAATCTTTCTTGCTTTAGGTTTTTTAGTTACCTTTGGCGCTTCTGTTTCTTCAGCTGCTACTTTTTTAGCCTCAGTTATATCTGTCTCAAATACATCTTTAGTACCAGCTGCACCTTTTTTAAATACATTACCAATTTTATTTGATAGTTGTGAATTAATCCAACCAGATAAACTGTCATTAACCTCTGGGTTGAAATTTCTAATATGTGGTATCAATTCAGCTATAGTACTCGCTATAAAATCTTCTCTTGAAAACCCTGGAGGTGGGTTGGAAGGTATTTTACTTTTTATTAAACCATCTAATCCGTAATACATTTCACTGATAGCTTCGTCTGCTTTCCCTGAATCCCATTGTTCTTTAGTTACGTTCTCACCTAGTTTGTTGATTTCAGACTGATGATCTCTTGTATCAGACTTTTGTATCTCTTGCTGACCTAGAGCCTCTCTTACCTCTTGCTTTTTCTTTTTTCTTTTATTTTTTAAATCAGATAGTTTATCGGGGTTTTTCTCACTATCTATTTGCCCATCTAAATCCCTACCCTCTTGCTTTAACTTATCTATTAAATCACTTACATCTTCACCTTTGCTAGCTCTATTGCTATAGTCTAATAAAAAGTTATACGCTGACTTACCAGTTTTAAAACTAGCATTGTCATAACCATAGCCTCTAAATATACCAGCAAAGCTATTAGCTACACCTTGCCACCACGTAGCATCCGTTGAATCATACTTAATATCTTTCTTAACTATAGCATCGTGAAACACATTAAGGTATTCTTCCCCATAATCTTCAAATTTCTTTTCAATATTATTGCCCTCAGCATCTTTCATTACGTTCCCATCCTTATCTCTAACAAACCTATAATTTCTATCGATACGTTCTTGTACTACCTTGAGTTCTTTAGCTGACAGCTGTTTTTTAAAATCCTTTATTAAATTTACACCTTGGGGAGTCATCTTACCGTCAACATCTCTTATCGCGTGCTTAACTATGTCATGTAATAACTCATGTGATCCAACTGATATAGCGCCTGTCTCTATTGACGCTGTTCTATTGATATGCAATACGCCATTGAGATAAAATCCATCCACACCGCTAACGTCCATTGCTTCCTTCTTACCATCGGCGTTATCGTATATATCCTGGAATTCATCTGTGTTGTCATGTACGACAACATCTTCTGGTTTTTTATTTTTCCTTGCAAACTTTATATTTTCATTTAACCTTCTTTTCGTGGAGGAGTTAAATATGTTACTTGCGTTTCTACCTAATTGGTCTATTTGCTTCTTTAATTCTAATTTTACCTCTTCATTTGTTTCGCTCTTATACTCTTTTATTAGCTCTAGTTTTTTATCTGTTATGTTACCAAGATTAATTAACTCTGCTTCTGTTATGTTTTTTAAGTTATTTTCTACTTTTTGCCTTCTTTTATATATATCATTAAGTTCACTTTCAATCTTACCCTCTATTATTTTTTTACCTTTTTCGGTTTTAGTTTCATTCAGAGTGGTTTGTAGTTTGTTTATATTGTTTGCCTTTTCAATCATATACTCCTTATCACCCTTACTCATAAACGTGTTTATAGTATGTTCTTTTATTGCAGATTCCGATGCCATCAGATTCTGTATTGTTGCTGTTCCACCACCCATGGCAGCACCTAATATAAAAGCGTCTGATTTCTCTCTTGCTATCTTTCCTAAGTCTCCCCATACTTGCTCAACTTTTTGATCCTCAAGACTTAATCTATCTATTACTTCAGTGGTCATTTCAACCACTAATTCTTCAGTACCTTCTCCCATGCTACCCATAATACCACTCACAAGTTTACCAGCAGCTCCCTGGGTATATTTCTTAACAGCTTCGCCCGCAGGACCTTTTGTCATGAAGTTTTTTAATATTCCGCTACCAAATAATATTCTCTGTGACACTATTCCACCAGCAACTTCTATAGCAGCTGTAGAACCAGCGTTTAGCATCGCTACGCCTATAGTTTTGTCGTGGTTTTCCGTGAACACCTCGTTAAATTTTTGACCGTACATCCCAGCTCCCATGACTAATAAACCTGGGGCACCACCCGCTGCTGCAACTAAAGTTGGTGAGGTTGCTACCACGCCACCTGCTATTCTAAACCCCGCGTCAAGAAAATTCCCTCTTTTTATCGAATCAAATATATCTCCTTCATATTTTGTTAACTGCTTCTGTAGATCTTCTTGGTATTTTTTAACAGGTTTTGTCATAGACGTAATTCTATCCAAATGTCCTAATATTGTAAAATCCATCGCATTGAAAGGCTTACTGAGATTCTCCATCTCTTTTAGGTCGATTATTTGGTTAATTTCTTCTCTTTCTTCCTTAGATATGGGGTCTGCGTCTGACCTAAACACCTTAAAGCCGTGTCTTTTCATTAACTCGTTTTTAACTCTCAACGATCTTCTAAATCCCGAAACCCAAGCTACAGGCGTAGATAACGCAATTTTAGCTTGCTCGTCGATATCAAGAAAATCTGTTTTACCAGTTAATTCGTTTGCAAGTTTGATGGGGTTAACGACAGTTTCAACTGATTGTTTTAATTCATCCCATTGAGATACGCCCTTGGACATCCTCATTTTCTCGTGTGACGCTTTGATTGGATTGCCTTGATTATCTACATTAGGCTCTAAAGAACCTTTATATAGACTTTCTACTCCCGATACTTCTAATACAGCTGGTGATTTTTCCTCTGGTCTTTTGAGGATAGAAAAATAGTTGTTGTTAATGTAATCAAAGGTTTCTTGATTCAACTTGGATGGTGCATATTTTTGATAAAAGTCATTAATAAACCCAGAGACGTCGTCACCATAGTTTTCCTCTACATACTTTATTTTATCGTCAACATTTGCATTAGGCGCGTATTTAAGATAAAGATCTCTTATTAAATCCTGCATATTATATTATTTTAAATTCCCGGTTTGAGGTTATTGAGATAATTAGGGTCATAGTTATGAATATTCATAGAATGCATCGCTTCTTTAGTTATAGTATTTTGAGTACTTTCAGTGATGTCTATCCTATATGGAAGGCTTGCTACGTTCCCTTTTTTATTTTCTCTGTATCTAAACAACTCCGGGGTTTGGCCCTTACCAGTAGTTTTTCTAGGATATTTTCCATTAAATTCCTTCGTGGATATTTTATCTAGATTTATTAAATCTTGTTCGCTAATCCCCTCTTCAGCTCTCTCGGCTTCCGTTAAAGCTAAATAATCATCTATGTCAAAGGCTTCTTCTATAGCTCCCGTTTTTATATCCCTTTGAGATTTTTTGAACGCCTCTAAAGCTTCACCCCTACCTAAATATTTATGATCAGAAGTTTTGCTTATACTATTTAATTCACTAGCAACATTTTGACCTACAATATCAGCCATAGCATCATAATCATTTTCCCTTTTCTTTATCATGTAAATTTCATGCAGTGGACCTTCAAGTGTTATTTTTGTAACAGGTTGATCCATCCACGTTTTAAAAACTGTATTTACTTTTTCGTGAATATTTTGTAAGGTGTTATTAGCAGAGGCTATTCTAGCGCTGTAGTTTTTATCAGCGTTCTCCGCAGCTTTTATTTTTGCCTGCTCCCTAACATCCTGCATGTTGTTAGAAAGGTAATCTTTAAAGTCACTTTCAAAGTTTTTTGTATATTCTTCTTTATCGTATGGATCTTCTATTTTTTTAAAATTACCTTCTGGATCTAAGTATCTTTCTGCTAAAACTGGATTGGTTTTTATATGCTTATAAAAATTAAAAGACTTTCCACCTATGTCTTTAGTTGCATCTACAGCTAACGAAGTTAACACGTTTAGTTTATCTTTCTCCTCCTGATACGCTGTGTTTAATAACCCAGCGATTGTAAAGTCTATTTTAGCGTCGGTTACTTCCTTTCCTGCCATAGCATTATCTGCAACACTAGTAGCTAGTTCATCTATGCCAAGTATTAATTTTCTTTGTTGCATAGGTGGCTCTAATTTCTTAAATTCTTCAAAGGTTATTGGTTCTAATTTACTATCTTCAGCCGTAATCATCATGACATCACCATCGTATGTTATTTTAGCACTTGGGTCCGCAAATTTGATAAACTTCTCATAATTCTCTCCTCCACCAGGAGTGTATTTATATGCACTAGAATAAAAATCTTTATTCTTTCCGTGGTCTATCATTATAGAATTATATTCTACATTGTGACCGTAATGCTTGTTCATTGTGTTTTTGATCTTATTTAACTCCGTTTGAGCTTGGACACTTTCTTTTGAACCCCTTTTATTTGTTACTGTTCTACTCAGATCATGGGCTTTATCCTTTAATTCCTTCAACATATCGTATGTACCATCCACAGAACCTGGAGCCAACTTAGTTGCATCAAAATCTTTAGGTAACATGTTCTCCATATTCTTAGCGTGCTGTTCGTTTGCAACCGCTATCGCTCCATATAAAGCTTTACTAGCAGCTTCTAACCCCTCACTCTGTGATGTATCAAAAAATTGTGAATAATCAACGAATTTAGGTGCCGCTAAAGCTTCACCTTGAACTACTGATGAGCCTGCTGTAAATGGATTACCGTAATTTTGTCTTGATGTATTTTGTTTTGCCATAATTTTATTTTAATTCTTTTTCTTTCTGTTTCTCCACACTCCACCCTGTCCAAATAAAAACGATGAACCTGTTCCACCTTGCGCGCTATCTTTTGCTAAGGCAAATTGCTCTGCGTTATATTCATTAGCTTGATTTTGAATGCCTCGCATATATTCCAATTCTTCGTCATAAAAACCACCATAAGGCTCATCAACATAAGGGGAGTTGGTAATAGTATACCCATCGTCACTAAGTGTGGGGTTTGAAATACCTGGAGCATTTGTAACATCCGCACCTGCATCATTACCTCCGAACAGTTCTTTGAGGCCACCATGGTCAACACTTTTTAATGCTTTATCCGCACCGACAGCACCCATTACTCCTCCCGCTATATTACCAATACCACCAACCATAGCAGCAGTCGCTTGCTGCCTGGCTAGATCCGCAGCGGCTTTTCTTTGTTGCGCCATACTTAATTGCGTTGTAGCTTGACCTGCTTGCATTCTTTGTGACATATACTGCCCTTGTGCCCTTGCCATTTGTGTTTGCATGGCTCCTTGAGCCATTAATTTTTGATTAGCAGCTTCTTGTTGACCAATACTGGCAGAGGCTTTTTGTAAATTTTGAGATTGTTGGTTAGCCATTGCTTGTGCTAAAGCTGCAATACCTGAACCACCTGCTGCAGCATTCATTGTGGACATCGTGTTGGCAGCAGCTTGATTAGTTTGCTGTGCCATAAAATCCGCTTGTTGTTGATTTACTGTTAAATTAGCATAGGGGTTTGTTATGTTAGCATATGGGTTCGATGTATCGATGCTATCAAATTTAGCCATAGCACTATTATATGATCTTGTCGCTGCAGCTTGTTCATTTCTTCTCTGTCTACTACCCGCGATACCACTGACTATACCGCTTAGACCTTTTACTATTTGGCTTCCTGCTTGTAATGCCATATTCACTCCTAATGCTTGTATCATGTTCTTATTAATTTACTTATCTATATATATTATTACACGTTATTCGTCAAATTCAAATATTATCGCATATTATTTGCTAGATTCAAATATTTCTGAACTTACTGCAAACAATTCAATCTCATCCGTTGAGTCGTGTTCCATTTTCACTTCAGCGTAATAACCTATTACACCTGAAGTACCAATTTCTTTATTCTTTTGAAAGAATATATAATCTCCGTTAGTAGGTATACTTCCTGTTATACTGCTAGTATTAGTAACCCCACCGCTTTTTATCTTACCTATCCCTTGTGTTAACATCTCTTTAGCATCAAAACTAGTTAACGAGTTAACTACAGCAGCACCACTTGATACAAGTACCTCTACTGATATAGTTTTATTAGTATTATCAATACCAGTACACTTACCTAACTCACGTATTGTTTGTACTTTAGGTGGAGTATCACTAGTTAGTGTAGTGAAGTATATAATGTCATGCGCAGACTTATTAGCAGCTTTTGCTGTTAATGAAGTATTTATATCTACGTCAAATGCTAATGTTAATGTTGCCATATTATTCTATTTATTCAGTTGCGTCTATTGCGTGTACTTTAAACGATAGTGTTGATCCAGATGTAACTTCGCTTGATAATCTCAGAGACCAGTTAAATGTAGCGGTTTGTGTTGATGTTCCCGTTCCAGCGAAAGTAGGAGTTATATCACTACCAGTTGAATCATTAAATCCAGTCATGAATAAGATACTTTGGTCTACTTGACTAGACGTTAAACCGTTGAAATTACCAACCATAGTACCAGCGCCTGTTACATAAGTACCTGCTGCAGTACCCACACTAACCGTATTACCTGAGGTTAATGATATAGAGCTTATTAAGTTATTAGTTTGACTCACCTTATCAACCGTTACCGTTACACCAGATGGTGCACCACTAGTTTCGTTAAATACTGTATTTAAATCTAGGTTTGTTGTAGCATCTACTGTACCATACTTAACCACAAAAGCTGTCATGCTAAATATAGCTGTTTTAGGGCTACTGCTGTTATCTATAGTCACATCAGACTTGCTAAATTTAACAATACCACCACCATCAAGAACTAATTGTTGTTTAGTTGTGTCAAGTCCACTAAATGTTAATGTCGCATTATTTAATGTTACAGTTTTAGATAACACCAACGTTGTTCCTGATATTGATTCTACAAACACGTAATCAGATATACCAGTTCCAGTTACAACCATACCAGGTAAGATATTAGCGTTAGCACTAGCTATAGTGAAAGTATTATTAGTCACAGAACCACCAGTTGTAGCCACTGTTGTGTTGGCTTTTCTTGTGAAGTGCTGGTAGTATGGATAAAATTCAGCAAGCGACAGATTAGAAGTAGAGGTTACTTTGAAAAGTAAATCCAAAGAATCTGCGGTATCAAGCTCTTCGTTTCCAATACCTGATATTTCGTAACTTTTATAATGTGGAGCTGCATCTATTTCTGTCATATTAGGCAGCTTGTTTTGTAATCCAAATGTTATTTTTGAGCTACTGTATTGGTTTAACGTGAATATAACTATACCATCACCACCAGTTTCTGAAGCATCAAAGTCATCTACAAAATTACCTGAATTAATCTCCTGTAATTTAATAGAATAAACCCTTGCTATAGAACCCGCATCAGGGAAAGTTACATCTACATCAAAGTGATCTCCTGATATAGTTTTTGTTGATACCCCACCTAATAAACTTGTACTCGGCGTAGTGTTGTTATACGCGTCAATAGAAAACTGTGCTCCATCGTCACCATAAACCCTCATTGTTCTAGTTTCACCTTTGGAGTTTAAATTGCTTTGGTTCTCAGTTTCACCTACTAGTACACTAGCTCCATATATTTTATTTGTTGAAGGTACTATATCATTACCTGCATTTCCTCTGAAATACAATACGTTATCTGTCACACTTTCACTCGGGAATGTATATTTAACAACAATAGTATAAGCTCCGTTTCCATCTGGTCCAGTAGTTGTTTGTGTATAACTACCTGGATTTTTAACACTAGATAAATCTAACTTTGGAGTCAATACAAATTCATGATCAGCATTAGGAGTTAATACCTGTGTTAATACTGTTGCCTCTGAGTTGTAAGCACCTGATGAGCTAAAAGCACTAGATACTGAAGCTGTAGCATTACGAAGGTCATTTATTATAGCATGTCCGTATTTATATTTCACAGTTTCAATGGAACCAGTTGTATTGAAAGGTAAGCTGATGACCACGTTAGATGATGGCATCGTAAAACCACTAAGATTTACTTTAAATGTTATAGCTTGAGCAAATCCAGAATCTTCATTGATATCAGCTCTAGCAATACTAGTAACACTAGTAACTTTAGTATCAGTGCCTTGATATGTAAATCCATTAATACTAGTTGCCACTTGAGAACCAACCTTTGGTATTATAGTAAACGTAGCTGAATCATTAACAGTAGCACCAATATCCTTTCTTATAACAACGTTTTCTACATCTTTAATATTACTACCATTATTATCTACAAACTTTAAAGTTATAGTTTTAGATGAAGCCCCTGTTATGTAATTAAACCATTTGTTTTCTTTGTCCTTAAAGTGTATTACTTTACCCGATTGTTGATCTGTTGTTACTTCAGTTGCCTTCCAACCTTTAGTTCCCTCGTAGTTTAGTGTTTTAAAATTTTTGATAGATGAAGGTGCATCATTAAATATTAAGTTAACAGATGATTTTGCTACATCCTCTCCATAGAATGTGTTTCTCGTTGTGTTAGTATGTGACCACATATCACCTTTAGCAAAAGTGTAGTATATACTATTTAAAGATATTCCAGCGTCTTGTATATAAGATTTTCTACTAATCCAACCTTTTGTTAATTCTGTATAACTTATAGTGTTATTATTCAAGGTCACATTATATGAATCTGTACTTATATCGTAGCTACCAACAACGGAAGAGCTTAGTTTTAAATTACCTGAAAAATAATCTCTCATTCCTGCATCAGCTATATTCGTTAATCCGTCCATTGATAACCTCAAAACAGCCCCGCGTTTTTTATCTGTAAAATAAACCCTATAACCATAGTTAGCAAAACTCTCAGGGTTTTTAGATATACCATAATCCCCGACGAATGGTACTGATTGACCTAAAACGTTTTCAGTTGCAATTAAATTAACATTTCCATCAGCGTTGTATAGAGCATCTTTATTAGCTAATATTTTTAATATTTTATCTTCACATAAAGCTATTAAGTCTGTATTTCTAGTATGAATCCTTTGTATGCTACCATAAGTACGGTTTAAATCTTTAGTTATTTTTAATCCAGCATTAAATTGGTTTAATTCATTAACACTAGAATTAGTATTATATATACCAGAATATATTAAACCATTCTTTCTTCTCTCTTCACTATAAGGTTCACTCAACGTTGCGTTAACTTTAGGACCTTTATCAATAGTAACTGCGTTAAAGTCATCCCTTATTCTGTTTGATTCTACTCCATTCCCAAAAGCAAAACAATTAAACCAGGGTAAGGTTTGTGATCTACCGTGGTTATTTGTTTTCATTGTAAGCTTTCCTGATCCTATGTTAGCAACTGAATCAACCTCTTGCGTTACAGCTGCTCCCGTATCTGGACTTGTGAATGTTAGTATCTTACCTGCGGTTGAAGATAATGAATTTGAACTTAACTTCACATTACCACCACCACCTGTGATACTACCAACCTCTGATACAGTTATTGTGGTACCAGGTGCTGTGTTAAAACCAGTTACAACATCTCCAACGTTAATATAGTTTGTTACACCTGATACTGGATATGCTGGTCCTGTCTCATGCCATATATTTAAATCCGCTTCTTGTGCTTTAGGTTCTGTCTCAAATATCGCTGGGTTCTTTTCATTTTCCCCCGTGCTAGTTGTATCCTCCTCGAGTATTGCAATACTGATTTTATTAGTATCCCACCTATCAGATATTATTGATATTTTGTTTCCAGTAGTATCTTTTACGCTCATACCGCCATCTAGTATTGGACACCATGTTATAGGTTCTTCTAAAGTTATTTTATACTGAAACCCGTTGTTTGCTGACGGATTCTTTCTCAAACCCTTTTTACTAACTGGTTCATAGTTGTTGATATATTTATACTCAACACCCTTTATTTTATACAGAGCTTTGGTATCAGCTGAAGTTGAATCATCGTGATCAGAAAACTGCAAGTATCTTGCGTTAGTGCTTTGTAAAGCTATATGTAGTAGTGATGCATCATTACCGCCTTTCGATCCACTACCTTCCTCAGGAATATGAGTACTGCTACCAAAGTGTCTTAAGTATATAACCCTTTTGCCCTTTAAGTCAGTATAAGGAAAATCGTATAGTATGCCCTGGTATCCAGTTACCCTGTCGTAATGTTTACCCAAATCTATAGCCATATTTATCCTGTTTGATTCATGTGTATCCCAAGACGTTTTACCTAATTTATGGTCTTCGTTATCTATTAGTACTAATTTCTTTTCGACTAACTGTATAAATCTTTTTTCAGCTAAGGCTTTCTGTTTCCCAAACTCAAGGTTTTGATTTTTTTCTACTTTAACGAAGAATTTAGAATCATAATCAGCCATGTTTTTCTCAACGTCTCTATAAAACTGTACGTCAACACCACCTTGAGCGGTCGTCGTTGCTAATGTTGGTATTTCAGGTATAAAATTAACATCCGAACCAAACGGCTCTTTCATTATAAATTCATATCTATCTGGGATTGGCGGATCTGTATCATTTGGATCATCGTCGTATGTCACGATTTTATCTATTTCATACATTTTAGATTCAATACCTCTCGTTTTGTTCATAAATTTAACGTACAACCCATTTTGTACACCCGCAGTTAAATCTTTTAAATTACCTCGACTATACCCGTAATTTACTGACACCCCATCTAATCTAAATATTTTTACATCATCTTGAGGTACAAATGAACTATCGTTATCAGTAACGAAAAGACTGCGTTCAATCTCACCTATTAATTTTGTGTCTATTCTTATAAAATCTGGAGCTGTATTTTTAATATCGATAATTTTGTATTTTATAGATTCAACGTCTAGTTGACCTTTTACAACACTATCATCCTCTCCATGTAATTTTTTTAGAATTAAATAATCCCCTGTCTCAACTTTATTTCTTTCGCAATTCTGAAAAGTTAACCATATAAAGTCTTCTTTATCGTAATACCAGCTATCAAGCGCTAAATTATAATATTCATTTGAATTTTCTTTAATATAATACTGGAAATATTTTTCGAAACCAGTGAGTCCCACGCCATGTCCACCTTGTGGTAATTCT
>Ga0098041_1000507_pt1 | contig 15547 bp, 18 predicted proteins | sample 8_EtaG_FD_77066 | JGI IMG/M metagenome (GOLD analysis project Ga0098041, IMG submission 77066) | Marine viral communities from the Subarctic Pacific Ocean - 8_ETSP_OMZ_AT15162 metaG | ecosystem: Environmental > Aquatic > Marine > Oceanic | place: Pacific Ocean | collected 2015-01-08
CAGGGGCACACCACTGCTGGTGCAATTGTTCCTGTTCTATTATGGGCTGCCCCAGCTGTTCAGTGCACTAACGGTAATAGATGGCGTCACCGCGACAGTCATGGGCCTGACCATGCATTTTTCTGCCTACATGGCTGAATCCATCCGCGCCGCCATCGTAGGTGTCGACCGCAGCCAGACGGAAGCCGCTCTATCAATCGGCATGACCAACGGCCAGTTGATGCGGCGAATTGTCCTACCCCAGGCTACCCGAGTGGCCTTGCCCACTCTGATGAATTACTTCATCGACATGATCAAGGCAACCTCTCTCGCCTTCACCCTGGGCGTCACTGAGCTCATGGGCGCCACTCAAAAAGAGGCGGCTGGCAGCTTCCTGTACTTCGAGGCGTTCATTGTTGCCGCCATCATGTACTGGATCGTGGTTGAACTGCTTTCCAAGCTTCAGAACTATCTGGAAACCCGTCTGAACAAGGCCTATAACCGATGATCAAACTGGAATCACTGAGCAAACATTTCGGCAAAACGGTGGTTCTCGACGGAATCGACCTGACCATTGAGAAGGGCGAAATTGTGGTGATTATCGGCCCTTCTGGAACCGGAAAATCCACCCTGTTGCGCTGCATCAATTTCCTGGAGCAGCCCACGTCGGGAACCATGACCGTGGGGGATCTCACGGTAGATGTTAACCGGGCCAGCCGGGCGGACATCCTCGCCATGCGGCGGCAAACCGCTTTCGTATTCCAGAACTATGCGTTGTTTGCCAACAAGACGGCGCTGCAGAACATTGCCGAGCGTCTGCTGGTGGTGGATAAATGGCCCAAGGAAAAGGCTTACCGAAGGGCCCGCGAGATACTTGAACAGATCGGCCTGGCCGAGAAGGCAGATGCCTACCCCGCCTCCATGTCAGGTGGCCAGCAGCAACGGGTTGGCATTGGCCGCGCCATGGCCGCCGGTGCCGAGGTTATCCTGTTTGATGAACCCACGTCGTCACTGGATCCCGAGTGGGTGGAGGAGGTGTTGGGACTGATGAAGCAGTTGGCGTCAGAGCGCCAGACCATGATGGTAGTCACCCACGAAATGTCATTCGCAAGAGACGTGGCCGACCGGGTGATTTTTATCGACGGCGGCCGCATTGTGGAACAGGGGCCTCCCAGTGAGATCTTCCAGAATCCGAAAGATCCCCGAACGAAGGACTTTCTGAAAAAGATCCTGGCCACCAACCCGGTATGAAAGAGCACCGGCTAATTTATCAGTATCTGGTCAGTCTCGTGTTGACGGGCAGGGTGCTCCACATGGCGCACAGGCTGTTTCATCCCGTTGGGTCAGCGCTGTTTGCACGTTGCCCTGCCCCGAATTGAACGCAAAGGTTGGGCTGCTCAGGTGATCCGCCATAATCAGCACCAGAATGATCCCGAGCACAACCAGAATGCGGGTGGGGTGATAAGCTCGTTCCATGGTCTTCTCCCGCATCAGTTTGGCAACCGGAACCAGGGCCGCAAGCGAATACCGAGCAAAGACCCGGCGAAGGCGCAGGCAAACCAGATCCAGGCATGCAAGCTGGCTGAGGCAATGCCCGAAAACAGCGCTCCGATGTTGCAGCCAAAGCCCAAACGGGCACCGTAACCCAGCAGCAAACCACCTACCACGGAGGCCAGGAATTGGCGACCTTCCGGCCGGTTACGGCTCGCCTCGTTGAAACGGTTGGCCAGGCCCGCCGCCAGCATGGCGCCGAGCAACAGCCCGAAGTTCATTACCGAGGGAACGTTGGTGAGCACTGAGTCCTTCAAGGCCATGGCGGGATATTCCCAGGTCCAGAACTCGAACTGGGACATATTCACACCCACCACTTCCAATGCTTTGGCACCCCACACATTAAAGGCAAACGTAATACTCCAGGGGGCGCCACTGAAGGCCAGAGTCAGCGCATTACCGGCGGCCAGGATCAGAATCGCCCAAGTAAACGGCCAGCGCCCACTGAGCAGGGTTCGGAACACTCCATGCGCCTGGCCTTTCCACAGCAGTTCATCCCGCTCAAGGTTGCCGTGGGCCTTGCGTTCAATCCGGTTAACCCAACGAGCAAGCAGGCCCAGCCCCAAAAGCTGAACAACAATTGCACCACTGACCCCAAAGGTGTTGACCAGCGGCACCGGATCAAAGCCCGGCTGGTCCAGCCACCAGGGCAGGTGAATAGAGCCAAGCACAGTGCCAGCTATAAAGAACACCAGCGTAACCACCATGCGGATGTTGCCGGCGCCTACGGTAAACAAAGTGCCCGAGCCACAACCCCCGCCAAGCTGCATGCCAAGACCGAAAATGAAGGAGCCCACAACGAGAGACGTGCCCACCGGCGCAACTGCACCCACGAGCCCTGCCTGCCCACTGTAGAGCATCGGCACCATGATCAGCGAGGAGAGGCCAAACAGCACCAGTTGGGCACGCATACCGGCGCCGCGCTTTTTGACCACCAGATTGCGCCAACCTGCGGTAAAGCCGAAAGCGCCGTGGTACAGAGCCATGCCCAACACAGTACCAATTACAAACAACGCGACCATGAACGGCGCGGTTTCCAGCCAGATCAACCCGCCCAGCAGGGCAAAGCCTGCCAGCGCAGTTACTACGATAAATCGATCCATCTGCCAGCCGGGCTGCTGGAGCCCTGGCTGGAGCACTGCAGAATCTGTCATTACGCGTTCACTCGCTTAAACGGGTTAGTTAAACAGGTCGAGAAACTTGCTCAGCCCTTTCTTCGCCACCTGCATCGGGCGGCTACTGTCCTGAGACCACTCCGCCATGGAGCCATCGTAGAGCGCCACTTCCTTAAACCCTGCCAGTTCACTCAGCACGAACCAGTCTGTGGCCGCCCAGTGGCCGGTATTGCAAAACGCGATGGTACGGGTGCCAGCATTCAGTTCAGCCTGGTTAATCCGCGCGGTGATGCCTTCTTCGTTCAGGTACCAGACTGCGTTTTGTTCAGCGAGGAAGCCAGCGTGAGGCAAGCTGCGGGAACCGGGAATCGTACCAGGGGCTCTGGCGGCCGGGGATTGGTTCTCGCCTCTGAAGTAGTCGCTGGGGCGGGCATCAACCAGTTGTGCCTGGCCTGCTCTGGCTTCCTGAACTTCCTCCAGAGACGCAACCAGATCTGGCTGCAGGGTACCTTCAAACTGCACCACATTCCGCTGAGTCGCCTCGCCGCTGTCCACGCGATAACCGGCAGCCTTCCAGCCAGCAAAACCACCATTGAGAATGGTCACGTCGTCGTGACCCAGCATTCTGAAGGTCCAGTACACACGGGCAGCACTTCCGAAATCGGTCGCGCCAGTGCCAGCCGGTACAACCACCACGGTATCGTCGTTGCTGATTCCAAGGCTACCAATCAGGCGCTCCATACTTGCGACAGGAGGCAGCAAGCCAGTGACGCCGCCCCGGCTCTCGCGCCAGCCATCATCGGTGTAGCTGCTGTAGACAGCTCCTGGGATATGAGCGTTCTGAAAACTGCTGCGATCGCCACCGTTGTCGATACCGGAGCGAACATCCAGGACCACCAGGTTATCTCGCTCGAGGTGCGCTTCAAGCCAGCTGGCATCAACCAAAGGCGGTGTTTTATCGCCATCCGCCCACGCAAGTGAGCTGGCAACCAGCAAGACAATGGCCAGGATACGGCTCATGGTGCTTCTCCTTTATCGCTATCAGTTTTTGAGCGATCATTATGAATTCTATGCCGGGTAATTAATAGCCCTTCATATATGACGTCTGGTTATATGAAAATCCCCGATTTTTCGTGCTTCTCCCCGGAAATCTGAAACACAACGGGCTGGCCGAGATCGGGATTGAATGCCATCAGCTTAGCGCGTTGGTCCGTCAGCGTTTCAGGTCAAACATCACCATCCAGATGCAGCCAACGGGCCAACCTGGAGTTCGGGCGCCGGCCAAGATAAATCGGCAGGGTGCTCATAAACACCAGAATAATAACGGCGGCTGTTACCGTCAGCATCGGATTGAGCTCAAAGCTCTGGCCAAGCCCCGCAAAAACGAAGGTCATTGGCACCATACCCACGGCGGTCGCAAGGATGTAACGCCAGAGATGTATTGCCGTGACCCCGGCGGCATAGCTGACCAAGGCAAAAGAAAACAGAGGGATCAGCCGGGTCAGCAGTACCGCGACAAACAGGAAACGTTGTGACCCCTGTGCCGAAAACATCGGATTGTGTTCCAGCTTCTTCTGAACGGCATCGCGCCCGAGAATCCGCGCCAGGTAAAACGCAATAAGGGATCCCGCGAGCGCGCCAACCACCGCAATGGCCGTCCCGGTATACATACCATATACCAAGCCTGCTGCAGCGCTGATGGGCAGTGTCGGAATGGGCCCGACAACTACCGCGAGAATCATCAGCAGCATCAGCAACAGTGGTCCGAACATGCCCTGATTGTTAAGCCACTCAGACAGCGCTACCGGTGCCAGACTTACCGGCATACCCAGTTTACGAAGGACCAGCCAAATTGCCCCCATCACGAGTGCGACAGTGATCAGGATAGTGAGACGGAAAGCCCATTGTGAACGGTTCATCAGAGTATTCTACCGGTCACGTTGGGAGCGGGAAGGGTTTTCGGCAATATGGTTGATATAGTTGCTCATCACTTTCTGTGACAACCCCAAAATCACCTCCAGCACCGTAACTATTAATGAGCGATCCTTCAAGCTATAATTGAACGCACACTCAAAATCGTAATTTACGGTAATTTCCATGGCAAGAAGTCCCAGTTTTGATCGAGAAGCGGCCCTTAGCCAAGCCATGGGGCTGTTCTGGAAAAAGGGTTATCACGGGAGTTCAATGAAGCAGATTGAGCAGGTTCTGGATATGCGCCCAGGCAGCATCTACGCAACGTTTGGAAGCAAAGATGGGCTCTATTCTGAAGCTCTGGCTCGTTATGCAGAGGCTGGAGGTGCCGAGCTGGCGAAGCATATGGCGGGCTACGACTCCATTCTGGACGGGCTCAAATGCTACCTCCGAAAAATCGCGACTAGCTGCACCGATAAAAACGAGGCTCCCTCCCGGGCCTGTCTCATCGTTAAAACCCTACTTGAGGCAAGCAATACACACACTGGGCATTCACACCAAGCGCAGGAAATCCTCGGAGCCATTGAGCAATCTTTCTCGGAATTGCTAGAAAAGGCCAAACGACGGGGCGAACTAAAAGATTCAACAGATTGCACCCGCTTGGCCCGGCTGATGCAAAGTCAGATCATGGGGTTGCGCTCCATTGCAGAGCGCAACCTCTCTTCCGGGGACCTGGAAGCTTTGGGCGACGATATGGCGCATATTCTTGACGCTTACAGCTGCCATACTAGGGTCAATAGATAACGGTTAACACCCTTCACTGGAGCGAAGAATGTTCCTTAACTGGCTGGCAAAGCACCTCGCTGCTTATCTTTCCAAGCAGGTGTCACATCACTCAGTGCGTACCTCCACCTATGAGACTCTGGAAAATACGCTCCGGCCCGGGGATGTGTTGCTGATTGACGGTGAAACACGCATCAGCATGGCAATCAAGTACCTGACCCAATCGGCCTGGTCTCATGCGACGCTGTATCTGGGACCGGATGCCGGGCTGGGAATCGCCGAGGACGGCGAGCCTCACACACTGATTGAGGCAGATCTGGAGTTGGGCATTCGCACTTTGCCGCTGTCGTTCTATCGCAACAGCCATACCCGAATATGCCGCCCCGTGGGGCTTGATGACGATAACATTCGCACGCTCACCGATTATGCCCTCAGCCGGCTAGGCAACCAGTACGATCTGAAGAACGTATTTGATCTGGCCCGCTACCTTATTCAAACGCCCCCGGTTCCTTCGCGGCACAGGCACAAGTTGCTGACGTTCGGAAGCGGTGACCCAACACGCACCATCTGTTCCACATTTATTGCTGAGGGCTTCCAGCACCTGCACTACCCCATACTTCCAACCATCGATACCTTTCCTTCAGACGATCCAAACTGTAGAGACTGCATTCGGGAGCACTATCGAATTCGGCAAACATCCTTATTCACGCCCAGGGATTTTGATGTATCTCCGTACTTCCGGATTATCAAACCAACACTGGAAAGCAGCTTCGACTTCAGAGCCCTAAACTGGGCAGACTTATAACCTGCCCAGTCACTATTGGCCTTAGCGCAGATCCGGGTTCAGCGTGTAAGTTCCGGTAACCCTGGCGCTGGCCAGAACATGGCCCTCCATGGCGTTACGCACCGCTTCGCCATCAAATTCCCCTGAAAGCCCCAGAGACTCTACATCCAGCGCATGCACTTCGTAATGGTAATGGTGCAACAGCTCATCGTTCCAGGGCGGGCAGGGGCCGTCGTAGCCGCTGTAGGTGCCTGCCATATCCGGGTTGCCAGCCAAAAACTGGGTAAAGTTGTTCACTCCACGCAAGCCTACCGGGCCTGGGCCGCCGTCTTTACCTTTAGGCGTCACACCATCGCTGTCTTCGCCTTCTGGAATTCGACTGACACGGGCAGGAATGTCTACCAGCAGCCAGTGGAAAAAATCCACCCGTGGAATATCTTTTGAAATCGTTTTGCCTTCCTGGTTTGCATCATCCGCAATGCTGGGCACATCTGGATCAAACATCATCACCACAAAGCTTTTTGTGCCTTCGGGTGCATCGCTCCAGGATATTTCCGGGTTGCGGTTGGGGCCAAAGCTCATGTGATCTTCCGGGTGGAACACGCCGAACGCGAATATTTCCGGGACCGGCTTGCCCTGTTCAATACCCTCAACGTTCAGTTTCATGGCACTTTCTCCTATTGGTTGTTGCGGTTAATAGCTCGTCTCTATCTTAGTGATTGTGCCAGAGACAAACACATTCTGTGTTAAAAGGTTGTATCAACGGTATCGTACCCCTATCTACAACAACAGCTATACCAACGGCTAACCCAACTTTTCAGCAATTTTTAAAACGGAGCCCAGATGAGCGAGCACAAACCCGGCCAGCCGCAGCAACCAGAGAACCAACTGGATGAAGATGCCATCGCCTTTGCCCAAGGGATTTTCGAGCTGGCACGCAACGGCGGCACAAAGATGCTCAGCCCACTACTGGAAGCCGGGGTGCCTGTAGACATACGCACCAGCAACGGCGACAGCCTGCTCATGCTTGCCACCTACAACGGCCATGTAGATGCCGCCAGATTGCTGCTGGATAAAGGCGCCGACCCGGATCTTGCCAACGACCGACTGCAAACACCGCTTATGTGCGCCGCCATGTTCAACCGCACGAATATGATTGAGCGCCTGCTTGAAGCCGGGGCAGACCCACAATTGCAGGATGCCGAGGGCAATACGGCGCTGAGCCTTGCCCGTGCGATGGATGCACAGGACGCCATTAAACACCTGGATCGTTAGCCCCAGTTTTCGCAAAGAGCACCGCATGTTCAACAAAGGCGAGATTATTCACCACAGCCGGGACAAACTCGGCAGTATTCTGGTGATCGACTATCGCAAACACCGGGTATTAACCTTCAACTCGGTGTTTGAGCAGAGCAAAATCGACCGGCAACACCCTCACGTTCCCGTGCACGAATATAGCCGGGCGATGTTGCTGCCCGCTGCCTTTATCGAGCCCAAAAACGTCACCATACTGGGGCTTGGCGGCGGCGTGATGGCCAGTGCGTTTCACCACCTGTATCCAGCATGCCAAGTACATGCGGTAGAACTGCGTCAAGCCGTGCTGGACGTAGCCAGGGAATATTTCGGGCTGCCCGACAGCGAACGCCTAAAGGTTACCATTGCCGATGCCCGCAATGCCTTGAGCGACCTCCCGGATGCCAGTACCGATATGATTCTGGCGGACCTGTACAGCGCCGATCGCATGAGCCCCGCCCAGGCGCAACGCCAATTTGTAGAAAGCTGCAGCCGAGCACTCAGCCCCAGTGGCTGGCTGGTGTTGAACTACCACCGCACCCCAGACCCTGAAGGGCCTTACTTTCGACAGCTCAGAAAGCACTTTACCGTGCTGCTGACATTCAAAAGCAAAACCAACAACACCGTTGTGTACGCCAGCAAACAGCCGTTCGAGGCCATACACCCGAAAGACCTAGCATTGGCCAACCTTGAAAAGCGGCTACCCATCGACTGGAGCCGGTTAATGAGCAGGGTCAGCCGGCTTTAAATCCACCTAGCGATCGACACGCCCAGTGCTAGAAATTGTATTCAGGCTGACAATGGTATCTTGACAAAAAATTGGATACGCTTCTGTTGTCGTAAGACAAGCCGGTTTTCGGACTAAAACCGGTTATTATCCAAGGAAGGAATGCCCCATGAGCAACCTCAAGGTCGCCTGCGTTGGCGACACCCATATTTGCCCCATACCCGGCCACGGCAGCAGCCCCATTATTGCGAACGGCGCGAGTGCCAATGTGGATGGCATGCCCATTGCCCGGGTGGGCGATGCCTGCGGTTGCGGTGCCATGATCGCTCAGGGCTATCCACTGGCTCTGCTGGACGGTAGGCCCTTGGCCCATATGGGCAGCCCAACCTCCCACGGCGGCCAAATCATTACCGGCAAACCCCGCCTCATCTTAGGTGTAGCCACCCTTACCGCACCGGTAGTGGATTTCGCCAAGGCGGGTGCCCTTAACAGCCAGGGCCAATTGACCCCGGAGGCCACGCAGGCGTTGGACAAAGACCCTTTCGGCTTTGTTGAGCGGGCCAAAGCCAAAGGCGCCCTGGTAGACGAAGGTCTGGAAGGAGCGACCCCCGAAGAAATTGAAGCCTCGAAACGCCATGCAGCAGGCCAGCCTGACCTCCGCCCCAAAGTGACCGTTGAGGCTGGAATTTTCTTCGACGGCACCGGTAACAGCCGCGATAACACCGGTGCCTTTGAGCGAAAGGTGGATGAATGCCTGACCGCTGAGGCAGCGGGAGCCATTAGTGAGGAAGCCTGCAGTGCTGAAATCTCGCAACTGATGGAGGGCAGTTACCTTAATGCTGAGACTAATGTGTCGAAGCTCCATACGCTATATCAGCCCTTTTCCACCAACACGCAGACTGTAGAGAATCATCGTATTCCCATATACGTCTCGGGAGTTGGCACCAAATCCGGTAAAGAGGACGATGCCTGGGCCATGGGAACCGGTACGGGTGAGCGGGGGATCCTGGCTAAAATAGCGTTAGGCTGTGAGCGTCTGGCCAGGCTTATCTCTCGTGATGCAAGCGGCCCGATTGACGAGCTGATCCTGGATGTCTTCGGCTTCAGCCGAGGAGCTGCCACTGCCCGACATTTCGTGAATGAGGTGAAGGATGGTGCCAGTGGTGCTTTGGGGCAGGCGTTTCAAAAGCAGGGCACTGCCTGGCCGGAAACCGTCACCATTCGATTTCTGGGTCTGTTTGATACCGTAGCGGCTGTAGTAGACATACTGGGTGCCGATTTTTCAGCTCACAATACCAAAAACGGTGAGGTGCGCATAGATATCGCCGCCAACGCTGTTCAGAGAGCCGTCCACCTGACCGCCCGGGACGAATGGCGGTACAACTTCTCCCTCAACAGCTTGCGAGGGCCGGATGGCAGCCTGCCGGTTCATTTTAACGAGTGGATGTTGCCGGGTGCCCATTCCGACATAGGTGGCGGATACCCCGATAATTTCCACGAACGCATTCAGGTAGCCCTACCTCGCAGATTTACCGGCCTCCATCCCAGAGACAGTTATGAATACACAAGAATCCTGATGGACCGTAAGCGGTTAGCCGGTGAAGGTTGGCTAGGGTCGTACAATTCGGATGGCACCCTAACGGTTGAAGAAGCTTATCGGCGGCAATTAAAAGAAGGGGTAGTTGAACTGCAATTCCGGCTTTGGCTGGATCGGCATGTACAGGCCGAATATTCTCGAATAGCCTTGCGGCAGATGTACCGGCTGGCAAAAGATGCGGGTGTGCCACTGAATGCCGTTAAACCAACAGATACCGGGTTTTCATTACCTGATGAACTCCAGCCCATCGCCACCGGGATCACCCATCACATCAACGAAGGACAGCCATTACAATTGTCTATCCAAGAAGAAGCCCTGCTTCGCCAACGCTATATTCACCATTCAGCCCATTACCAGATTGCCGGGCCACTTTTCCCATTCAGACCTGCGCCCGGTGGTGTGCGGGGCGTGCATCCAAACAGGGGTCTCAAATGATCAGAAGACTTGTAATACTTGTGACGGTGCTCTGCACGAGCTTCATATTAAGTGGTTGCTCCATAGCCGGTACACCCGAATGGGATCACCCCGTAACGTACAACATGCAAGTGGCTGTTCCACGTCATTATGATGCCTGGGTCAAGCAGTTACAGTTTGAGGCAACGGGAGAGCGAGCGTGGTGGTGGCCAGTTGGAATCACCAGTTGTTGCTGGAAAAGTACGGGGAGGGGTGGAGGGGACCTGAACCCCATGCCTGATTACATCCACGTGACATGGTTTTCCTTTGCCGAACAGCAGTCCTATACCCGGCTTATCCACATCCCCGACCCGGAAGCCTTGCGTGAACGTATGGAGCAACCCGCACCGGTTCAAAGAAATGGAAAAATCATCAACATGCCACGCGATACGTTGGTTTTGGGGCTCGCCCCCGGTGGTACGGTTGTCATGTGGATTATGAACTGGGCCGAGACCGCAATCGAAGTGGGGCGCTATAAAGCGGTTCCTTTTGATGATGATGTCAGGTACGAGGGTGCCCTGGAGTCTTATATGGAGCGTGAGGGCGAATACCTTAAACAGCATGGTCTGCAGCTCGACCGCTGGTGAAGATCGTTTGTGCAGGCTATGCAGAACGGATCTGGGGCCAACTGATGAGCAAGGTCAGGCCCACTTTTCCTGAGGCGGCGCATAGGCACGAAAGCCGTCCACCAGATCTGTAGGAGTTTGTGCCAGCACAATCATGTCTAGGTATTGCTGACTAACAAACCCGGTAGCCACCATGGTTTTCACCATTTCTAGCAGTGGGTTGTAAAAGCCATTCACGTTATAAAACGCACAAGGCTTTTGGTGAACACCTAGCTGCGCCCAAGTCCAGACTTCAAAAATCTCTTCCAGCGTGCCGATACCGCCAGGCAAAGCAACAAAACCATCAGCCAGCTCAGCCATCTTCGCTTTGCGTTCATGCATATCTTTCACAACGAACAGCTCTGTAAGGCCTGTGTGCGCCAATTCCCTGTCACGCAAATGCGCAGGAATAACACCGTAAACCTTACCGCCACTGGCCAGCACCGCATCGGCAACAATGCCCATCAGGCCAACATGCCCGCCGCCGAACACCAAATCTATACCGTTTTTGCCAAAAAACTCACCCAGTTCTTTAGCCTTTTCAGCGTATAGCGGTTCATTGCCAGAACGAGAACCACAGTAAACTGCTACTTTCATATTTTCCTGTCTCTTGCTGTGTGTCGAGTGGTGGATACGTGTTCCGACCAATTGTGCCGGCTACCCGGAGCGCGTTAGTATTATCCGTTCAGCATCAGTATCCTACCTTGCAAGCTGGCCCCAGTGACGACAGCCAAGCGTTTTTTCCAAAAGAGCGCTTGGCTTTCTTTACTTAAAGGTCTGATTGCTATGGATAACCTTCATCACATTGTGGTGGTTGGCGGCGGTGCCGGCGGCCTCGAACTTGTTACCCGCTTGGGCAGAAAGCTCGGTAAAAAGGGAAAAGCACGCATTACCCTCGTTGATGCGGGGCTAACCCATGTGTGGAAACCCCTTCTGCACGAGGTTGCATCCGGATCTTTGGACGCAAATTCCAACGAAGTGAACTATCGCGCCCACGCCCGCCAGCACCACTACGAATTTCAACTTGGCCGCATGAGCGACGTTAACCGCGAAACCAAAACACTGACGATAGCGCCCTTCCTGGACGAAGAAGGGCAAGAAGTAGTGCCCGAACGCAGCCTGCGGTACGACACGCTGGTCATCGCCGTAGGCAGCACCGCCAACGATTTCGGCACGCCCGGCGCGCAAGAAAACTGTCTGTTTCTCGACAGCCTGAAACAAGCCCGTCGCTTCCATAACCTGATGCTCAACGCCTTTTTGCGCAAAAACCACGAAGCCCGACAAGGCCGTGAGCATGCTCTGAACATCAGCATTATAGGAGCAGGCGCCACAGGCGTTGAGCTAGCCGCCGAGCTGCGGCTGGCTTCGCGGGAATTGCCGGTGTACGGCATGAACCACCTGAAAGACTCAGATGTCTCGATTACCGTAATAGAAGCCGCCGACCGGATTTTACCGGCACTTCCCGGCCGGCTCTCGGCAGCGGCCACCAAAGAACTTGGAAAACAGAATGTAACCGTCCTCAACGGCCAGCCCGTTAGCGAAATTCGCCCCGGCATTGTGGTACTGAAAGACGGTACAGAGCTGCCCTCAGAAATGACCATCTGGGCCGCAGGTATTAAAGCACCCGCGTTTCTTGCCGACTTGGATGGCCTTGAATCCAACCGTGGCAACCAACTGATTGTGCATCAAACCCTGGAAACTACCCGGGATGCCAACATTTTTGCCTTCGGCGACTGCGCCGCCTGCCCACAACCCAATACCGACCGACCCGTAGCCCCCCGTGCCCAAGCCGCACACCAGCAGGCAGATACCCTGTTTAAAACCCTGTGCAACCGACTAGAAGGCAAAGACGCCGTGCCCTTCGTGTATAACGACTACGGCTCGCTGATTAACTTCAGCCACTACACCACCGTAGGCAACCTGATGGGCAACCTATCCGGCCGCAGCATGTACATTGAAGGTAAGGTAGCCAGGCTGTTTTACGTGTCGCTATACCGAATGCACCAGGTGGCACTGCACGGCTTTCTGCGCACTGGGGTAATTTGGTTTATGGATAAGATAAGCCGGGCGATGCAGCCGAGGATGAAGTTGCATTGATGGGCTAACTGAGAACGGATTGGCGAGGTATTGAAATGGCAACAAGGAAACAATGGTCGGAATTTGATCGTTTGGTTGCCCTCGGGCTTTATTGCGAACTGCCCTTTGGCAGGTTTCATCAGCACAACCCGCGCATTATTGAAGTCGCACAAAAGCTGGAACGTTCGCCCAGCTCCGTTGCTATGAAGCTGAGCAATCTTGCCAGCTTGGACCCGGTCATCACCGGTTCCGGGCGCAAAGGGTTGGCAGGAGCCTCGCAGGCAGACCGAGATTTATGGCAGGAATTTAGCGAGCAACCCTCCAAAATCATGCCCGAGATAGTCGTGGCTATGGAAAGCCTAGGTAAAATCGCCCCCGACGATCCAGAAACTATCGAATTAGACAGTTATCGTGGTGAAACCGCCTCCGCAGTTATTCTGCGCCGCAAAAGCCAAAGCCTGTTTCGCAAAGCGGTGCTTTCCGCGTATCACTACCAGTGCTGCATCACCGGCATTGCTGATCCACGCTTTTTGGTAGCCAGCCACATTAAACCCTGGGCTGAAGACGAACAGAATCGCCTAAACCCTAGCAACGGCCTATGTCTGAGTACCTTTTATGATCGAGCTTTTGATATCAGCTTAATCACGTTCGCCGATGACTATAGGTTGATGGTTTCATCGGAATTAGAAAAACAGAAAAGCAATAATCACATACGCGAGACGTTTCTTGAGCGAGGCGGAACCACCATTGAATTGCCGGATAAGTTCTCGCCATCGCCAGAATTTATGCGCTGGCATCGTGAATGCCTTTTCATACAATGACAAGGACCGGGGAGGACCAGCCTACCCATTTTATAAGTAGCGCCGATCGGCTAAACTCGTCCCAAGTATACAATAGCCAATAAAGACTGAACCAAACGAGACCAGAGACCCAAAGGACTTGGAACTAGCATTTGCCGATAAAGAGATTAGAGCGCTTTGCCTGAGCGGGCATCTCGCAGAAGAGCGCCTAGACCACCAATCGGCATCTTCGCTTCGGCATCGCCTAGCTGACCTAAGCGCGATGGACACCGCATCTGAGCTTTTTGGAATGCCTGGCGGCGCAAAAAAGCTTGGTAAGGACGACGACAGGTGTCTTATAAACATACGTGGCGGATACGAGCTATTCTTTGAGTCAGGACACAGCAGAACATCTCGCTTGGTAAACGGGACAATCGACTGGTCTAAGGTCCGACGCATCAAGATTCTAGGCGTGGAGAAATGCAATGATTGAAGGCGTCAGCTTTCTTCCTGACTGGGTCAGTCCCCCAGGCGAGACAATCCTAGATTTTTTGGATGAACAAGGTCTTTCATCATACGATCTCGCTCAAGAGATCGACTCCACTATCGAGAACACTCAACAACTACTCCGAGGAGAGTGGCCGATCAATGCTGATTTGGCAACGAAGCTTACAGAGATCGTTGGTGGCTCTCCTGCTTTCTGGCTGACTCGGGAAGAACAATTCCGAGCAGGGTTAGAGAGGCTCAAAAAAAACGAAGAGTGGGCAAACAATTTCCCAGTCAAAGAGATGGCGGAATTGGGCTGGGTTCCAGCTGTCAAAAAGTCCTACGAAAAAATCGCTACGTGTTTACGATACTTTGACGTGCCATCGGTCGCAGACTGGTTTCAACATTACGACGGGAGTCAGCGACTTCCCGCATTCAGAACTTCGCCAACCTTTTGCTCTGACGAAGGCGCAACATTGGCTTGGCTGCGAAAAGGTGAGATTGAAGCATCAACAATTGAATGCAAAGAGTGGAATCAAGATCAGTTCTTTGGGGCACTCTCAACAATAAGGGAATTAACTCGCCAAAAGAGGCCTGAGATTTTCATTCCTGAGCTGAAAAGAATATGCGCAAATGCCGGGGTAGCATTGGTCATTGCACCATCTCCGAGCGGTTGCAAAGCGAGTGGCGCGACGAGACTGCTAAGCTATCAAAAAGCAAACATAATGATGAGCGGACGCTATTTATCTGACGATCATTTCTGGTTTACTTTCTTTCATGAAGCCGGGCACTTAATTCTTCATAAAAAATTTATCGAGAATTGCGAGCAAGACCAAGGTAAGCAAGAAACAGAAGCGAACCAATTCTCTTTTGACATGCTAATCCCTGAGAAGCAACAGGCTGAATTTCTAAAGCTGCCAGTGAATGCCAGAACAGTGATGAGATTCGCAAGAAAGATCGGCATCTCTCCGGGAATTGTCGTCGGTCAGATGCAAAATCACGGACACTGCCCCTACAACATGCTCAATAAACTAAAAACTCGTTACACACACGACCAACTAACCTCTGCATAACGGGGCCTTGCTCTTTTGCACTAACCTCGAAAATGCTTATATCGACTAGGGCTTTTTTGCCAGTTGCAAATAGCATCCTCAATCTCCTGCATCCCAACTCCCAGTGAGTCTGCCAACTTGACGACTTCGGCATCAACCTCATGAGCTGTCAGATCGGAATGGGCGTGCCCGGAAAAAAGCAATTTTGCTCCTCTCAATGGGCCAGTTGAGTTGTGTCAATGGCCATTTATTTTGACCCACCTTTGGCCAATAAAATTGACCCACCTTTCATAGTTTAGTTCGTGGTTTTCTGCTTCAGTCGATAGCTTTCTCCTCCCAGCATAAAGATGTGTGAG
>Ga0098041_1000511_pt1 | contig 15504 bp, 18 predicted proteins | sample 8_EtaG_FD_77066 | JGI IMG/M metagenome (GOLD analysis project Ga0098041, IMG submission 77066) | Marine viral communities from the Subarctic Pacific Ocean - 8_ETSP_OMZ_AT15162 metaG | ecosystem: Environmental > Aquatic > Marine > Oceanic | place: Pacific Ocean | collected 2015-01-08
AATGTTTCTACTTGGTCTACTTCTATATTTGGATCAATATTAGTATCTAAAGAAGCATCAAATTTTGATGGGTCAAGTGTATCAGAACCTACAAATCTATCAGCAGGACTAAAAGGTAGTGGTTGCATATAATCTTCTAATGTAGATATTTCTACATCTCTTCCTTCTGCATATCTAACTCTTCCGCCATTTGCATATCCAACTCTTCCACCTGCATAACCTACAGGATTTCCTTGATTATCATAACTTACATCAGTAAAATTGCCGTTTTCATCTATTAATGTATATGTAAATGTTCCATCATTATTATCTACAGCATTATAAACTTTTTTACCGCCTAACCCACTTTCTGTTTGTGATAAAGCTGGCACATTATTAATCATCTCAAAAGGATCAGTATATGTTTTTGTATTTATTTGTGATTGATCAAATGCTGTTAAAGAATCTATAACAGGTTTACCATCATCACCAATTTCATATTCTCCTTGAACAGAATATAAACCACCAGGGCTTAGTTGAGCTTGTCTTACTTTTCCATCAACTACTGTATATAAATATGTATTTCCTGTATTTGGATCAATTGTTGGTAATCCTGATAAATCAACACCTTCTGTTGTACCTCCTGTAAGAGAGCCTGGTGTATAATCTGTTTGAGCATTTGCTGTATCAGTAACATATATTGCAAAGTTATCGTTTGCTGTTGCTGCACCATATGTATTTAAGTCATGTAAATATTTATCTAAATAATTATATTCTGAATATTGTTGTTTTTGTGTTGGTGATAAATAATCAAATATATCACTTTCAACATTTAATTTACCTGCATTATCCCCCTCTTGCACAATTAAATCTGATTTTGGATCAGGTGTAGGTGAACCAAATCTTGATGCTTGATCTGTAGCTAATTCTTGAGCTATTGTTGAATCTTTACCTTCTATTTGAGAAAGTAAATCATTTATTCTTGAATTTAATGAATCAACTTCTGATTGTAATGGATTAACAGGATTAACAGGTTGAGGCATAATAGGTGAACCACCATATGGATCATAACCCATAAAGTCTGGTGTACCATATCCTCCTCCACCCCAAATATCATTTAATACTTGATCTTGATACTGATAATAAGGTTGATTTTGTAAATATGAATCTAAATAAGAAGGCATACCTTTTGCTTGATTACCTAAAAGATATTCATTATATGCACTTCCTCCAACATATTCAGATGGGTCTTCTTGAGCTACGCTTACATTACCTTCAGTTGTAGGTACTTCTATAGTGCCGAAAGGAGTCTGATAAGAACCTCCTGCTCCTACTCCTGCCCCAAGTGCACCTAATGATGTTGCTGTAGGTTGTATGTTTGTAACATATTGATATTCTGGCATAAATCCTGCCATATAATTAAGAGGTGTGGGTGCTAACCCTCTTCCTCTAGTTCCTGTTCCACTATAAGGGTCATAAGCAGGAGTCATTAACCAATCTGATGAAGGTGGAGCATTAGGTGGTGTTGCAACATCTGCTGTTGTTGTTGGTCCTGTATTTACAGTTGAGCCATCTGTATTTACAGTTGAACCCCCTGTATTTACAGTTGAGCCATCTGTATTTACAGTATTTCCATTAACATTTATTGTGCCATCTTCATTATATGTAATCCCAAGATCAGAAAAATCTCCACCATTTTTAAATCTCATTCTTTTTACTCTACCGCCTTCTGCTCCAAATATATTTCCCATACCTATACCTGAACCTGATGATTGAGCATAACTATTATTAAGACCTGGTGCATAACCTGGTGTTGGTAGAGTTGAAACGCCAGGAATTTGTTCTTGATAATCTCTTAATGCTTGTTCTCTTTTTCTTACTCTTTCATCTTTTGCAAACTGATTAGCTTGTTCAAATGCTTTTCTATCTTCCTCTACTGCAATTCCACCTAGTCCTGCAGCTGTAGGAACTAAATTCGTTGGCTTCATTAAGTTTGAGCCTAATGTTTTCCATCCTTCTCCTGTAGATAATACATCACCCATAGGAGTAGAGTTTTTTAATTGTCCTAATGCTACTTGTGTATCAACACCTGCATTTGCTAAATCTGCCGTTATACCAGCACCTTTAACACCTTCGATTCCTAATTTATCCAAAGGAGCTCCAGTAAGAGTTGGTCCTTGAGCACTAACAATATCTGCTGGATTTATACTAGCTAGTTGATTTGTAAGTGTACCTACACCTTTTTCTCCTAATTTAGTAACAGCTTCTGGAGATATTACATTTGGATTAGCTAACGCATCTTTTGCTGTGGTAAGACCTTGTGCTCCTTGCATTGCACTTCCTAAACCAAATCCTGTAAGACCTGCTAATAAACCTTCTTCAACACTACCTGTAACTGCTGTTGTTGCTAGAGCTGACCCACCTGCTCCTGCCGCAGTTAAAGCTAAACCTGAAAGACCCGCTCCTGCTCCCAAAGCTGATCCTAATGCTGTACCTAAGAAAGGTGCTAATAATGGTAAGAATGCTTCAGGATATCCTGTATCTGGATTTCTTGTTAAAGGCATAAGACTTGCCAATCCTTCAACTTCAATTGGATTTACATGGATAAGAGTAGTATCGCCATAACGACCTCGACTTGCTACTGTGTCTGCTAAATCCTTATAAGGTAATTTTTTATTCATTATGTTGTTTCTACTCCAAATAAGTTAAAACTTAAAGTGCCATTAGTAGCATATACTTCTATTACATCAGACTCACTTAAAGTAATTCCTATAACAGCCGCAAGTGTATCTTTAGCATTAACACTTTTATCATAATATATAAATTGTTTGTTATCGTCACTAGCATTTTTTACTTTTATTCTAACTCTAAATGTATCTGCTGTTGATCCATTCCTATTACATACTACAAGTGAACTTATAGTAGTCTGAGCAGGATACTGAGTATTAACTCCCGTTCCTTCTCTTCTAGGCACAGTATAGAGTGTTGTTGCTGTTGCCGCACTAGGATTTAACTGAGCTAAAACTTTAAAAGTATCTGCCATTTAATTTGTCCACTTTGGTGCACCAAGTAGTAAAAGTTGCATTCTTCTTACACTTTTGGCACTTGTTGTTGTTTTAATATTTTCAATTTCAGTAATTCTATTATCAACATCATTAATAAAATTTGTTATTTGTTCACGAAATAAATTCTCATCTATTCTATTATAATCTTGTTGTGCTGGTCTTAAAGGTTGTCTTGCCATTATCTTTTTCCATCTGGATGCATATCAGCTCTAATGCCATATAATTTAAAAAACGAGTCTTGATCAGTATGTTCATATCTTAATATAGCTGACCTACCTCTTGCACGAACATCTACTTTTGTTGTAGAATTTGTTACATTATTAGTAGAAGAAGCAGTAGGTGATTCGCTTGGATAATTAGCAACTGATAATTTTGCACTAACATTAGAAAGACCACCTATTTCCATATCATGTATTAAAGATTTTAAAGCTATAAACTGATCTCCATCTCCTATTGGTATTGAGCCACTTTCTATGTAAGATGTAAACTCAGTACCAAATGGGTCAGCATATAAACTATTTGCCCTATCTCCATCATCTTGTTTAACTAAAAATATGTTATTTGTATCAAATTGTTGAGCTAATAACATATAATCTTCTTCATATGCAGTAGCTCCTGCTGAACGCCACATATCAGATAATGTCCAAGTATTTTCAACATAATTATATATTACACATCTTGTTGGGTCTGACATATCAGCAGATTGAACTAAATCAGGATTAGCAGTTCCACTACCCGCATATGTACTATTCATTTCATTGCTTGGATAAAACCACCAGACTTCATTATATCTAGGATTTGCAACACTAAATATTTTTTGTTGTTCACTTACATCTAAATCATCAAATATATAATTTTGAACAGGGCATGGAATAGGTTCTACAGCACCTGTATATTTATAGAAACCTCTCTCTCCCATAAAATATGTACTTGAACCTGCATTTGAAGCAGCTTTTGGAGATATCATTGTTATTCCATCTTGTATTTCTGTAAAGCTAAATACTAGCTCTCCCCCAATATATCTCATTGAATACATTGCTTTATCTGTCCAAATTAATATTTCTTGTCTTCCAGATAGAGCTCCTACTATTTCTGAACCACTACTTAAATCAACACCACCTGCTGAATTAGTTGCACGAGGTGTCCAATCTATAGCATTTTGAGTATCTGACCATCTAATATGCATAGGATTAATATCGTCTTGTAAATATGGATTACAACCAAAAGATATAACATGACCATCTTGGTCACTTGTTAATACCTGTAAAGAGAAAAAAGGTGCTTGTGATTCATATTGTTTAATAGTAACGCCGCTATTATAAGTAGCTGCTTTAGTATTATTTTTTCCTCTAACACATCCTGTAAATGCTGTAGCTGTAGTATTAGCATAATAAATAACCTCACTACCTATAAGTAGGTATCCATTAGCTAAATAAAAACCATCAGTAGAGGCAACATTTATTGTTGTTGCGGTAGATGAAACAGTTCCAGATGATGTTGTACTGGCTATATCAGTAGATATAATTGGAGGCATTGTTTGTGACTTTGTTGATATTAATTCCGCTCTGTTAGAAGTTCCACCTGATTTATCCCAATAATAAATTGGTCCTCCTCTAGGATTAATAATTAAATCATCTCCAAAATTATCTTCAGACCACAATCTTAATTGATTTTTATAATCTATAGCAGCTGTACTGCCCCATGCTGTATTATCTATTAATCCACCCCAATCACCTGCTCCCCATCCTGTACCTGCACTATAACTATTTGAACCAACATCTAAATATGCATAACCTGTAACAGAAGCTCCACCACCTGCTGTTGTAGCATTTGCCGTTACATTACCTGTTAACTTAAATGTTGTTGTGGATGGTGTAGATGTAACCTCTATTGTACTAAACGAATCAGTTGCATCGCTATTAAAATAAGTTAAATTTTGACCACCTATAGTTCCTGTAATACCTGATAATTTAACTAAATCACCTGATGATAAACCATGTGGAGTTGTTGTAGTAAATGTATATGTATTTTGAGTATTAGTAGATGCAATAGGATTATTACCAAAAACTAAAGCTGTAACAGGTGTAATATCTGATGGAACAGTTCCTTCAACTATTGCATATCTTGAGGTAGTTCCTATTCCTGTATATCTAGTATTATCATTAGCTCTATAAAGATATAAAGAACGAACACTAGAATTATCAAAAGCTCCTGTAGAAAGAGTTATCCAATTTGTCCAACCTCCTAATTTTTCAGGAACACCATTAAAAAAACGAACTAAGTTTCCATTAAACCATTGGTTTCTTGCGGTATAACGAGAACCTATTTTATTTAATCCTGGCGGTGGTGTGATATCAGCATACGGCATTATTTACTCATTGATTTCCTTATAGATTTCATTCCTCTTTGACCAAACCAGAACGAAATTATGGTCGAAAATAAAATTTTCGATTCCTCATCCCAGCTATTCAATATAGCTTGGCTTACATCATCTCCTTCTATTACAGCAACATAAACTGCTAATCCCTTAATAATACCAAACAGTATAAAAAAGAAGTATGTAACCACAGGTCTAACAGATGCCTGTAATGCAGATATAAAAGTGCTCTTATTAGCTTTTGCTAATTCAGTTGCGTGTTTATATATATTTTCAGCTTCAGATACATCAGCTTGTGCATCAAGTTCTTCTACTTTTAATTTACTAAGAACTTCAGCGTGTTTTGCCTGTGCATCCAATAACTTTAATTGGTGACGATTTTTCTGTCCTTGTTCAAAGAACGATAATATTGAGGGAAGGAAAGAAGTTCCAAAGCCGAGTAAACTGCCGAAAAGTGATAGCATAATTAACCCTTAGTTATTAAATAAACTCCGTATCCGCCTAAAGCTAGAGCTATAATAAAGAGGCTTATAGATGATAAAAAATATCCTATAACTAATAAACTCCAAGAAATAGCTAAAGATATTTGTGGTTCTTTAGTCCATTCTACGAGTGTTCCTAAATTTGATTTGATTGTTTCTAAAATTTCATTAAACATATTTTCTCCTAATTTAAAGTTCTTGAAATAACTTGAACTACTACTAAAACTGTTCCACTAAGAACAGAAAATAAAGTTGCTATTATAAAATATTCTAATCTTTTTACTCTAGTTAAAGTTTCTTCTGCCAATTGCTCACATGATCTTACATGGTCTATTAACTGTTGTTCTATTACTGCAACTTTTTTATCCACATCTGCAACAGTTGTTTTTGCCATTTTAATTCCTATTAACTACTAGCTTCTATTAAATAATGACCCGATATTACATTAGCAGGTGTCACAAATCTTAATCCACCAAATGTATTCCACGATCCATTATTAGTAGCCCCCATTGAAATGTCTGCTACATATGATTTATCAGCATCTTTACCTGATCTTGAATAAACTTTACCATACCCATAATAAGGGTATCCATTTCCTGATTGATATGTAGGGTCTCTTTGTAAATTAATATCCCACCAAATATCTTGTTGATTCGATGAGCCAACACCACTTAAAGGTATTGTCCATAAAGATGCAACACCATTAGTTAATTGAGATTGCGGTAAAGAATTACTACCTAAATTGGTACTCATTCCTGATCCTAAAAAATTTCCTACAGTTGTAGCATTGCCAGTTGTTATTGGTTGAATACTAAGGTTTCCCGCAGAAGATGTATTAACCTGTAATGCACCTGTAAACCTATATCTATTATAATTAGTTGCATTATAAAAATTATTAGTAACAGTACCTGTTGCAGCATTTCCTGATGCTATTTTTCTCATAATGCTGGTGTCTAAAGTTAAACCAACATTTCCTGTTGTAGCACTTGTTACTATTTGATTGGCAGTTCCTGTAACCTGAGTAACACCTGGCGAAGCTGATTCGGATTGTTTCATAGCTCCTGCACCTGTTGAATATAAAAGTGCGTCTTTACCTGATGCTATAGTAATGCCTGAATCACCATTAGACATTTTTATTACAAGACTTTTAGCTGTTGAGTTTTTTATTAACCACATTTTTTTCAATGTAGATGGTTGAATTATAACGCTTCTTGTTGTTGTTAAAACAGTTCCTGTGTCAGTAAATTCTAGTATTTGTTCACGACCACTAGGAGAACCTGAAGAACCTGTAGTTCCATCAACTACTGTTATTGTTAAATTTGCGTCAGTAGTAAAATTTTTTGAATTATATTGAAATGTCTCATCAACAATATCTAAATTAGTGTTTGTAGTTGTACCCCATGTACCTGCTTCATCTCCTTGAGCTATTAACTTTATTCCTAAATTACTAAATGTAGCCATTTTCTTTCCTTATTAAGCCGCTATTTCTACCCAATTTGGTGCAGGAGGCGGTTGACTTGTATCAATTTCACTCCAAACTAACACATTTGATGTAGATACTGAAGCATAAACTCCTGTAACATCAACATCTGCACTTAATGATATACCAACAGTTCCTATTGCTGTTGATGTCGATACTCCTGATGGGAAGGATGTAACTCCTGTATGTACTGTAGAACCTGAACCTAAAGAAGTATTTCCCGTTACTCCTGTTACGCTAGTGCTAACATCTATTTTAAATCCAACAGAATTAACAGAAGCATTAGCTTGTACTCCTGTCATAGTTAAAACGCAATCTAAGCTAAGAGTTTCATTCCCAAGATGAGTTGTTCCTGTTACAGGAGTTTCTAATATAATAGTGACATTGCTTTCAGTAGCAATAGAATAAGGACCAAGAGAAATTGTGCCATAAACGCCTGTTGCAAATAACCCAAGATTTCCTACTTGTGCTTGACCTTGAACGCCTGTTGGTAATACTGTTACAAATTGACCTGCATGAGCATTACCTATTTGTCCTGTACCTGCAACACCTGTCGCAGACACAACAATAGATATACTTGTATCTCCTGAAGAAGAAAAGCTGTCTTGTGAAAATGTAGTAAAACCAAATGCCATGTTATTATATTATCCTATTATTTAAGAAAATACGAGTATTTGGCTTTACTCCTATTCTTCTGGTTTATATACAGGTGTTGGTTCTGTGGGTAAGTTAGCGTCAACATCATAATCTAAATCCCAACGATCATCATTTGCATCAGTTGGTGTGCTGTCTTCTTTTAACAAATCTTTACTTAATTCTTTTAATTGTTTTCTGTAAGCAGCAAACTCTGCAACAGATTCATCTGTTAAATTACTGTCTAAAAGTTGAGTCCAATCTGTTGCAGGAACTATTGCATCTCCTACAGATTGAATATGGTTAGCTTTATTAATGTAATAATTTTCTAACCAATTATCATAATCAGATTGTCTTTGAGCTAATTCTGTATCTGTTTCAGGTCTATTTTCTCTTTGTCCTGTTTCATGGTTTTTTTCGTTAATAACGCCTCTTTCTAAAGTTTCTGCTGATGGTTTTGCCATTTGTTCCTCCTTTACACAACTTCTGTTGGTTTAATGTATGCGTAAGCTACTGCTGAAAAATAATCAACATTATATTTACCACTATATCCACCTGAAAATAAACATCCACCTTGTGATGCCCAGGGAGCATTATAAGCATTATTGGTTTGAGCTCTTCCAGTATTTTGACTTCCACTTGTTGTATAAGCTACAAAACCTGAATTATTTATAGGATACATATCTCCTGAAGTATAATTATTTCTCCATACTATAGAACTATTAAATGTTTGATAAGTACTACTTACTCCACAATTAATTAATACTTTTCCTTGAATGCCACAACCTTGACCATAACCTGAATATGTTTTGTTCCAATCATCATTTGTTGAGGTATTATTTGGTTGGCTATAAGATGAGCTTCCTGTCGAATACATAGAGCCACCTGAATCAGGATTCTCATATGTATGACCTCTCGAACCACCATCTTGGGTTTGTGTCCATAATCTTGATCCCGTTGAATCTAAAGCCAGATACCACATTCCATTTGATGGAACTAAACTATTTCCATTTACATAAGCCATAAAATCAATTTCTATTGCCCTTACATTGCCATCAGCTAAATAATTTGATTTTATAGCATCAGGTGCATTATGGATGCCTACAGAATAACCATAGTACCCATCATTAGTGTTATATGCTACTGCTGATGATTCTTCTGTAATGTTTACACCTGTTGAACAAACATTATCAATTAAAACTTTACCAACTTTTCCATCATCGTCTGTAACTAGAAGAGGTACATTGGTTACACCTGCCTCACCAAAAGTTAAATTACCTGATGCATCAAGAAAAGCTCCTTTTGTGCTGTCTGGTCTTGATGACGGCAAAGACATATCAGCAGAGCCACTTAATGTTCCTAGTTTATTTGTTGCTAATGTTGACATATTTTTATTCCTTTAAGAAGTTGTTTTAGGCATTCCGTATAATTGCATAAATCCCATTATTGTATAACTTGAATTACCACCAGGTCCACCATTCTGATTCCAACATTCAAAACCATTTACTTTGCCTGTATGTGTAGGACTGTTTCCACGAGGCATAGCAAAATGAGTCTCGCCTAATCTCCAATCATTGTAACTGTTTCCATGACTTCTTCTTCCAAATGTACCAGTATCAGAGGTTATTGTACCTGCATACCCACTTCCATTGTAATACCTAAAACTTCCATTAAGTCCTCCGTCTCCTCCATAAGTACCACCAAGTGGTGCTGTATCTTTATCGAATGCCATACTATATGAAGAAAGACCAGGATTACTCATTCCTTCCATTTTTATACCTTGAAAAAATTCATAATTACTATTAGCTGATCCTGTTCCACTTCCACCTACATCACCTGTAGTTGCTTCCATACCACTACCTGTAGAATAATAAGTTCGTACTCCTGATCTACCATTTCCATTAGGACTTCTAGTGCCACTTCTAAGTGGACTAAAGCGTATTTCAGAACCATTATTATTATAATTAGAAATTATATTAAAATGAACTTCATAACAATAAATATCAGAAGCAGGATAAGTTGTGCTGGAATTTACAACTTTCATTGTTTCTCCTTCATCAACTTCTATATGATCTAATAAAACCCACCCAGGATCACTACCAATACTTGAAGTCTTATGTGATAAAGTATTTGTTACATCAGGTGATGATATAACACCTGTTGTGCTTACTTGCACACCTTTAGAACTTGAAGGTAAAGTTTTAGGTAATGTTAAAGGAGCTGATCCTGTTAATGATTGTATTTTTTCTGTTCTTACTGCCATTTTACACCTATGTTGTTTTTCCTGGGTTCATAATTGTTTCTGTCCAAAATAATCCTTCATTCATTACAGTAGTTCCTGTATGAGTATAGAATTTAATTTTTGTAGGATTATTTAAAGTTTGTTGTTTTGATACATATTTACCATATGAACCTATTATAGAATTACTACTGCTAGAAGAATAACTGCTCTCGTATCTAAACGCAAAATTATTTTTAGATAAAATTAAACCACCTGCACCAAATCTACTGCCGCTTGTATCAGTATCAGAATTTGCATCACTACTTATTATCATCATTGAAACATAACCATTCATCATAGCAGTACCATTTCTTAAAGCAGTTTGATTAAATAATTCTGAAGCTGCACTTGCTCCAGTAGGTCTGTAACTTTCATTGTAAAGTAAAGGCATATAAGCCACATTTGGGTCTTTACTTTGATTACTAAAACTACCCCCAGAATTATGATACGATCTCATTGCTTGGTTTGCATTACTGTTACTTATTACATTATTATTGTCTGAATCTAATAATTGAATAGTTGGTCTAAAACCACTATCAGAAAAACAAACACCACAAAAATGAAGTGTAACAAATTGTACATTTGCTGCAACTTGACCTGTTCTGAGTGACGGAACAATATCTAATGTAACAGCAGTAGCTGTGCTGTCATTTTTTATTCTTGCTTTATCTACTAAAGAACCACTTTGAACACTTGATTCAAAAAAAGTACCAGCATTAGTATTAATTACTTTGTTATCTGATGACAAAACATCTGAACTAAATCCTAATGAGCCATATCCTAATTGACCACCACTTGTAGAAGTCAAAGAGGAAGTAGTACCAGGATATGTAGTTGGAAGAGTAAACTCTTCGCCACCTGGTGTACTTATCTTATTTGTTTTTATTAATGATGCCATAATATTACCTTTTTACTATATATTTAATTTCTTTGCAATTTCTAACTAGCTGCTTGTCCTAATGTTATTTCAGATTGGCTTTGTTTAGTCTTCGCATAAACTTCAATTCTTCCTCCAGCTATACCCCAATTAGATAAATAAGAATAAGTATAAGGAAGAAACCACATTCTATATCCTTTAGCGTGTTGCCCTGTAATTGTAGCAGTAGAAGATTGTGAGTTTGCAGTCTGAAAAGCCATCCCTTTAGCGACACTTGTATAATCTATAGCACTACTAGTATTAGCCATCATCTGCGTTAGATCAAATCTAACTCTAGGTGCATAAATTTGATTGTAAATATCTATTTGTCCTGTATAACCAGAATACCATTGTGATCCTGGTTCGTTGCTAGTGAAAGGTTGTTCTGTAAGTACAGAGTAATCACTACCTGTACCATAATTGTTATCACCAACTATCTGTAATCCATAATCTTTTCCATAATAAGTTCCTCCACTTGGACTCCATTGACCTTCGTTAGCGTTTGCACCTGTACTTATTGCTCGATAATTCCAACCAGTTGAACTATTATACCACATTTTAGTTTTCCACATCCAATTAGCAGTACCTAATTCAATCCTATTTCCTGCCGATTTCATTGGTTGTAAATGTATCCATGTATTTGTACCATTAGTTCCATTTCTAAAGGACAGAAAGTCCATTACTATTCTAAATGATTCTATATCTGAAGCATTAGTAGCTACAGAATCTGGAACAATAAATTCTACATAATTTTTATTAGCGTCTGGTTTATAATTATTAAAATCACCAACATAAATAAGAGTTTCAGATTTAGGAGTTAATGTTGCTACTCCACTTGAAGACCCTGCTACTTTAAAACCACCTTTTCCATCTGTTGTAATATTTGCATCAGCACTACCATCGACAGTAGGTAGTTTCCATGATATTGGACCGCCTGTTGATATCCCTGCACCATTATTTACAAAAGTTGTACCTACAGGAGAAACAGTTGCTGTTATACCATTTGCTACTGTTACAGTAGCGTAAGCATTAATTCCTGGTGAAAACATAGTGTTAGCAGAAATAGTTACATCATCTGTAAAATCTGCTGTTCTATCCATAACTGTTCCAGAGGCTATATCAACAGCATATAAATCAGCACTATCAGTAACAGTTAATGTGCGACCTGATGTAATTGTATAATCTGTAGAAGTAAAAAATGCCTTATTAAATTGTAATGTTCCTTTAAATTGTCCACTAAGAGCTTTGTTAGCTGTCAATGTTTCTGTAAAAACATCATCAGTTTGAACAACATTACTTGCAAGCGATGTATCAGAAAAAGCTGCGTTTGCCGCAGGATAAGTAGAAAATATTTCAGGAGCAGCAGCAAAGTTAACTGCATTGTTTGAATTAGAAGAGCTTTTGATTGTATCACGAGTTAATGTCCAACTAGGACTTCCTGAAGTTAATGTTCCTTGTCCAACTTCAAAAGTGTTATTTACATTATCTACAGCACAATAAAAAACTTCGTCACCAGTAGTATGAACTGATGCAAATGTTCTAAAGCCACCTGTAGAGGCACTTGTTGCTAAAGTAAAAGTTCCTGTTCCAGTAGTTGTGGCATCTTGTTTGGTTCTATCAAAAAATTTGAGAGCCATATCTAACTACCTTATTAAAATTAGACTATTCTGATTATAGCATTTGTTGCGTCAGGAGTAGGGAATTGAATTGTAAAATCTCCACTCGTTGAACTTTTGTCAGCACCAAAATCTAAAACTGCAACAGAAGTATCTGAATTTGTGTCATTAAAGATTAATGCACCTCTTGCTGTAATTGTTGAACTACTCCATGTAACATTATCAAAATCAACAAAAGCAGTTGTGCCACCTGTTGTAGGTGTTACATTTGTAAGAAGTTTACCTTTAGCAGTATAACCTGTTCCACTTGCTTCATTAGATGTAGTATATGCTGCTGTAGTAGCATCTAAACTAGCTGAACTTGTGTATAAAGCTATATTAAACGCATTACCACCTGCACCGCTTGTTTTAAAATTATGCCCAGCTTCTAATAATTGTTTTTTAAAAGATGTGGTCATTGCTTGTGTAATTGCCATTACATTCTCCTAATTATATCAGAGCCACATTTGTGACCCTCTTTTTCTAAAGTATATACTAATGTAGTTCTGTCAGATTGAACAGCTTTATTCATATATTCAAGAACAACAGTATATATATTATCTTTAAACTCTTTTGCTTGTTGTTGCAACACAGGATCAACATTATCTGAATATTGTATGATTCTGTGTGTTGCTTTTTCCGCCCAATATTCTATTGGATGTCCTGAATTTTCTGTTGTATCAACTATAACATTTCCTAAAGACATTTCTGTATTTACTGTGATTGACATTATACCTCCTTATATTGCTTCTTGTCTTGGTTGACCATACCTATAGCTATCTTGCATACTTTTACCAGCTGATTCGTTTCTTAATCTTGTTAATGCTTCTTGGTACTGTCCTTCATATAACTGTTGCATTTCAGCTTCACCTTTTATAAAGAGATTAGCTTGTACCATACTGCCATATAAAAGGCATTCAGGAGCATTAGTTCCTAACCATGATTTACCATCAGCAGTATCTGTTATAGAGGTAGGTCTATAAAAATAATGTAGCTCAGTTGTATAACCATTTGTTGGGGTAGGAGCTAACATAAATGTATCGTTATCAAATAAAGCATAGTATTTAGGTTCATCTTGAGTTGATGCATCTGGGTATGCTTCTCTTAAAAAAGCTACTTCTTTTAATAATAAAAATGATTGCTTATTATTACTTGTAACAGACAAAGAAAAAGGTGCTAAAAAATCAGTTGGAGTAGTAAGGTATTGAGTACCTGCGGACATACTACCTTCTACATTTCTTCTAAAGACAGGTAATTGACAAGTTCTTAAAATTCTATCTTCAGCACTTTCAATAAAATTAGATATATTATTTGAAAATGTTGTTTCAGAAGTATTAGCGTAATCTTTAATTGCTTGTGTTAATGTTGTATAAGTCCATGCCATTTTTAACTCGTTTTTACTGTAACACTACCAACATCGGCAGTTATTATTAAATTTCCTCCGCCACCACCATTACCTCCTCCAACAGGATCAAATGCAAACAATCTTCTGCTTTCTGCTAAATTTGCGTCAGGTCTTGCAAATGGTAATGCTTGTGCATCAATAAATTTATATCTTCCTTGAAAGTTTTGTCCTTGATCTTTATCCCAGACATCTTTACCAACCATAAAACCTGTTTTATTACCACCAACAAATTCTTGTTTTAAATCTTTTAGCTTATATCTAAATCCTGTTCGATCACAAAATCCAAAAGCGTGTTTTCCTGTTGCGTACTTAGGCATTACTCACCATAACTATAACTATAAGGAACAAATTGAAAAGATGCTTTAACTCTATCTTCTTGAGCAGCTAAATCAAATTGTTCTACATAATAATCTCTTAATAATACAACTCTATCCTGTAATTCAGGTTTTTTCATAGCGATATGAAAAGCTAGACCTGCTATTAAAGCTGGTAAAAATCTTACAGGAACATCTGCATTATAACTAGCAGAATCTCCTACATCATATAATCTTCTTAAATAATAATATACAAAGGTATAAGTATTAGCACCATCAGGAACGGGCCAGAAGTTTAATGTTGGTGCATCTCTTTGTCTATCAATCCATAATTGAATAGGTCTTCCTTGAGTTAATTTACTAGGAAGAGTTGAATAAGTAGAATTACTGATTCTCGTAATTGGTATATCATTTTGTCTATCTGCATCACCATCATCTGTTCTTATTGTATACTCTATAAGATCAACAACATCTGAACCTAATGTATATTGGTAAGTTCCCTGTGTTAATACTTTAGTTCCTTTTGTTATTGTCCATAAATTTAAACCTCTGTTTTGCCATTCAATACAAAGCAAATCTAATGATCTTCTTGCTGTTCTAAGATCATAACCTGTTCGTAATTCAAGACCAGCTCTTTCAAACGCTTCTTCACAGATTTCACCAATATCTAAATTAAATGCTGTTGTTTCTGTTACTGCCATATTTTATCCTTGTTATTCCTTTTTATCAGAATATTTATCTAAAAGAAACAAAAGAAAATTTCTACCCACTTCTATATCTTTAAAGCATTGTACCATATTATGCTCATCAGCGTTAGGATCAATTACTTGCATAATGGCTTGACCATAACTTTGCTCATCCATTCCTCTATCACGAGCATAAGTATCAAAAAATTTATAACCACGAGCACGAGCTAA
>Ga0098041_1000513_pt1 | contig 15481 bp, 27 predicted proteins | sample 8_EtaG_FD_77066 | JGI IMG/M metagenome (GOLD analysis project Ga0098041, IMG submission 77066) | Marine viral communities from the Subarctic Pacific Ocean - 8_ETSP_OMZ_AT15162 metaG | ecosystem: Environmental > Aquatic > Marine > Oceanic | place: Pacific Ocean | collected 2015-01-08
TGATAAGAAGTTAATCTTCTTGTTGTATAACACTTATCACAGTATTTTTGCCAAGACGCTGCTTTTATCGTTCTCGTCATGAACTGTCCTTTGCATATAGGACAAGTTTTTGCTAATCCTGTCATTTCAAACAAACTCCCTGTCTTGTTGTTCAAAAGCATAGTTTTCTTCTAAATAACTTGTTAGAATCATGTCCATCTTTTCTTGTAATGCTTCCATAATTCCTGCAATTACTCTACGATTAAGACTAATCCATAGTCTATGATGAGTGTTAATTACTACCTTTGGGTTATCATCTTCATTCTGCGATATTACCAAAGGTGGTAAATCGGGGCTATCTACTATTCTAAATTCTACATTTGTATTCATATTATCATTTCTCCTGTTAGTTTATTTGGGTGAAGGAAATACTCACCCGCTTTTTCTCCGTTTTCATCATAGATTGTATCGTGCAAATTAGCCACAATAAAATCCCATGCTTCTTCCGTAAGAATATAATTATCTTGTTTTATTACTGCATTGGTTTCAAACAACTGCACACCTAATTTCTTAAATTGCCGTTGTAGGGAAACTGCACAACCCTTGATTGTGTTTTCTCCTATGGTGTTCAATCCTGCTTGTTCTAATACAGTATTAATTGATTTCTTAACATCAATTGTTTGGTCTTTATGCCATTTAATCACATAATTAAGAAATGTTAATTCTGTTAATTCTCTAAACATATAAATCATATTATTCACCTGCGTATGCTTTTGCTACATGAATAGCATTGACAAAATTCTTAGTTTGAATCATTCCTTCAAGTCTCGCTATATCATCATTGTCATTTTTATCCATTTGACTTACTGTAAATGTAGCAACTAATAACGCTAACTGTTGCTTACTTGACTTTGTTAATAAATCTGCTAACTGTTCTGTCATGTGGTCTTTGTATTGTTCTGTTAATAGACATTCTATACATTCAACCCATTCCATCTGTTCTAATCTATAATTAGCAACTTCATAATGACCTTTACCTTCACAAATATTACAATCTTTATTCATTCTTCTTCACACTCACAATCGCCATCAACAAAACAACCGCATTCTAAATAACATTCACAGTCCATACTTGCATAACAACCACATTCTAATTTAGGGTCTAAGTGGTCGTCTAATGCCGCCCAACACATATTATCGGGATAATTACTCATTAGTTTCACCCGCTTTCTTTTCCGCTTCGGTAAAACAACCGTAGCAATAATGTCTGTCTTTGCTTATTCTTACATTACAGTTTATGCATCTGTATATTTCTTTCATTCTTCTTCACCTTCACAAAATTCTGTAAAGTCATTTAGATATTGTTCTGCATCAACAAATTGACTATGTTCAATAGTCATTCTATCCAAATGCGCTGTCCAATTTCCTACATTTCCTGCATCTAAATTATCTTGCCAAAATTCGTGCAAGTCTTTCATCTTATCAAAATGATAAGTCACTGTTTCAGATATGGTGTTATCACCATAAATTGTATTTCCATATTTCTTTGTTATTTTCATTCTTTCATTCTCCTTTTAATTTGTTTTCAAAAATCCCGCTTCGTATTGGCGGTGGTTTTCTTTCGGGGTTGTATTTTTCATATACTTCTTCATAACAACCATCACATATTTTAATTAATATTTTATTTTCTATTTCTGTTAATTCTATTGTTTGAAATTCAATTAACATATGATATTTAGCACCTAAAGCGCATATATCACATTTTGGTGTCTTTTCTTTGTTTTTACTGACAAAGAATTTCTTTATCCAATCTATCATGTAAATCACCTTAAAGGCGAGGGAACGGACTTCGTGTTGATTAGAACACTATTCATATGAACAATTAGTGAACACATACAAAGTTCACTAAGAATTAATTCTTGTATCGCAAACAAGCAACTTTATCCGTATTACCATGCAAACCCTCTATGCAGGAAAATATACTTATGCCTATGAAAATGACTACGACCTTACGGTTGGAGTCGTCATTCCATAATTTGACAATTGTTTTACCCTGATGTATATTTTTACCTTTAAACCTGCGGTTTCAAATGAGGCTTTAACCTACCATTGAATGTTATTCAAGAGGTTGTGGGTTTTCACCCAACCAACCTAATACTCCTATACCGGAAAAAACTATTCCCAAAGAAACCACACCAAAAATAGCGTAAGATATTACTTTGTCTAATGTTTCATTTTCCTTATATTCCGGTTCTTCAAATTCATCAAATATTGTTAATTTCATTGTCTTTCCTCCAAAAGTTGAGAAATAATGTTGCTGGCTTCTCTTTTGGTTAAAGCGGAAACTGTTCCATTATAACCTAAGTTTTCTAAAAAGCCAAGTTGTTTAGGCGTTGCTAAATCTTCATCAAATATTTTCTTTAAAGATTGCAGTTGGCGTTGAGTTAATTCTCTACTACCCATCATTTGTTCTTTAATATCCGCAAGGAAATTACGCTCCCAAGCACTATTAGCAAATGATTCATCAAATTCAGGAACACCATAATAGTCACAAACTTGTAAGAAAGTTTCTCCGCCGAAATCTTTAGTTAAGATTTCTTCTTGTTTTTGTTTTTGTGCTATTTCTCTTGCGATTCTATCTGCTTCTTGTTTTACTCTCCAAAGCCTATTTTTTTCTTCTCTTTCTTCTGCTTCTATTCTTCTTGCTTCTACATTTTCCGGTAGATTGTAAATTCTTTGTCTTTCTGCTTCATGCTCTCTTCGTATTCTTTGTCTTTCTTCACGCTCATGTCGTCTTTGTTCTTGAGCAATTCTAATTTGCTCTATTCTATTTGCTCTATTTTGATTGTATTTATCCAATTGATTTTGATACTGCTCACGCTTTATGTAAAACAAAGCCAAGTCTTTCATTAGATTATCATTAGGAAATCCTGTTGTATTGATTTGTGCTTTAGCATTGTCGGGGTGATTCCACCGCCATACAAGAGAAGCCATTTTGTAATTAGGAGAACCATAAGCCCCTTCGCCTCTTTTTCTCAAAACTCTTCTTCTATGGTTCTGTTGTGTTTCACGGTCATAATACCATTCTCTTTTGTGAATATTAAAGTGTAAATCTAATTCTTTTACTGAATCAAACATCATAGTGAAAGCCTCACCATTTGATTTCCACCACGCTTCCGCTTTCATAGACTTGGTTCTAACACTAATCCATTCTTGAATTTGTTCATCAGTAATAGTATCAATATTAACTCCTTCATCTTCTGCAATTGCTCGCATGATTAGATATGAGTTAATGTGGTCGCTACCAACACATTCAACAGTTCCATTTTCTGTGTTTTGTATTTCAAAGTGATAAACAACTATATGGCCACATAGACATTTTCCAACGCCCATTTGAGAATTTCTAACCCAATCCGGCATAACATCATTACCACTCCACCAAACATTACCTGTGGCTAACCATTCATGTTTAGCCTCATCATAATTATCTGCTACTGATAATTCAGTCATTTTTCTTTTTAATGCTCTATCCCAACGACCCTCACCGAGTCGTCTCTTCGCTACTATATTTTCCATTTTTATTCCACCAATTATATATTTTCATCAAAGATATGACAAACAGACTGAAGAGTCCAAACAATGTTGCGTTAATTAAAGGCAACATATAATAAAACTCAACAGTTAATCTGTCCGTCAATTTACTCCCCAACAATCCCTGTTCTTTGTCCTACTAAAAATAGGTTTTTCTTTGCTCTTGTAATTGCTACATAGCAAATGTTATTTTCTTCTAATCCACCTAACGGGTGTGGCATTCTGTCAGTTGCTAAGATATATACATTATTAGCCTCAAGACCTTTAGCCTTGTGAACTGTTGAAAGCATAATCTCGCCGTTGTCATTACCATCAAATACTCTCTTGATTTCTTCAATAATTCCACCAACAGTTGATGCTTTATTTACAAAGATACTGATACAGTCTCTTTTATCTTCAAGAGCCATCGCTTGATTCTTTTTATTATCATTCAATAATTTGTTATAGTTGTAATCAAAGTCTTGCATATATAATTGCCAAAACTCTTCTGTTCCCATATGATTATTCTTAGAAATCTTTTGAACTGAATTAACTAATCCTTTAGTCATATCACGACCAAGAATATATGCGGATTTACCTTGACTAATTAAATCATAGAAAGCACCAACTAATGGTGCATTATATCTACATAAAACCATATCTTTCTCTTGTGGAGTAAATTCAGCATTAACTATTACATTACCTTCAATTGCATTTTCAGCCGCTTGAAAATCTTTTACATATCTATTGGCTTCCTTAACAACTGATAAAGGGCATCTCCAAGAAATGCTTAGAGGAAATTCGCTTATTTCTCTTGAACCTTTTAGAAGTCTCTCTCTAAATAGCCCAATACTATTAGAATCTGCTCCCCTAAAACCATAAATCGCTTGATTTTTGTCACCAACAATAATACATCGGCCACCATTCACGCATTTACTAATCATTTCTCTTTGGCTTTCGTTAAAATCCTGCGCTTCATCTACAAATAATATATCATACTTAGGAAAAGGATAGTTATTTACTAAAGGTAGCCAAATCATATCATCAAAATCAACTTCGCTTGTCTTATTTGCACAAGCCTTGAGTAGTGTAGTTAGATGAGCAATTGCTATTTCTTCTTCACGCTCGGAATAGAATTGAATATTATATTCGTCAATTAGTCTATTGACTTCCCTTTTATTAGAAGGGTCAATTAGAGAACCTTTGATTAAAGATACCAACTTCTTGACCGGAGCAATATTGAAATCTTTACCTAAGAAATCCTTAATGATATTGTTAAGTTTGAAGTTATTGACTCTTGTTTTAATACCTGCATTTCTAATTGCAGCAAACCCAAACGCATAAAATGTTTTTGCTTCTACACCTTCGGGTAGTCTTTCTGCAAGTTCTGTTGCTATTGATTTATTGAATGCTAAAAAAGCGGCCTTATCATTACCAATTTTATTAGCGGCTTCTACAATAGTAGTAGTTTTACCTGTTCCTGCACCTGCATTAATTATAATGTGGTGGTCTGTATTTTCTATGCAATCAAATATTGCTTTTTGCTGTTCTGTATGTTCCATTTATTTTACCTCCCTTAAAGGGAATATGATTTTATTTCTTTATAATGAAAAGAAATACGACTAATGCACCTTAATGAAAAGGTGAAAAGAGTCCAGAAAGTTTTCATTTTTATCTTGAAAATTTTCGTGAATGTGAAGAGAGAGGGGAGTCAGCGAAAATTAATTCGCATTTACATTAGTAGCCCCCTTGACTCAACCCTCTCTCAAGAATGATTCTCAATACCATGAACTAAATTAATTCACGACATAATTAAGTTGTGAAAGTGAAATGAATCCGCTTTACAACTGTTTGAATCAACCTGTCCATGTCGGGGCATATAAGTGGGTGCGCCACCCCCCTTTCGGTTTGACTTACTCTTAAAAATTCTCAATTGAAGAAAGAAAGGTAAATGACCCATGATGCAAGGCCAACAACAATACTGCCCCAAAATAGTCTTAGTCGGACATTGTTTGGGGGATTACATTTCTTCTTCAAGCAATAATGACTTGTTGATATTTTTCCCTTATGAACATAAGATTCCAATAGATGATTAGAACCTTCGGGTATATCACACCCGCAATTTTGGCATATCAAATCTTTCTCGGCTTTTACATATACTTCTTCAACAAGTCTCATTTTATCACATCACTTAAATTAGAAACAAAGGGAGGCGAACCTCCCAATGTTCCATTCTGCTAACGCATGGTTAGTCTATATATCTTTAACGCATTAAAGATGTGCAACTATACAAAGTTAGACTTTGCTTATTCGGTTGTTGTCAATAAAGAATCAACCGTTCCATCCCAAGTGCCATCTTTATACATTTTACTTAGGTTATTACGGGTTCTCTTAACAACTGCCGAAGCATAATCGCTTGCATCATCGTATTGACCGCCACCACTCTTAATGTGTTTCATGGTGATTGCACCAATAATAGCATCGTGGTTATAATAATTCATAGCCGCTTCTTCTACTACTCCGCATATTTTGTCAATTGATACTCTAACGCTTGCCGGAACTGCTGACTTTTGACCTCTCTTGAAAGGTGTTCCGTCTCTTCCCTTCAAAAGAGCCTTTAGTGCGCCTTTAGCCGCTACTCTTTCGTTTGGGTTGTTTGTTCCGATTTGAAGGTTTAGTTCAATGACTTGTTTAAGTCCTGCATCTAAACCTGTGTCTGCTTCAAGGTATTCTCTAACCTCTATTACGAGGCTATCCCATTGTGTGTTATCCATATTATCTATCTCCTTGCCCTGTGGGCTATTTTAGACAATTGATTACCATATATAAAGGAGTTCAGCATTGACGGCCAATGAAGGTTTTTACAACCTTTTCATTAGAATTGGAGGCGGGCCTAAAAGAAGTAAGGGGTTATTTCACATTTTTCTAAATTAAATTAAATGTTCTAAATTAAATCTAATAACATGAATTAAAATTATTTAACTATAATGATTCGCCAATGAAACAACTTTTGGGTCTCACACTCCATGTTGTTCGCATATCTGTCTCATCATGAGAATAATGAGTTATGACCCATAACCCCTAAGAATCTACGGAGAAGTGGGGAAAATAATTCGTCTCATCTCGTCTCATGGATTTTCCTATATATTTCTCTCTAAATATGCCTCTTATACTCTCCCAAGAGAGAGAGAGAGAGATAGATAGATAGATATGAGATATATGAGATTATGAGAAGTATTAATATTCTTTATAGTTATACACTATAACTACCAAGATTCTCCCCTCATCTGTCTCGTCTCATTGGAAATTCGGATGAGACACATTGATTAGATTACTATAATATAGGTATATGAATAAGAATATGAATTAATATAAGGCCAATTGAAAAAGACCCATTCATTCTGTGGTTTCTCCTGACCCAATTAATTGAACCTGTTGTTGTTTGAATATATAGTGATTATTTAGCCAAACCTGCGCTTAACGATATAGCACAACCATATGGTTCATTCTGCTTTGCATGAAGGCAACCATATACGCCCCTTTACGCCATATATCGCTACAAGGGCTAAAAATTGTAGAATTATTAAAATAAAAGGTGATAATATGAAACAAGCAAATTGGAATGTAAATACAAATAAAGTGCGAGTTTGGGCTAAATCTCAAGACCCAAGCGATAACCTACAAGCGGTTATGCTATCCTTAACATTAGGAGATGCAGCCGCTACTGATGAATTAAGAAGCACCTATTGGACAGCAATTCGTTCAATAGGTTCTACAATGGATGGTTTTCCGGCAGCCCGTCGTGGCCGAGAATCAACACTAACAGAAGAACAAGAGATTGTCTTGGCGACTGTGGAGCAGAAAGTTATAGATGCTTATGCTCTAATCCCTACTGAATATCATGCTATACTTCTGTCTGTCATTGTTCCACATGGAAGAACGGGCGGAGTTTATGCGAACTACGATGAATTGGTTAATTCCCAAAAGAAGTCTGCTCATAATTATATGATGCAATCTATCAAAGAGGGAAGATTTGACGGCATAGCCGTTGATAAGAATGGAGTTCCTCAAATAACTCCAAGACCAACCAAAGCCGATGCGGAGGTTGGCGAAGAAGAATAAGCCTACGAGATTTAGCCCTCGTAGCCCCCATGTGGGGGTAGATGCAAAGCACGACCATATGGTAGGAAATTAACTTTGTAATTACTACCATAGCCGTTTATAAAGCCTTTGTAGCACTAAGGAGTGATAAAAATGAAAAGAAGTTTTTGGAAATGGTTTGAAATGCAAGTAGATAATAATAATAATTGGTGTAAAGAAGATACAGGCTTACGCTATTTTTTCAGCGAGGACTACATATGGGATAATTTTGTTTGTGGTGCTGATGTGACGGAAGAACAAGTAGAGGAAGATAATTTTGAAGTGCTGAAACCTATTTGGGATGATTGGGCTAAAACTGCTAAACCTTTTGAATATACTCAAAAAGATATTACCGGCCACATCAAAGAACACAAAGCAGAAGTCCGAATGAGGGCTATGGAGTGCGGCTATCATAATTTTGCTGATGATGGAGAAAACACCTATTATTGGTGAATAAGTTCCCCTATGACCGATTTTAAAAAATCGTGAGGGTCTTAGCAAAGTAAGACCATATGGTAGGAACTTTGTGCATAGCCAAGATAAATGGCGATATATACTATAGCCATGAATGAGTTGAAAAGACCGAATATGAGAGATTATATGAAAAACAAGACTTCCGAAGATGATGAGGAATGGTATGAACAGTTTTGTTCAGATATGGAAATATATCTCCAACAGGAGAAAATACAAAAATTTGAGATTGCTCTAAAAAGCGATTATGGAATTGACGACGAAACATGGAACAACACTCCGGACAGGATAAAGAAAATTATGGTAGATATGCATGATGAGGCAGAAAAACATCATTACATCATGGAAGAATTAGAAATATGGAGAGATAATATGCCTATCTAATCAAAAAACCCTTCGGGGCGCAAGACAAAGCAAGACCATATGGTTGTAATGGCTTTGCCCTTGTTTAATTACAACCTTATCCGCCCATCAAGCCCTATATTCGGCACAGGGGCTAAAAGTGCGGATTTACTTTATTTGAGGTGAAAAACATGAAAATAGAAAATTGGAATAAGAATATAGGAGAAGTAGAGGTATGGCTGAATCGTGAAGATAGAGGCGATGCTGGACAAGCGATTGCGTTATCTATGACATTAGGTAATGCATGTGAAAATGATGATTTGCGTTCAACATATTGGACAGCAATAAGAAGTATTGGGAGTTTATTTGAAGACTTCCCAAAAGCGAGAAGAGGCCGAGAATCAGCATTACCGGAAGAAATGGAAGCACATGCGGTTTCTGTGAAGAATGCGGTTTATACTGCCTTTGCGGGTATTACTAATGATGAATTACTAATGACCGTAATACTGCCACACGGTAGAACAGGTGGAGCATATACTTCAATACAAGAATATGCGGAGAAAATGGCGAAAACTGCTTATGATAACCTTGTAAAAGGACATAAGGATGGTCGTTGGGATGGAACAATGAACGGCGAAATACCAGCATTAACCCCACCTCCGGTTAAAACCAAAGAAGGAGGCGAAGAAGAGGAATGATGCTCTTTTAGCCCCTGAAGCCCCCAAAGTTAGGGTTTCATTTCATTGGCAAAGCACAACCATATGGTTATGACGGCTTTGTTGCATAACCCTATTTATGGATTATTTCTATTAGGTCATGCGGAAGATAACAAGCGACGCAATAAGGGCTTTAAGAAATAGACAAACATTCAAGCGAGGAAATACTCAAGTAAAGGTATTTGATAACTCGGTTGCTTTATACCTTCATGGTAATATGTTGGCTGAATATGTCGCTGATGGTGGACTATGGATTAATGATGGTGGGTGGCAAAGCAACACAACAAAAGAACGCTTGAACGGCTTGCCAAATGTTTCAATTCATCAAAAGAATTTCCAATGGTATTTGAACGGTGAAGCGTGGACAGGCGATTGGACTTTAGTGGGGTTGAGAATATGAAGAAAATAATTGATAAGGTAATGAATACAACTCTTGAAGATTTGAAAGAACAAGAAAATAATTTATATAAACAATGGTGTCAAGCCCGTTTATATGTCCAAATGAAAGAAATTTCATTAAATTTAAAAGAAGAGGAAGAGTGATAAAATGAATAAACATAAGAGAATAAGAAAATTAGAAGATTTAGCGATTGAACTATACTTAAATGAGGCTGATTGGCAGGTTGTCATATCACATCTAACAAATGAGGAACATGACGAATATTGGCGTTTAGTCAATGAGAAATGTGGCTTTTAAGCCCCCTTCGGGGTATATCCAAAGTCCTACCATATGGTTGAGTATAACTTTGTGATAAGCGAGAACCGCAAAGCGGCTCAAGCGGTGTTTATCAGCGTTTGTAGTGTTGATTACTGATAAATTTGCGAATTGCTGGGAGAGCATTCGTCAGGTCTTCGCCACCTTTGATTGTAATTTTCATTCCTCTAAAATCGCTGTTAAGATTAGCCCTTAATCCATTACTATGAATAAACTCCGTAATCTTCGGAATACAGAATAAACCATCTGCACAGGTCGTAATTACCAATTTATCACACTCATCATTAAACAAATCTTGCGTTAATACTGCTCTCATGGTATATAGCGATTATAACCATTAATAGGGTTCGCTCGTCGAGACGGAACAAAGTTGCCGAACCATATGGTTGTTATTGCTTTGCACATAACTAAACCCTATACGCCCCGTAAGCCCAATTACTGTTCGGTGGCAATCGGACACGGAGATGACTGAATAAGAATTTGTAAGAGAGTTTTAAGGTAGCCATATCGGGGTGCTTCCCGCATTTAGGGTTAATCAAGCGGTTTAGTCGCTGACTTGGTTAATTACGGTGATTAAGGTCGTAGATTAGCAATCGGTGACTATATGGTGTTGAGTGTGTTAAATCCACAAAGATTGATTCTTTTACGACCACCACGCTCATTTAGGTATTCAATTAAATCCTAACTCCACCCTTTATATTCCATTGGTTTATTAGTGGCCATAAACACTAATGGAAACAAAGCCGAAACACAGCGCAGCAAGACATACAATGGGTAACAAATCTAAGGAGGCATGCCGAATTAGAGATGGAAACAAGAAAAAATGCAGTTAGTCGGATATGTATGTAGTAGGCGGAGTTTCTTCAATTCAAAGTGATTAAAATGATTGAATGTATTAGATGCAAAGAAGAAACATTTGATGAAGATAAAGAATACTGTTTAAACTGCGGAAGCGGTATGAATCTATGGAGTGAGTAAAATGAGAAAAGCACAAAAAAACGGACTAAGAAAAGTTAAGATTAATTCATACAAGCAGAAACTATATTCTGCTGAAAAACAAGAGCGCAGAAGAGGATTGAAAGAGTTGTGGCAAGACCCAACTAATTTTAGGACTAATTCTCATGCTCAAGTTAGATTCAATGGATATAAAACTCCAACACAAATTAAGGCAAGAGTGAAGAAAATGAAAAATAAGAAACTTAAAGGTAAAATATCATTATCCAGCCTTTGGGGTTAAAACTCCCCGCTTTGGTGCGGTAAGTGCAAAGCATTACCATATGGTTGTTATGAGGCTTATGAGAACATCAGCGAGACTATTCATAGTGCATAATCACGAAACATTGAATAGAGGCATTAATGACGAAGGATATAGCCTTTAGAATTAAACATTGAACAGTTGCGTAATGCCTTTTTTATTCATCTATTAACCGCTATAAACAATCAATCTACAATCTTCGGAATAATAGCCCTTTATGCATTTTGCATATCCTGTTATACAACCATATGGCTTTGTATCAAAATTTTTTATTTATACAAGTTTAAACGAAATCGCTCTAAATCACTTACTTTGAACCATTAAATTTAAACTTTATAGCAGTTTGGCCACCACTTTAACCATAATAAGAGATACTGGGGGATAATACTGATAAACAAAAGAATACCAAACATTAAACCTTAATCGTGAAACAATTAGCATTTAATTCAAACAGCCAGCCGTTTATATTTAAATTATATCATTTTATTCTGTTTATATAAATCTATAGAAAAAAATGAAAACGCTAGTGCCAAATAAATTACCCCATATTTTTTGAGAAATTAAAGGGTTATGCTGAAAAAAAATCCCCACCAATTTTTTACCAAAATAGAAAGGTATAAACCACTAAACTTAGTGCGAATAAAAAAGGGTGATTTAATGACAAGATGTAATTACCTTGATTCATGGTTTGATTCTAAGTCGAAAGAATTAGATGAAGCAGAATCTAAAGCCAAAAAAGACCTAATTACAGGTGATAAGAAATGAGTTGGAAAGATATAGTGAAAGAAGATTTAACAGAAAAGGTCATTTCAGCACTAATACCATTTTACGGTAGTAGAGAAAAAGTAATAGATTCAAATATCATAGGTGCGGCAACGGAAGGAGAATTGTATTTGATTCCTCCATATACTAAAGATGATGTTAAGAGTTTAATTGAAGATATGGATTTTGCCGCCACTTCTTATGGTGATATGGAAAAAGAAGCCTATCAAGAAACAAGAAAGAGGCTAAAGGCATTACTTTGATACAGGAGAAATTACAATGAATTGGCGTAGTATTCTAAAAGAGGATAAAGACACCTTTGCTTTTGATGCAGATGGAAAACCTATGACTCTTGAAGAGTGGTCTAATAAAGATGAAAATGATTATCAAATATATCAACAAAATATGAGAGGAAATATAGGTAGTAAATGGGAGTCGCTAAAAAGAGATAATTTGCTAAGGGGTGGAAAAGAACCCAAAGAGGCAATTGTTCAATTTTTAGAAGATATAGAAAGTGGAAAACCTCCTTTCGACCATAAAATGACTCAAAAAAAGTTTGGAATAATGGTGCGTCATTATATGAAAACATACGGTCTTGGTAGATTTAAGGAAGAATATGATGAAAGAATGGCAGAACAAGAAGACACAAGGGGAAGTAAAGCAGGTGAACCGCCTTCTGTAAGACCTGCCACTTACACACCGTATAAATTTAGAGGACAAGAAAACAAATTTTAAGGAAGTGAAGAAATGAGTTGGAGAGATATTGTAGCAAAAGAACAGTTTGAAAAAACTAAAGTTGAATGTCCTCAATGCAAAGGCAAAGAAGGCGGTTGTAAGCATTGTAATTTTAAAGGATTCCATGAGAAAAAATCAAAGCCAAGAGGCGCATTTACAGACCAAGAGTGATTAATATGACTTGGCAAGATGTTGTGGCTAAATACACCGAAAAAGATGTTGAGCATAGAGTTCAGCAAACAGGGTATTGTCGCAGGTGTCAAAAAATGGTGACTAAATACCAAAAGTGCGATTTAAATTTACCATCACCAAAAGCAGGAATAAAGCCCTTCTGCCCTATGAAGGAGGAATAATCTTGGATTGGTTTGATATTGTAAAAGTTGAAGATATTGATTTTGAGTTAGATAACAACGCAAGAGGTTTTGGTTATTTTACCTTTGAACCTATTAGTCCGGATAAGTTTGAAGAAATATTAGACAAGCCAAACAAAACAGTATTGGATTTTTTACATAAGAAAATTAGAATTAATCCGGCTAATATCTATTCCTATCTAAAAGAAAGATTAGGTAAAGAACCAACAGATAAACAATTAATGGAATGGGTAAAAAGAACCATTATGCACGAAGCAATTCATGGCGGTATGGCAGAAGAACAATTTGAAATGGCCGAACAACAAACAGAATATGGAGCATTTACAGGCCAATTCCCTGAAAGCACCTATCTAAGATTAAAACAATATTTATCACACCCTGCTACAAGAGAGAAAATAATAGACCCATTGGGAGCGATGCTTTTGGGTCTTGATGATATGGGGGCTTACCAAAAGAACTCTACAAGAGTAATAAGAGAAGTAGTGTCATTTGTTGATTCTATGACTGATGAAATTAAAAACAGGGCGAAAAAAGAAGAGGCAAAGGAACTTTTAACAAGATTAGAGGTTTTAGCAAGAAAGGCCGGAAAGCCACATATTAGAGAAGTTGATGTTCAAAGCATTAGAGATTTAATTGACAGATATGGTGAAAAGTTTGAAGATGTTCTTATGGAATTGTTTAGAAATATTCTTGGCTATGATTCTAAAGAAACAGATTTTAGTCGGGAAAGGGCTAAAGACTTTGAGAAACAGGCAACAACAGTAATGTCCACAACTGCCGGATTTGAAAGCAGACCGAGATATGGTAAGAAAAAGGAGGAAGAAGAAGATGGTAAAAGAAACTAAGAAAAAGAAGGAGTTCCAAAACCACAAAGGAAACAAGGTAAAGCAGACTCAAGATTTTCCATTTATTGAAAATTTTAACAAGTGGCGAACTAATTGTCAGCAAATTAGTGGTGGCGACCTTCAAGTAAAGAATATACCTAATCTTTACAATATGCTAAAGAATCATTTGAAAGACCCATACATTAGAGGCGGTAGTCGTAATGATGGAAGAGATGGTGAAGGAGCAGTTCAATTTTTGAATGTTATAGAGGGATTTGTAGATGAACCCGATAACTTGTTTACTGTTCAGCAAGCACAATTAATAGCAAATTTGGCTAATGTTTTAGAAAAAATGAAAGATACAGGAAAAGACATAGGAGGCGACACTCCGGCTTATGACCCTGCATTTATTTTATTTACTGAAAAGCCAAAAAGCGCAACCGGAGAAACACTTGCAGTAAAAGAAGTTCAAGGACATTATGCGACTGAATGGTATGCTGAAAGAAATGAAGGTGTTAGTGCAGTTCATAAAGCATGGTTGGCCGGAGAAAATCCTCCACATCAAGCATTGTTTTCCGAAACTGCAACTAAATATGCTAAACCCAAAGGGCTTCTGTATATTATGAAAGACGCAGAAAACATGGAACAAGAAACCGATTTAGAAGTTGAGGTTGATACAATACCAAGCGGAGTTGATGAAGTTGATATTGATGAGATTGATTCTGTTGAGAAGTTCTTTAACGGTGTAGTTAAGAATACTGCTTTTTGGAGCGCAGGTGGAAAACTTCTTGTTAATAAACTTAGACGAGAACTACAAGCAACTACTTTTACTGTTAAACCTAATGAGCAAAACCCAATTAGGGAAATAGCAAATCTTGGAAGAAAAGAAGAAAAAGATGCAATTGTTGGTAATGTGATTAGTTTCAAATTAACTTCTACGGCACTACCTATGATTGGTTTAGTTGAAAGAGCATTACAAAGAGCCAACACTAAAAAAGCACCGAATGGATATAGAGCGTGGCAAAATGCAAGAAGAACAGGTTTTGATTACAGAAAAACTGCAAGAGAAAAGTTTGGAGATAGTGTAGATGATAAAGATTCAAAGTATAAACCCGATACTAAAGTAATTTCTAAGATGTGGCAACAACTTCTATGGAGGAATTAGTATGTGGAAAGAAATATTAAAAATTGATATGGAAGAAGCCCGACAATTAGGAGACAAATATGCTCCCGAAGATATGGCAGAAGCAAGAAAAGAACAAATGAAAGCCGAGTTTAAAAAAGTTAAACCTGCGATTTTAAGCGCATTAAAATCATATACTCTTCCCGAATTAGAGGGAATGGACTCAAGATATTTAAGAAGCACAATTGTTAATTTGATGAGAGGCTTACCGCTTGCCCCTCGTTTGCATGGCGGTCATTCACTTAAGGCAAGAAAGCAAAATAGAGAAATGATTGAAGATTATCTTGATGATTTAGAACTTAAAATACTAAGGTGATTATTAATGTCAGTTAGTCGTAAAAGGTGCGGTCTTTGTCAGCATGAAGATATAGACGAATTAGAGCGTATGCTTGAAACAGGCGAAGCCACCTGCGATGAA
>Ga0098041_1000514_pt1 | contig 15462 bp, 8 predicted proteins | sample 8_EtaG_FD_77066 | JGI IMG/M metagenome (GOLD analysis project Ga0098041, IMG submission 77066) | Marine viral communities from the Subarctic Pacific Ocean - 8_ETSP_OMZ_AT15162 metaG | ecosystem: Environmental > Aquatic > Marine > Oceanic | place: Pacific Ocean | collected 2015-01-08
GAACATGCTAGCATTGAGACCCAGTGTCACGGTATTGGAACCTACAGTCACTGTCTGCGAATCCGGTATCATAGTACCATAAAGAGGATGTGGTGGGTTCTTCCTGACAGCGTTGTCGAACCAATTCCCTCCTGCAGTGTACCCACTGTCCATGCCCCAATTGTAGAAGTAAGCAAAATTACTGCCGTCTTGATTCATCGGGTGGGCTATCTTCAACGAAGCAGTGTTTGATTTCCAATGGGTACTCAGGGTGTGGGCACTTTTGTAATCGAAGTCATCATTGAGCCACTTGCTCGGAGAGCCTGTAGCAGGCTCCCAGTTCCTCAGTATGCTATATGGGTAAGGGCATGACTTCTGATATTGTATAGGAGGAGGTAAGTAAGGGAGGTAATTACCAGCCCGGTTAGTGTAGGTACCACTATTCTTGTAGCCCTTCGTCAACTCATTGGGGTGGTAATTACCATTCTCAGTCCCCGACTTCACTACGCTATCGTTTCCATGAACGTGAGTGAACTTCTCCGAGACTACATTGACAGCAGCAGGTTCCCTCTTCCCCAAAGTAGCAGTAGCATAACCGTAGAAGTGCTTAGGGACTGACTGACCAGGACCGAAGATGACATATGAGACTTCATCAGGAGAACCGCTAGTAGCAGAGGAGAATCTGGCGTGGGGGTGTGCGAATCTCAGCACTACTGGCGTCGGGTGTGTAACCCGTGTCGAAGAATCACCAGAGCCATAGATATCAGTGGCATCAAGGTACCCCATAGTCTGCGAGGAAGTGCCTACTTTCAAGTCGGGAGCCAACAGTGCTTCGGCATTGGAGAATGGGGGGTATGTCTCCCCTCTATGCTGATTGAGATAGGGAGTGCCGGGGAACATGGCGAGTATCGCGGTAGTATCGAGCAAGGCGAAGGAACCCATATTCTCACCCACGTTCTGCAAACCAGAACAACCAGTGGGACCGCTCGTGTAAGGGTGGGAGTAGAACTCAGTGTAGTCATTCTGCGTACCATCATTGACATCCATAACCACCCCACTGAAACCACCACCGAAGTACAGAGGCACGCTATGGTCACTGCTGTCATGTGCCCCTCTGAAGTAAGTTAGAGGCTCACCGAATGTATTCCCAGCCAGCCTGTTGCCAGCGAAGAGACGTCCTTCCTCCCCTGTCCATAATGAGACATAAGCATTACCTGACGTAAATGAATAGTCAGTACTAGCAACTAGAGACGTGTACGAACCTGTCCCAGCATACACACGATTCCACTCACCATCAGAAGTATATACCTTGAAAGGTTCATGGAAACCATAAGCAACACTACTAGTATGGGATATGAAAGGGCTTACCAACCAAGGAGTCACTGGAGGAGAATGACTAGCGTGGCTATGACCAGCCCATGCGCCCACGAGATTCTGTGGATTGTCGGTTCCACTGACTGGGAGGACGGGATTATTGATAGCAGGTGTGATATGGTCTCCAGAGTAGGAGAGATACTTCTCCCCTCTCAAATGTCTCTTCCATTCAGAAGTGTCCACAGCATTACCTGTACTGTTGATGAGTAGCGGCGTAGCAGTATTTGCATTCGCTCCTCGGTACTTGGTCGTGATATTCAATACCGTGCGAGGGATGTAGCCATAGGCTGCCATCACCCCATTGGTGATATTAGTAGAGCCCAAACCCCCTTTAGACTCTGGTAGTTCAGCATTGCCAGCATACAACCCCCAGTCTTGCTCTCTCTCCACACTGAACAGCGTCGAGAGGGGAGTAACGTCACTCTTCTCATTGAGGGTATGTACATGCACGGCTGTCTTCGCCGCTTCACCCATCCATTCCTCGTAAGTGCGCCCATCAGGTGCGTACATCTTACTGCAATCGAAGGCGGCACCCTCGTTGGGGTCCACGGACATGGCATGCTCCACAGCAGCCGCAATGAGTTCATCAGTGACTAGGGTCGTCCAATTGAGCATAGGGCTAATGGAACCGAACAACACATCTGTGGCCACATTAGGTGTACCTTTAATTCCAAAGAACTTGTGAGTCCCACCAGAGTGAGTATGTGTTCTACTGGTGTACCTGAACACATTAGTGGCTTTGCCAGTACTCCTGTCAGTCCAGATAAAAAGCCCATCATCAGGGAAACCCAGGAAGCCCAGATAATCCAAATCATTCCCACTAGGCGGGCTTGAAGGGTTGTGATGGAATGTCACAGTCAAAGTCTCATCGGTGAAAGAAGCAGCATTGTAAGGATAACCATTCGCGGGGACTCGAATGCCATTCCATGTATTCCCTTTCCATGTGGGGTCTGTTTCAAGTTGAGTAGCCAAAGTCACATCCGTAGGGTACTTATCTCCTGCCATGTGCTTCCCTATGGTAAATCCACCCTTGGAGATATCACGGTCATCAAAGGAAATGAGTATCTCCTTCTCCAAACCGATTGGCAGAGTAGTATTGGCGTTGGCGAAAGGCTGCCCCTTCTCTCTGTATATCAAGCGTATGGTATGGTCTGTGCCCCTGTGGTCTGTGAAACGGAAACCATACAAGTCACTATTACCGACCTTAGATTCCATTTGCTCATCATCAGTCACGTACGAAGAGTAAGCGCTGCTGTTCGAGCCATACACCTCATTGAAACGCCCGCCCTTATCCTTAGGGCCGTACCCCATGGGGCCAGCATCAGGAGCCCAACCAGGTACTCCACTGGCCACCAAGCCACCGAAGTTGATTCTAGAGCGAGCACGTGTGCCTACACGAAGGCCGTTCACTATACGAGTAGCGTGCCCCTTCGACTCGAATGACTCTGAGTAGACTGTATTGGCAGTCCGGCCAGTAGCCATCTCGGTATTGACTTTGGAGTCAGTCCGGTCAGACTCTGCTAAGTTATTGATAAACTCCTCATCCTCGTCATCAGATGGAACCATCTGTACGAGTGTGGTGATAGGTGCGAAGGGTCTACCGTTCTTGGTAATGGGCATGGGGGCAGGGTGCATGTTCTCATCCTCACCCTCGGTGGGCATGCACCAGAAACTACGGAAGCGGCCACCGTGTCCCACTAGGAACTGAGGACGATAAGGTGATTGTCCCTTGCTGTTATCCAGCCATGTACAGAAGTTCCTACCTGAGGCTCCCGGCACTGTACTGTGAATGACCACAGTGTAACCAGTCTGACCATCAATATCAGTAACAGAGCGCCCGAGATGCGCTCTCAGGTAACCCATGTGAGTACCTCTGTCACCAGCGAAGGCTGTGTCGTCCCAGAAGGGTGCAGGGTCATGGGCCGAACCTGACTGGGTCCTAGCCTGCAATGCAGCCGCTTGATTCACTCTACGTACAATCTCCCTTGCAGCAGACTCTACATCGGTGACAGCCTCTGCTTGACCCACTTCACCTAGGTCTATCGTCAACCTCCGCACGAAGTCCATCTGCGTCCAATGGGGAAGGTTGTCGAGCCGACTCTCACGATGGCTGCTCAAATCCAACGCTGTGGACCGTGTGCCCTTGAGGCACAAGAAGGCTGGTATGGCCCTAGTCCCGTCCGGGGTATCGAAGAAGGTAGAGTGCTTGGTACCTACAGTCAAGCCAGCAGAGGATGCCTCAAAACTATGCCTGTCGGAGAAATCTCCACTAGTCACAGTGGTATTCTCCGTGCGCCCAGTACTACCTAGAAGGCTACCACCGTACTCTACGTATGCTTTGGAGGCAGCGTAGGTGTTGTGTGTCTGCCCATCCGCAGTGGCCTCCAAGTACGGACTGCTTCGATGCGCGTATGCATTCTCGATGAATGTGGATTTCTCCAGACTACCACTGATACTCTTGAACCTATTCTGGCTTTTGAAACCGTTAGCGACGTCTATACCTTCAGACAATCTTCCGACCTTGGGGGTGGTCTGTCCTGTCTGAACCTGCATATGCAGGTCGTGGAAGGAGATGAACTCCCTGTCATGAGCCACATCATAGAGAAGCACTCGAGCATGCCCATTCTCAGCCAAGTAAGGGTCCAAATAAGCGACTACAGGGACGCTCTCACTACTGTGCCCGAGTTCCAACCAGTTGAGTTCCACAGTCTTGTTGACATGCTGGACGAAGTTCCTAGCAGTCTCGAGACAGGTATCCCCTATGAGGAAGTTCTCGAGAGGTATGCTACCCCGAGCCTCAGAACCCAACTCACCCCTGCCTCCATTGAAACCGTTCCAAACAAGGAACTCATTGAGCACTCCACGAGACTTGCAGAACATACCCTCTATCGCATGCGGGTTGGTATAATGCATGTTCATCCATACAGTGTCACCATGTCTTAGACCACCAGGGGCGTATGGATAGTTCCACGTCCTGTTCAGAGTGTTGTAGAAAGATAGAGACTCAGCATGAGAGCCATCATACGCGGATAAATCTGGTACAGTAACCCCGCCTGTTGTCCGTGACATGGACTTGAGGGTGAACACATCACCCACTGTTGTCCACGGTGAACCACCAGACTTGGTACCTGTACTGATGTCGATGGTGGAAGCGTTCGCGTGTGGTGTGTAGGTTATCTCATCACCATCCTGATTGACTGCTGTGTAAGTTATGACCCCAGTCCCGATATGGGTCATCCTAGGGAGGGATGCACCATCAGTGTAGAGAGTTTCACTGGGGAGAGCCGCACCATTAACCGGGTTCGTGTTCTGTGCTATGGTGAACGTAGCAGCCCCACTCTCTATCTTGGCAGTATGGGGGTTGGCAGTGGGTCCTTCCTTGAACTCTACTGCACTGACATACTGCCTCAAACCGTAGTCTATGTTACCCCCTTGGGTCTGCGTATTAGCCCTGTCATAGTAGTACGGCCTGCGGAACTCAGTGGCTGCAGTCTTCAACTCTGCATCATCTCTGATGTTAATGCCTGTGGTAGTCATGTACGAGCCAACTGTAAGAGGCTGCCCCTCTAGATTATCTTTGAAGAAATCAGGGCTGGAATGAGATACAGTGAGTGCATTAGTAGTAAGATTAACACCGTTAATTTGAGCCCATTCCCCATTAGGGAGATAGAGACGGTGATGGAGATAGATACCACTGGTGATGTTTCGTACTCCTGCAGTAGGCCTAGTGAAGAATTTGCTATCAAGACCATCCGCATGTATCAGGAACTGTGCATCGACATCAGATACGAAGATAGTGGTGGTGGAGGAACTGCTTAGACTCCTGACTGAGGCTTTCAACTTGTCTTGGGACCAAGCCTCATGATAAGGGCCGACTGCCTCCCTATCCATAGCAGGACGGCCTACTGGTCTTCTGCCTACCGGGTTAGGAGCCCAAGTATGTGCTGTGAGAGTAGGGTCGATGTGTATCTTCATGCTATTATTCGGGCCGGGGAAGACGCTCTTCTCAGAGTCATCAAAGAACTGATTACTGAAGACTGGTATCTCCACCAGAGCACGAGTGCTAGCATATTGAGTGCCTAATTGATAGTCGTGGGAGACACCCCCCATGCTTTGGAACAGTCTATCGTTTATGGTAGTCCCATCAGGTACCACTGCAGACTCGTCGAATAGTGGGTCAAGGAGAATGTAATCTCCAACCTTCACATCGTTGTAAGTTATCCAAGTACCAAAAGTGGCAACCTCAGTACCATCCTTATTCACGAAGGATGCTTGCCCACGACGGTCGCCAGTGAAAGCGAGAAACTTAGTTGCTTCTGCAGCCTTGTATTCCATTTGAGCACCGTTCTCGAGATAGATTCTACCTCGTGGTGGAAACATGTAAGTGGACCAACTACTAACCGTGGGTGAATTATTGTTCAAAGGCACTACGACAATCTTCTTGTTGGTAAGGTCTATCGATTGAATCTCCACCCCACCATCCTTGCCTGTGGACCAACCTAGCCTAGTGAGTGGACTCTTGTCCCAAGTCGGTACAGTCTCCACAGCACCTTGACCCGGCCCACCTAAGGTGACAGATACCACAGGAGCATCAGGACGTATCTCTTTGACAATAGTAGAATCATCTGAGCCCTTCCCATAGAAGTCAGACTCCAAGCCAGCCAAATCATCCATCATGCCACGACCATGCAGAGTAACATACACTCCATTCTCCATTCTCTCTACAACGAAGGAGGAGACGCGACTTCTACTTTGTAGATACTCCAATGTAAATGAAGAGGAGTCATCCTGGTCTTGGGTGTCGTCGTACAACTTAGCCAACTGCATTATCCGAGAGCGGAGTGTAGGCTGTATGATAATCACATGGTCGAGGCCCACCTTGTAATTATCAATGACATCATATACCTCATTCAGATGACTGGATTGGGTGTTACTACCTTTATTCCCTTCCTTTGGCTTCGTCTTGTAGAAATCATGAGCGAATGCGTTATCGCTTATCTTCTTAGTACGAGAAGGGCGCATGACCAACTGATGATACTGAGAAGGGTGTCGTACGTCCTTGGCATGAGTAGAAGGGACAGATAGAGGTGGTGATGACGGGAGGTCATTAGCAGTAGAAGGGGTGTATGCAGTAATACCAAGGGCATTAGTCGGCAAGCGACTATAATCTAATTCAATCTCATTATGCTGACCACCTGTGTTATCGCCTACTAATGCATGGGCTGTCATGATAGAGCCCATATCTCCGACTTGCTTCCCTGATAGATAGAGTGCGCCACCTGGGGCATGAATCACTCTACTAGTATCTCCTACCGTGCCAGCCACTTTAGCCGCGACTGTAGCACCCCCAGTACCAAAGACTGAACCACCTGCAGGTACGGTCTTTTCAACTAACAAACACGGCCCGGACATGCCCACCGACGACCCTGTTAAATCGATAGCATTGTAATGAATCTCCATGTAAGGGAAGTCATTGTTACCTGTTTCTAGTATCGCTACTCTCGACTCAGTCTCAGGTGTCAGATGGAGGGTGTACACATCATCGTCTATTGTGACATTATCAATGCCATGTCCTTTGAGGAGGAACGGGGTGACATCGAAGCCTTCCCCTCCAATAGCAATGATTTCATCTTGTGCGTTATCCTTCCCAGTCATGCCATTCCTGACTAGAGCAGAGGCTTTACTGGACGTGACTGCCCGTATGGCATTCATTGACAAGGTCTGACGGTATATCGAGATTTCTGAATTGACAGGGATTTGTTCTATGAGACCTTCATTAGAACCGTCGAAACTAGCCACGAATGCATCTGACAAACCATCAACCGTTTGTGTCAAATCCTCCCTTTCACTCGGAGGGAGGAAGCGTAGATATGGGTGCCCTGTGACTTGTGTGTAGAGATGGCGGCCAGAATGACCTGTTTGGTACTTAGTATCAATGCCCCAGTTGCCACTGGATATGGTGTAAGGATTACCAGATTCGTTGATGCTTAATCTCCTACTGTATAAGAAACCGTGATTCCCGTTGCCACTCTCATCTATGACTGTCATCCCATTTCGGTCTATCGCTTGAGCACCTAGACCGGGAGGTTGTAAGGGCTTCCCAGTACCCTCGTCAAGTAAGAGGTCAGATTTGAGAAGAACCATAGTGCTATCGTGGGCTAGATTATTCGTACTATCAAATGCAGTTCTACCATGCAACACACCACGACTACCAGTATCTGTACTGGTGTCGAAATCGAGATGGACACTCTCCACCGTAATGGTACCATTACTATTGATGGTCTTCAAGCGCACTCGCTCAGGTGGCTTGCTGTTGGCCTTACCCGTCTTGGTATCTGTCCCTGTTGGGTTGATAAGGAGATTAGCGATGGTGTGAGGTACCTTCACGTTCTGAGTCCCGCCGGAATGGGTAGTGACTGCTACTTGATAATCACCCATCGAGGGGACATTGTAAGTAGTAGGCATAGTAGAAGACTTCCCACTAATTATTTCATAGAGGGATTGAGTCTGAGTAGCATCCAACGTCAGTGTGGTATCTCCGGCAGTCACAGCAGACTTGATATTGAAGAGTGTACTCTCCACCTCAACTGGCTCCTCGAAACGCCACAGTCCTAGCGTATCAGTACCATTCACGAAAGGTAGAGGTAGGACGTTAGAGATATCAGCATTCGCTGTCCAATGTACTGCTTCAATGACACCACGATATTGCCCACCCTTCCCTCCGATGTAGAAGTCATTATCACTATTACTGCAGTGAGAACCTGGAGGTGTCTTGATTGAGGAGATGACATCCCCATTTACCATCAGGAGTATCCTATCACCATTGAATACACCAGCAACGTGTATCAACTCTCGACTGTGTTGTTCTATTTCCGTATTGTTAGTGAATATCGTATGGTTGGGAGTAGGATATAGAATGCCTGTATGGCCAGAACTGATATTGGAATTGGCGGATTCGGCCTTGAGCGTTGTAGGTTTCCCGTCATCACTTCGCAACACTACTGAGAAAGAAGCAGACGCTGGAGCACCGACTGAACCTATAGTCAATTCAAACAGACCTTCTTTGGATGCGATGACTCCACCGCAGTCTGGTAAGACCCATGCTGCTACAGAAAAGCCATTGAATGTCTGAGCCAGAGCACCAGTTTGGCCCTTAGCCTCATTATCAGGACCTACTAAATTACCAGATGAGCGTGAATCAGAGGAGACTTTGACACTACTAGAAGACTCTCTGGACGATGGGCAAATTATGGAGTCGCTGATTCCATTAAAGAAGAGCCCATGACTGGTCTTGGCCATGACAGTCATAACTATAGCCCCAATATCATATCCACTGGTTGGAATGTAATATCAGCCGAATAAGTCGTGTCCCCTGCTATGTAGGCTATGACGCACTCTGTGATGCACCCGTGTATCCCTGTATAGTTATTAGTAGGGTCGAAAATGGTACTGGCTGGCTCATCATTAGCCGATGAACCTTGCTGTTCAGTCTTGGCATACCCTGTAATGAAAACGAAATTACGCGGTTCGTATCCTTGGAGTGGGTCCCCAGTACTACCTAGGGTTGCCTGGGTTATGGATTGATAAGGAACTTGCAGACCTAGAACGTAATCTTTGTGTGAAAGACCCTCCACTATATCCAGAGCATCAACTAATGATTTCTCATCACCCCAATCAGTGACCCCCTCACTGGACCCTAGATTACCAGACAAGCCTGTGAAATTGCTGTTCACAACATTGGCTAGTAAATCCTGCGCTTTATCACCAGCCGAGCGACAGTTGTTTTCACTACCCCCTATGAAAACTCTGAGCAAAGGAGACTCTAAATCAGTCTTGCCTAGAGTGTTACTGCCTACAAGGTTCTCTTGTGTAGGTGCCACAAAAACAGGAGTGCTAGTGTTACCAGCCAAGCCAGCAGTCAGTTGAGTGAAATCCAATCTAGTCTGCTTATCACCAGTGAGTGTGAAGAGAGGGCCTTTCATCCCATCAACGGTCGTTATAGAGAACTTTAGAGAAAAGCGATTAGCATTACTCGTGTTGTGCTCTAAAGCACCTTTCAACCGTGCAGCAATCTCAGAGCCTTTCGGGCCCTGCCCTGCATCTGCCAATGCCTTGATACCCACTATGATTTTATATGGGTCATTAGTGTTGTGATTAGTCGCACTCGTATCAAATGTGGCTGTATAATTAGACCCATCTGTGGCTCTGAACTCGAACATAGCACCATTCAAATCAGCCCAACTAGACAGAATTTGATTAGTCCCCGTCCCTGCATAAAGACTGGATGTTGCATTACTACTGAAATCGATATACGCATTGGCTTTCTGCGCCACTAAATCAGCAGCACTGCAGTCATCGTCACGTAGAATGCAGATTAGTTTGATTGAGGCTGCTACGCTATTCGCGTCTAGTGCGACTCTCTGTCCGAGTATCGGCACTTGCTTAGTGGTCACATTACGACGTACAGTGATATGATGCTCGACGCAATCTAGAGAGATTATACGTCCTTCCCCTCTTTCGACTAATCTCACTGGTACGCTCATGGTAGAGCCCCCTGAGTCGTGCTGCCACCTCTGCGTCTCTTCTCAATGCTAAGACTCCTGCTTATGTTACTTGCTAGTTCCTCGTCAGACCCTCGTACTCCTGAACCTGTCACATAGATATTAGTCGTGGAGTTATCAGTCAGAGCACCTCCTAGTCTATTACCGGCTGACATAGCGAGACCAAGTGGGGAATACGACCATGCGGTCTTGAGTGGATTCGCCTTGAATTTCTTCCATACTTTTATTAGCCACTTATAACCTCTAATGAAATTGCCGATAGTGGCATCCCAAATGGCCTGCCCTGCAGATTTGAAAACGGCTATGATAGTCTTACGGAATCTATAGACTAGAGTCAAGGCAGTGAAGATGGCTATACCGAAGAAAAGAGGCCATGACATAATGCCCAGTACAACCCCAGCAAGTATAAGTGCGAGTCCAGACACTATCGCTGTGAATATAGACATCTTTGGACTCAACTGCCCACTCAAGACAGCAGCAAAGCCTGCTACAGCAGCCGCAATCAGCCCAAAGGCACCCCCGACTGCATATATGATTACTGCCATACCGCCAAGGATGGCAAGCATCTGGTCCATCGGGTCTAGGCTCTCGTAGAATTGGAACAGAGCACTATCAGTGCCTTGCAGGGCGAGAGAGGCTATGCCGAAGACAACAGCGAGAGAAGCGAGAATCATCGTCATGGAGATGAATGCACTGCCTAGTTTCATCACAGTGAGTTTGGTGGCTTGATAGGCACGCATCATCTTGGACATGTCACCCTTGTTCCTGTCATAGAACTCTTGCTCCTGACCCATCCATTTAATGTGCCTCCTCCTGGCTAACACTAGATTCGCTATACCTACAATGTAGCGTGGTATCATTCTAGTATTATCTTCAGTGGCCTCACGTGTACCAGCCAAGCCTAGAATGACTGCTTTAGTTGAAGTGACCCAATTCTCCATCGGTTGATAAATTGCTTTTATCTGCAACTCATACTTATGCAGTTGCCTCTCAGCCAGACCCACCATTCTTTCTGAACGTAGCAATGTGTCATCGCTTGCTGAAATATATGAATCTCTTTTCTTATGGAGTGCTAATTCGTCCTGGACAATTTTTTGGACTTCTTTCTCATCCAATACCACCATGTCTACCACCCCTCACTGAACGGCATGGGGCGACTCATACTTGTACTTTCTATTTTCATAGAATCAGGCTCACTACTCTCCATCTGGTCCGCCTCTGCCTTCTTCTGGGCTAACGCCCATCTAAACATTAGGGAGAAACCATACGGACTGACACCGTGCAAGTCCTTCGGGCCCAAGTGATAATGAGACATGACTATGTATAGAGGAAACTCAAGAGCCAGCCCCACATCCTCCTTGCCTCCTAGAAAATCGATAATGTCATTTACGTCACGCTCTGGGTCTGTCAGACTAAAGGGCTGCTCATCAACTCCTCTGGTCCGGGTAGAATCGCAATGATTCTAGATGCGACTTCGGGTTTCAATGCCAGCAGTTGTGCTTTTGACAACTCAGGCTCGGTTCGGTCAATGCAATTCATCATCACGAAACGCCAATAACCACCAAGGTCAATCTCAATCTTACCTTCGTTATCCACGTTCATGAGGTCTTTGACTGCGCTCTGCATCTCGATGAAGGACAATTCCTTCACCCAAACTCGCAGAACACGCTCCTCATCGCCCACTGGGATGAGGACATCTTGTGGAGTTGAACCCTGCTCCACTAACAGACCGTTTATGCTTTCCAATTTATTGTTCTTCTGTTCCTCCATACTGACTCACTTCCTCTTCGCTGGAGGCTGCCTCTTCCGAGGGGGCCTCTTCGGATGCATCCAGAGTCTCTGATTCCTCAGAGAGGCTGGTGTCATCCTCTTCTAGACGGGCGACGAGTTCCGCCTTTAATCCGTTAGTCGCTAATCCTCGCTCTTCGAGCAAGCCACGCAACACTGCAACGGTCATCGAATCGTAATCTACAGGCTCTTCCTCTACAGGCTCTTCCTCTACAGGCTCTTCCTCTACAGGCTCTTCCTCTACAGGCTCTTCCTCAGGGAAGGGGTTACCATCAGTGGCTGCTTCCTCTGGGTTGAACACTGTCACCTCTTCCTCCACAGGCTCCTCTACTACAGGCTCCTCGACTATGACAGGAGACTCATAGGAGATTTGGTTAGGTCTTCTCATACCACCAGGATGTAGACTCTTTTCCATATGATAACCTCAGGCGTGGAACAATGTGTCGTAACCTACGACCTTGACGTGTTTGGGGAGAATCTTCATTGGCATCTTGATTTGCTTGAAGTCCTCTGGTATCTGCAGAGGTGCTTCCTCTATGATGTAATCGTCTATGATGACGAATATCTCCTCTCTATCTGGACCTGCACCGTTCTTCTGCAGGTGTAGAGTGATAGGCTCATCATACTCATGCGTGCGGTTGGTTCTGAATTCGTGCCATAACAAGGGGTCTGATGGAATTATCTCCATGTCCAACTTGTACTCTACTTTACCCTCTATATTGAGAGAGGGGTTCCTGCTACCTGCGTATGGTATCTGCTCCAAAGATTGACCAGCAGCGTTGCGTGCCTCGGCGAGAGGGTTGGCCCCGACCGTGAGTATAGCAGACGTGTTGGTCTCAGCAGACAGCGTGAATGCAGTCACCTGCGCTATGTTAGTACCAAAGCCAGTGATAGTCCCATTGTAGTAGAAGTAAGGCTTCTCAGTGTTAGGTGCAATACCTGCAGCCTTACGAGCGGTAGGGGTATTGGCGACATTCTCGAACATCCTGTGTGCGGTGAACCTGTCACCCTTGGCATCCGCACCGCCAGTGAATGCAGTAGGTAACGTATTCGAGGTGTTGGCCTGCCAATTACTGCTATCGCTGTACGCAATTGCCTTGTTACCGATAGTCCCTAGTTTATCTTGAGTCAATTCGACAACACCAGGAGAATCGTTCGTCGCAGTTATCTTCAATGCTGAAGCGTTGACTTTCTGGAACAGGATGGTAGCCATACCAGCAGCATTGTTAGTAGCCGGGTCCATGGCGACGTTAGACCCAGCAGCACCATCCCCATCGTTATCTACTTCAAAGGTAACGGCAGTTCCTTCATAGTCGGTGATGGTTACCGTAGTAGTCTCATTGCACTTGTCAGTGAAGGTGTAACTAGCAGTTGCAGCAGTGGAAGTTGCAACAGTACCATCCTCCAACCTACCTGTGTCTGTGTAGCACATCATGGCATCGAAATTGACTTTCATCTTGACTTGAGCATCGACGTCAGCAGTGAGTTCCCAAGACTTGACCTTGCAGCCCTTGTACACACGAGTCAGTTGCTTGGCATCTGTAGCCCCGCCAGGGATATTGCTCGTTTGAGAGCCTGTGTAACCACCAGTCCCGTAAGAATCGACATCATACAGCCTCATGCTACTCTCCAGTGAGAAGGAAGGCTGTCTCCACTTGCTCCAGAGAACACGCTTCTGTCTTTTCTTTATGGTCCCATATGTGCCCGGAGCAGTATCGAAGTGAGGGCTGCCGTTACCATCTGCAGCGTCAGCCTTGATAAGGACCACATCAGCACCAGCAGCATGGTCGAAGTTGAACGGGTCATCGACGTATATTCTCCTGAATCCAGCAGTGTTGTCGACTGCGAGCACTCTACGAGTCTCGTTACGCTCACTGCTCTGTATCGTAGCCGAAGTTAGGTCCTGAGCACCAGTCCACTTGACGCGGCTCGAACCTCGCTCTGTGCTGTAAGGGTGGAGCGTCTCAGTTGCGTCCTTGACTATGATATAATCACCAGGGATGAGAGCATCAAGGCCTGTGTTGATTGCATCAGCGAACTCGACGTAGGTGTCGCCCATGGCAATGACCTTGGCATTGTTTGTATCCACACTGCTAGCCACAGTACCAGGAACGGCTACTGCCTCATTACCCAAGGCGTAGTAGAGCCAACGAGGACTGTGAAGCATGGTCTCTATAGTCCCACCCTCGTTCTTCATGCTCTGCGCCTCTTGTACCATAATGTCCCTACCAAGACCTACTACGTGAGAACGCAGTACATTGACTGTGGTCTCCGGCAGAGTCACGCTAGCAGCCAGACCGATGAACTGGTCGGTCAGCACAGTCTCATCGCTGACGTCTGCTTGGTCGTCGTAAGCCATCCCCACGTCCATGCTAGGAGTGCCTAGAGTACCAATGAGGAGTTCATCACCAGCAATGGCGCTGGTATCCGCAGTTGTTTTCAAAGCGGGAGTCACTTCGATGTAATTGCCTTGGTTGTGAACGATGGTATATGCAGCGCCTTTGGCATGGTCATCGGCTGAGAAGGCCCCTCCACCTTTGATTCTCAAAGTAGACCCTGCTAGCAGACCTCTGGGGTATTTCAATTGACTCGAGGCATCGAACATGCTACAGGGTACCGCAGGGTCACCGACTGTGCGCTCAGTGCCACCAGTGAAGGTGATTTTGCTGATGTCACCAGTAGTGGTGTGGGTCCATGCCAATGCACCCCATGCCCCTTTGGATAGTACGATTCCTGTTTCATGACCGAAGGTTACTTCGGCTAAATCTCCCTTGTAGACTGTTGACGGCATACTCGACTCACCTCACGCGACTAACTCACTCAATATGACGATTTCTACTTGGAAGGTCATTCTATGTAACCTCTTCGTTCTATCTGAAAGGTCCACACGGGTCTTGTACACTATCCTATCGTAGTTTAAGCCGTCTCCCTTCCTCTTCAAGTGAAGAATTCTTCGTACCTCATCTTCCATCGCCATTAGGTGTTCCCTACCCTCCACTGTGCGAATGTCCACAGTGACGTTGACACGGGTATTGACGTAATCGTAGAATATATCCGGCTGCTCCTCACTGTGAGCCGTCTCGTACAGGAAGATTGCATCACTCCTAGTCAAATCGAAACGCTTTCCCCTACCAGGGTCCAAGGTGGTGATGTCCATGATGACAGGCTTACGTTGCTTCGTCTTACTTCGGTTCCATGTCTTGTCGAAGATGTCGACCATTAACTCCACTGACTCTTTAGGCATCCATATCACTCCCTAGGTGGCTCTCAGTAGTGGCTTGTACTTGAGCCATTTTGACTATGCTACGATAATCCTCATGGTTAAAGGCGAGGGTGTTACCCTCATCATCTAATAGGTTATAATCCTCATCAACATCATAACCGTAGGAATGCGCTGTAGCAATCAAGAAAATCTTACCTAGAGGGGAGAATATTGACCGAGCACGTGCTTCCTTAACTATACTAGTCAAGAGTCATCACCTCCATATAGCGTGGTAGAGTCTCAGCGACCTGAGCCTTGAGTAATTGATACTTAGCGCCCAAGTCTATGTTCTGAGTACCCTCAGGAATTAACACACTGCGGTCGTCAGATAACAGCAGGTCCATGGCTACCATCTTGGTACAGATGTCCTCTATCGCCTTCTCCACGTACCGCTCGCCATAGACGTAGGAGCACTTGACTGAGTTCCACTGGAAATAGGGGTATGTGTTATTGAAGTAGATGATGCCGAGGTCGTAGTCAGCCCACCAGTCACGGAGC
>Ga0098041_1000516_pt1 | contig 15457 bp, 14 predicted proteins | sample 8_EtaG_FD_77066 | JGI IMG/M metagenome (GOLD analysis project Ga0098041, IMG submission 77066) | Marine viral communities from the Subarctic Pacific Ocean - 8_ETSP_OMZ_AT15162 metaG | ecosystem: Environmental > Aquatic > Marine > Oceanic | place: Pacific Ocean | collected 2015-01-08
ACCATGGAAAACGAAGTGATGGGCGCCATCCTGAACGACGGCGAAGAGCCACGGGACGCAGCCCACACCTGGCTGGCCAACAACCCATCGGTACTGGATGGCTGGCTTGAGGGTGTCACCACCTTGAACGGCGATGCCGCACTGCCCGCGGTTAAGGCCTCCCTGAAGTAATACCAGGCGCGGTACTGAAAACAGTACCTTGCGGGCGCCCTGAGCCGGCCGGTTCAGGGCGCCTGACTATGGTTACGAACACCTCCCATTTTCGGTGCTGGCCAAAGCCTGCACCCAACAAGACTGAATGCCATGAGCTGGATAACGAAGCACCAACTGCCTTTCGGCGACTTCATGGAAGACGTTGTTGATTTTTTGGTCATCAACTTTAGCGGCTTTTTTGACGCCGTTTCCGACACCCTTAGGAGCATGATCCACGGTCTGACCGATGCCTTTTTATGGGTACCGCCCGCCATTCTGGTATTGGTTGTAACGGTGGCGGCACATCTTCGCCACCGCCGCTGGGGATTAACCGCATTTACCGCCTTCAGCTTTATGCTGATCTGGAACATTGGCTATTGGGAAGACACCATGGCGACGCTGTCGCTGGTGCTATACGCCACCATGCTGTGCATGCTGATCGGCATTCCTCTGGGCATTTATGCGGCTCACAGCACCTGGCTGTATAAATTTCTACAGCCGGTATTGGACCTGATGCAAACCATCCCCCCCTTTGTTTACTTGATCCCGACGCTGACACTGTTCGGCCTGGGGGTAGTCCCCGGCGTAATCTCCACCGTAATCTTTGCCATCGCGGCCCCGGTACGGCTGACCTACCTTGGCATCTCCCAGGTGCCAAAAGAGTTGGTAGAAGCAGGTAAAGCCTTTGGCTGCACCAACCGGCAACTGTTGTTCAGAGTTGAACTGCCCGCCGCCATGAGCTCCATTGGGGCCGGCATTACCCAGTGCATCATGCTGTCGCTCTCAATGGTTGTTATTGCTGCTCTGGTAGGCGCCGACGGCCTGGGCGTTCCCGTGGTTCGGGCCTTGAATACTGTCGATATAGGCAAAGGCTTTGAAGCCGGCTTGGCGATTGTATTACTGGCTATCTGGATGGACAGGTTCTTCCGCCAAAGTGATGCCAAGGAGACGTCATCATGATCGAAATTGAAAATGTAAACGTCGTCTTTGGAAAACAACCCAAGCGCGCACTGCCATTAATTGAGCAGGGCTTGGAGCGGGATGAAATCCGTGACCAGACTGGCCTGGTGGTCGGTGTTCAAAACGCTAGCCTGAGTATTAAAAAGGGCGAAATCTGCGTTTTGATGGGGCTGTCTGGCTCTGGTAAATCCAGCCTGCTGCGCTGTGTAAACGGCTTGAACGATGTCACCAGCGGTGCCATTCGCATTCAGCACGATGGCGAAATGGTGGATTTCACCCAAGCCAGCGAGAAAGTGCAGCGGGATATCCGTACCCGCCGGATCTCCATGGTGTTCCAAAACTTCGCTCTGATGCCCTGGCTAACGGTGGAAGACAACGTCGCTTTCGGCCTGGAGCTGCAAGGCCTGGGCAAGGCCGAGCGCCGCAAAAAGGTCGCGCGCCAGCTAGAGCTGGTTGGCCTTGAGGGCTGGGCCAAGTCCCGGCCGGGTGAATTGTCCGGCGGAATGCGCCAACGTGTGGGCCTGGCCCGGGCACTGGCAACAGAATCGGAAATCCTGTTGATGGACGAGCCTTTCTCAGCCCTTGACCCACTCATTCGTAATCAGCTGCAAGACGAACTGCTAACCCTGCAGGAAGAACTGCAGAAAACCATTGTTTTCGTTAGCCATGATCTGGACGAAGCTCTGAAACTGGGCTCGCACATCGCGATCATGAAGGACGGCCAAATCGTTCAGCATGGCAAGCCAGAATCCATCGTGCTGCAGCCCGAGAACGATTACGTTAAAAGCTTTGTTGCCAGCACCAACCCGCTCAATGTGTTGGCCGCACGCTCCCTGGCATTGCCCATCGGGGAAATACAGGAAGACGCCAGCGGCAATCGCTGCCTCAACAAACGCTACGACATCTGGCTGCACACCCCGGATATAGCAGAAAAAGCCGTGGTCACCAGCGGTGGCCAAACTTTCCAGACCCAGCCTTGGCAAGAGGGCCAGACCATCGAAAGCCTGGCCCAGCAACCCACCCGCATAGCACCAGAAACGCCATTACGGGATGCCGTGGAGATTCGGTACTTCACCGGTCACAGCTTGCTGGTAGAAGAGAACGGCCAAATCACCGGTGCCATCGGCGACCGGGAGCTCTACCACGCCATGTTGGGTAAGCATCTGGACGACAGCTAGCGCGGCAATCGCCGAGCCCTAATATCCATAAAAACATAAACCCTAAAAGGATTTGAGTATGAACATTCGCAAAACCACCGTAGGCGCAGGATTAGTCGCATCCTCCCTCATGCTGGCAGCCTGCGCGCCGATGCAATCGTCACCAAAAGCGCCTGAAAAGGCCAAAAACGTCATCATGATCATCGGCGACGGCATGGGCCCACAACAAATTGGTTTGCTACTGGCGTACGCCAAACAGGCACCAAATTCAGTGATCGCCGACGGCACCACCGCTTTTGATCGTATTGCTGCCAACGGCAACGTGGGTATCTCCATGACCCACGCCAATAACAACCTGGTGGTAGACTCCGCTGCTTCCGCCACACAACTGGCAACCGGCCAGCTGGCCGGCGCCGAAATGATTGGCGCAGATAAAGACGGCAACAGCGCAGAAAGCATTCTGGAAAAAGCCAAAAAACTGGGCAAATCCACCGGGCTGGTTTCAGACACCCGCATTACCCATGCTACCCCAGCGGGTTTTGGTGCCCACCAGAGCCACCGCTCACGGGAAAATGAAATTGCCGTGGACCTGCTTAACAACAATGTAGATGTAATGTTGTCAGGTGGCCTGCGTTACTGGATTCCGGAATCTGCCAATGATGAACAGTCTGCTGCGCGCCAAGAACTGGCAGCGCTGTCTGAAGGCAGCGTGCGTATCAAATCCAAGCGTAAAGACAATCGCAACCTGATTGCCGAAGCGCAACAGAAGGATTACAGCCTGGCGTTCAACCGCTCGCAGATGGCGCAAGCTGATGGCAAAATCCTGGGCCTGTTTGCGTACTCTTCGCTGCCTAACGCGATTACCGAAAACCAGACCAGGAACGACCCAGCCCGCACCATACCGACCCTGAAAGAGATGTCCGAAAAAGCGATTGGCTCTTTGTCGCAAAACGACGAAGGTTTCTTCCTGATGATCGAAGCCGGGCAAATCGACTGGGCCGGGCATTACAACGACACAGGCACCATGCTGCACGAAATGCTGCGACTGAACGAAACGCTCAACTACGTGTTGGATTGGGCCGAAGGCCGTGATGACACATTGATTGTAGTAACCGCTGATCACGAAACCGGTGGCTTTGGCTTCAGCTACTCCGCCAACGACCTGCCCCATGGGCGTGATCTGCCAGGCAATGTGTTCAAAGACCAGCAGTTCAAACCCGCCTTCAACTTTGGTGATGTGGCTACCTTGGACACTCTGTACGAGCAGAAGTCTTCTTACGGCGACATCTTCTACAGCCAGTTCGATGCCCTGGAAAACGACCAGAAAACGCCAGCTAACCTGGCTCGCATCGTTAACGCCGAAACCGGTTTCGACATCACTGAAGCCCAGGCTGCACGTGTATTGGCAACCGAGGACAACCCTTTTTACACCGAGGGCCATCAATACCTGAGCAGCAAGACCGTCCCGAAAATGGACGTAAACGGAGCCTTCTTTGTTTACCAAACTGACGATAATCGCCAGAACCTGTTGGCTCGCGAAGTGGCCGAACAGCAAAACGTAGTCTGGGCCACCGGTAGCCATACCAACACCCCGGTGCTGGTATTCACCCAAGGCCCGGGAGACACCACCGCCCCCTTCGGTAAGGTGCTGCACCACACCGAGATAGGCCAACAGGCTATTGACGCCCTTTAGGCCAGAGCCAGGAGCGTAAGAAGGGACAAGGTTCAGTCTTTGAACTGAGCCTTGTCCAGGCCGTGCTTTTTCATTTTGTCGTACAGGGTCTTACGGGCAACACCAAGCTGCACCATTGTGTCTTTGATGCTGCCCTGGCAGGCATTGAGAGCACTGGTCAGCACCGAGTGCTCAAAGCTATCCATCATCTCTGTGAGGGTGCGCCGGCCACTTACATCGGCTTTGGCCACCGGTTCACTGTCATCCAGAGCCGCCGGGCCTAGCAGCACATAACGCTCAGCCAGGTTGCGTAACTCACGGACATTCCCCGGCCAGGTGTGGTGCATTAACCGCGCGGCCTGGCTGGCATCCAGCGGAATACTTTCCCGGTCGTAACGCGCCGCCGCAATCAAAACAAAGTGATGAAACAGCATTGGGATGTCTTCTTTGCGCTCGCGCAAGGGCGGGATATCCACCTTCACCACATTCAGCCGATAATATAGATCGGCGCGAAAACTGCCTTCTCCGCTTAAGGTTTTGAGATCCGCTTTGGTGGCCGCAATAATGCGCACATCCAATTCCTGAACCTGATTGCTACCCAGGCGTTCCACCTTTTGCTCTTCAAGTACCCTCAGCAGTTTGATCTGCAGCGCCATGGGCATGCTTTCAACTTCATCCAGAAACAGTGTGCCCCGGTGTGCATGCTCAATTTTGCCTATGCGGCGCTTATCCGCACCGGTAAATGCCCCTGCCTCGTGGCCAAAAAGCTCACTTTCAATCAGGTTTTCCGGCACTGCACCACAGTTTATCGCCACAAAGTTGTGCGCGCCTCGCGGGCTGTTCTCGTGGATATAACGAGCCAACGCATCCTTACCGGAGCCCGTCTCGCCAAACAGTAAAATGTTGGCGGCAATATCCAGAATCGGCGTAATCGTATCCATCACCTTTTGCATGCTGGGCGTGCCACCCAAAATTCTCGGGCCAGGCCGCGCCAGATGGCGCAGCTGCGCCTTAAGGCGCCGATTCTCCAAGGCAAGCTGGCGTTTCTCCATGGCATGCCGAAGCAGCTCGATCAGCTCGTCATGATTGAACGGCTTTTCGATAAAATCATAGGCGCCCTGCTGCATGGCCGACACCGCCGTACTGATGTCGCCTTGGCCGGTCAGAATAATAACCGGAATGGTTTCATCCAGAGCCTGAATCGCGCTCAGCATCTCTAGCCCATCCATCCCCGGCATATTGTAATCACACAACACCACGCCGTTGTATTCTGGTGTAATGGCGCTGAGGCCAGGTTCTGCAGCCTCAAAACAACGCACAGGCAGATCTTCCAGAGTCAGTGCCTGAGCAATGGCCTGGCGAATGTGTGGGTCATCATCCACAAAGATTACCGAAGGTTCTGTCATTCCGTGGCCTCCCGTTTTTTCAGGGTGAATTCGAATTCGGCGCCTGGTGCATCGCTGCGGTTGCGGCCGGTAAGCCGGCCCCCCAGGGCATCAGCAATCTGCCTTGAAATAGACAGGCCAAGCCCAAGCCCCTGCTTGACAGACTTGGTGGTAAAAAAAGGTTCGAAAATCTGCTCCGTATTCGCCGGCAGCCCAGAGCCGTTGTCCCGAACAAAGCAGCGCCAGCTTCCCTCGTGTTCTTCCACCTCTATGGTGATTTCCGGGTGTTCCTGACCTTCAACCGCCTGTACCGCGTTAGCCAGCAGGTTAACCATCACTTGTTCAATGCGGATCAGATCGCCGTGGCAAAAAACCGCCAGCTCGGGCCGGTTCCATCGAATATCAATACCCGCAGTGCTTTTTTGCGCCGTCATAATTTTCAGGGACGCATCGACCGACAGGCGAAAATCCACAATGGTTGGCGGCCCCTCGGATTTGCGGGCAAACACTTTGAACTGGCGGGTTAGCTCCGCCATTTTATCGCACAGAAGGACGATTTCACTGAGGTTGGCGTCCACCATGTCGGCGGCGCCTTTTTCCAGGAAGCGACGACTGTTCCTTGCGTAGGTTTGAATGGCTGTAAGAGGCTGGCTCATTTCATGATTAAGGCCGGCAGACATCTGCCCAAGCACCGCCAGCTTGGCCGCCTGGATCAGCTCCTGCTGGGTTTCTCGCAACTCGCTCTGGGTGCGCTCCCGCTCCCGTATCTCATCCATTAACTTGCGATTGGAGCGCTCCAGATCCGCCGTTCGCTCCGTAACACTGAGCTCAAGCTGCTCCCCTCGCAGGGCCAATTCCGCTTCGCGCCGGTAGCGCTCACGCACATACAGCCAGGCCAGCAGAATACCCACATAAATCGCGATGCCGCCCACCACAAAGCCAAGCCGGGTCCATACAACCGAACGGGTGCTCACCATAACCTGCAGTGTCCAATCCAGCCGTGGCAGTGGCGTTCGAACGCTCAGGTACTCGCGGCCTCCGCCGTTCTCCCGGATGCGCAAGGTGCCAGAAGCACCCGACAAACCGGGGGGCTTACCAAGGTATTTCAGGGACACAGGTTTCAGATCCCTATCTGGATAGCGTTGGCGCGAGGCCTCACCCGGCGCTTTTTCAGCACTGCCGGTAAAATCCCGGTAAAGCCATTCGGGCTTGCTGGCCAGAAAGCTTACACCGGCCTCATCCAGCACCACCATTTCTGCTTCACGCACAGAAGCTGGCCTGTGCCATTGGGATTCCAGCTCGTGCACCAGCACTTTCACAGCCACCACGCCCAGCAGCTGCCCTTGCCCGCCACGCACCGGGTGAGAAAAGTACAACCCGCGCACCCGCGAGGTAGAACCCAAAGCGAAATAAATCGCAGAGCTATTGTTATCCATGGCTTCGTAAAAGTAGGGTCGAAAGCTGAAGTTTCGCCCCACAAAGCTGCCCGCCTGCTGGTAATTGTTCGCCGCAATCGTCAGGCCGGTGGTGTCCATGAGGTAAACATCAGAGCTGCCCACAATCGTGGCCATGCGCTGCATTTCTTCATTAGCCTGGTGAATGATCTTAGCGTTATCGGGCGAGCTCAAAGCAGACTCAAGCAACGGGTGCTCTGCCATCAGCTCAGGAATAGGCAGGTATCGGTTAAGCTCGTTGCCCACAAGCTGGCGATAGCGGAATGACTCCTCCAGGCTGTCCTGCTCGACCTGGCGGTAGCCAACCCAGCCACCCAGCATCCAGGACACCGTGAGGGTCAACAAAAATACAACTAAAGCCCCTATCCGGTAGGACATAACCCGGTTCCCGAAACACCATTAAAGGACGCCAGAGTATCCCCCGGCCCCTTGAAGGACAAGAGCTGGGGGATGAGAGCCGGCAATTGCCGGAACGCTCAGGCAGCCGCAAGGCGGCCTTTGCGTTGGCGCTGCATCAGGAACACGATCACTGCAAGCGCAACACCTGCAAGGTCGGACACAAAGCCGCCTTCAATCATCAACAACGCAGCGCCAATCAGCAGCAAACGAGCCACCCAAGAAGCGGTCACATTGCCAAACCAGCCCAATACGCCGCCAGACAGCATGTACACACCAAACAGCGCGGTAACCAGTGCACGGGCGATATCAAACCACCCGGCTTCCATCAACAGCGCACCGTTGTAGAAGAACATGAAGGGTACGATGAACGCCGCAATGCCAATCCGGAACGAGGCCACGGAGGTTTCCATGGCTTTGGCACCGGAAATCGCAGCTGCCGCATAGGAAGCCAGCGCAACGGGCGGCGTAATGGCAGACACAACCGCAAAGTAGAACACGAAGAAGTGCGCAGTCAGCGGCTCAATTCCCAGCTGTACCAGCCCGGGTGCAACCACCGAAGCGGCGACTGCATAAGCGGCTGTTGTCGGCATTCCCATGCCCAGAAGGATGGAAATAAACATAGCGAAGATCAGAGCGAGCAACTGACTGGCTTCTGCCACATCAAGCAGCAATACCGAGAAGCGGGCACCAACGCCGGTCAGGGAAATAACGCCAACAATAACGCCCGCCGCCGCACACACCACAACAATCTGTATCGCCATGTAGGAGGCAGTTTCCAACGCCTGCAAAACCTCGCGAATGCCCATCTTGTTTGGTGAGAACCAGCTAACAACCGCTGCCGAAACCATGGCCAGCGTACCGGCACGTATGACCGAATAGCCCATAAACAGCGACACGACCAGAATAATGATCGGTAAAAACAGGTAGCACTGCTTCACCATGGCCCGCAGCTTTGGCAGCTCGTCTTCGCGCATGCCGCGCATGCCGGTTTTTGCAGCTTCGAAATCGACCATGAAATAAACGGACGCAAAGTACAGTATCGCGGGAATAATGGCGGCAATGGCAATCTCGGTATAAGGGATACCGGTAATTTCGGCCATGATGAAGGCGCCGGCCCCCATAATCGGCGGCATGATCTGGCCACCGGTAGAGGCCGCCGCTTCCACAGCGCCGGCCGATTTTTTGCTGTAACCCACTTTTTTCATCAGCGGGATAGTCAGTGACCCGGTGGACACCACGTTACCTGCACTGGTGCCGTTGATCATACCCATCAGGCCTGAAGCAAAGATGGATACCTTGGCGGGGCCACCCCGTGAGCGCCCAGCCACCGCAAACGCAAAGTTTACAAAGTAGTCGCCTACTTTTGATGACTGTAAAAACGCCGCAAAAATAATGAACAGAATAATATAAGTGGACGACACCGCTGTGGTGGGCCCAAGAATGCCCGCGTCGGTGTAAACCTGACTAAAGAAGCGCTGCACAGACAGCCCAGGATAACCAAGGAAGCCCGGCAGATACGGGCCTGCAAACACGTACGCCAGAAATATCAGCCCAATAACCACCAAAGCCAAGCCGGCAACCCGGCGGGTAAGCTCCATGATCAGCGCCGTGCCACCAACCGCAGCGAACGAAATGCCTATGGGTGCAAACGAGGTGCCCGTAGACATGCGCATAGAGGTGTTATAAGCCACAAGAAAATAAGCGGCAACGGCAATTGAACACACAATCAACACCAGATCCGGCACACTGAAGCGCGAGCGCTCACGTTGGTGAAACCAGCTCACCACAATACCAGTGCAGATTGCAGCCAGTAGCGGCCAGCCAAAGTGCCAGGTTTCCAGCTCTACGGGAATCCGCATGGCGCCATTCTGGACCAGTTGCCAGAACGAAAATGTTTGATAAAGCACATAAAATGCAGGTATGAGCGCGACCGCACCAATCCATGTTGTCCACCGGTGGCGCGCTGAACCCTCTTCGGCAGACACAAACCGAGCACCGGCAAACAGAACAAAGCCCAAAACCAATGTCCCGGCAATGTGCACAATCCTGAACGACCAGGTTTCCAACGGTGCAATATTCAGCGAATACAGATGGAACGAGGAGTATAGAATCGCAAGCAGAGAAACAAACTTCTGCAGGGCGCCTTTAAACAACCTGCGATTTGCTTCTACCGGCTCTTCGTCCACGTTATGGGCAAGCGCATGGTCTTCGCCCACCTCCACATCGGAAAAGTCTTTTGGGTGTCGTTCGAGTGTCATTGGGTGTCCTGCCAGCAAATCGGAGCCGGCAAGGAGCCAGCTATTGTACAGGGGGCCTTGCGGCCCCCTTCTTTCAACTCTTCAGATCAACAGCTTATTTGATCTTGCTTTCTTCGATGGTGTAACCGTTTTCGTTGAACCAGCGAGCTGCACCTGGGTGCCAAGGCAGAACATTGTTCTTGCTGTAGTTCTCGGGAATTGAGTTACGGGCCGCCTTGTGGATAGACACCATTCTGTCGTTCTGCTCCATGGTCAGCTTGGTAATTTCATACACAAAGCTTTCGGGCATATCGCAGTTCACCATGGCGAAGTTCCACATGGAGACAACACGCGATGGCTCATCCAGAGACTGGTAGGTGCTGGCCGGAATGGTGAATTCAGATACCGGGAAGTTATCCGTCACCTTCTTTGCTTCCGCATCGGTCATGCCAATGATGTTTACATCGGTTTGAACTTCCAACTGGCTTACGGCCGGGATGGGAATGCCTGCGGCAAAGGCCACAACATCAATCAAACCATCCTGAAGCTGACCGCCAAGATCCGACCAGCTGCCGTTACGGCGCTCGAAGTTCACACCCAGGGTTTCCATCATGCGTGGGAAGTAGGTGTCAGAAGTAGAACCAGCCGGGCCGAAACCAATGGTGGCGCCATCGGGAATATCAGAAATAGACGTGATGCCGGAACTGGTCAGCGCGGTAACCGAGAAAGGCGTCTCGTACATGGGGAACATGGCGCAAACATTGTCCATCTTCATGCCTGGCGCAATCGGGCTGTTGCCATCCATAGATTCCTGAGCCGGCCCCATAGTGGTCAAGCCGAACTTAAGATCGCCGGTGTGCACCAGCGCCATGTTCTGCATAGGCCCACCAGTAATTTCAGCACCACCGGAAACACCCAGGTTTTCTGCAACAAAGTTAGCCCAGCCAGAACCATAGGCGAAATAAGTACCGCCCTGGCTGGCTGTGCCAACAGTAAAGTTATCAGGCCAGCCTGCCCGGTCTTGAGCAACAACAGGATTAGCAACAGCAAAAGTAGAGGCGAATGCCACCGCCATAATGGCTTGGGTCTTCATAGAGAATGCTCCCTGATTCATTTGTTTTATTAGATGCTCAACGGAGCCCGAAGGGGCTGCGATCTATAAGGCGTAGCAAGTAGCAGGCCAGATTAAAAAACGCAGTGAAAACAACGACGTTCTTGAAAACCCCCAAGCCAACCGCTGATCAATGGGTACGTTCTCACCCATTAACAAACGGCAATGGGTTGAAATCCGCCACACCAAGGAGGCGGGCCAGCCTGCTTTATCAACCCCCTGCCCGCACGGTAATTGGGAGCCACAAAAGCCTATTTCCGCAGTCGATTCCTACAACGGCATGTCTATACAGTACGATTGACTGAATAAAATAAAGAGGTCGCGCGATTACATGGTGAAGGCGGGAAAATTGGGCTAAGCTCTTGTTTAAATTGAACCTAGGCAGCGTTCCCACTGCGGTGTGAGAGCTGTGTTATGTGTCTTCGGGGATTAATCAGTGATCCAGTTCTTCCAACAATATACTTCAGAATTGATAGCAGCTTTTGCAGTTATTTTGGCAGCAGCGGCCAACTGGAGGGTCGTTCAGGCGGAGAAAATGGTGAGGACACTTCAGAGAGCGGAGAGGCGCACCGACATGTTGGCGGAGATCGAGCAGCAAAATGCTGCTGTCGGCAAGCTTGCATTAATAACCGCCCAAAAAATCATGCTGCTGCAACGTTTCCCTAAGCTTCTACCTTTTACTGATGATGAAATCAAACGCTTGCGCACCAACCTTGACGTCCTGAGTGAATTGAAGAATCAGGAAGACGAGCAACGCAAAATTGCCGAAGCGGCGGGAGGTGGAAGTGATGTGACCATGCACCATCAGGCATTAGCAGATGTACGAAGGCTTCGTGTGCGCCTCGAAGCAGACGTAGAGAAAGAGACAACTCACTATGGTCAGATGCTTGAGGATGCCCGTCATGACAACACATAACCAGCCGCACCAGTTCGCGGCCGATGGCCGCCGGACGTCCCTGTCGGGCCGCCGCTGTGCTCCGCGTTATACAGGGGGAAGCTTTGGATACGTGCTACATGTGTGATGCGCCCTCAACTTCTCGGGAGCACGTCCCACCCAAGTGCATCTTCCCCGAGAAGAAGGATTCACCGAAAGGTGTCGACTTTAGAAAGAACTTAATCAAAGTCCCTTCCTGCGATCGCCATAATTCGCACAAATCGAAAGACGATGAGTACCTCATGTTCATACTTGCCAGTGCATTCCGCGGCAATGAGCATAAGAGCAACCACTTTGCATCAAAGGTCTTGCGAGCCTTTTCGCGAAAACCACACGTTTACTCGCATTTTATGGCGGGCTTGTCTTCCATCATGTTGAAGCATCCAGATGGGAAAATTGAGCACTCAGCTTCTTTCAAGGTGGATCTCGAGCGGTTTAATAATGCGCTATTTCAGATCGCCTGTGGGCTGTTTTACTACCAGTACAATACGAAGTGGCAAGGCGGGTACAAAGTTATAACGAATGAGCTCATGGCTCTCGATTCACCGAACGCAGTGCGGACCAACGAGGTGGTCCAGCGCGTAGGAGAAAAGGTCAGCAAAGCATTCGAGGGCCAAGATCGCCATGGCGAGAACGACAAGATTTTTACATATTCGATAATTTCTGATCAGTACGACAGGCACGCCATATACATGAAATTCTATGAGGGAATCGAAATCACGTTGCTACTGACAAATGTGTAACCAGTCGCTGTTGTCGGACAAATTTTCCACCGCTTCGCGGCTCCAAAATTGCCGCAAAGCTTCGCGTTGGCACTGGAGGAGCACAGAGTGGGGCTTCTAAATAAACTATTTGGATTTCGCTGGAGTTTGTACATTGTGCAAGACGGCAATAAATTAGCTTATGCCATGCACGAAAACTCTGTAGTGAGAATGCTTGGCTATGTTATGGGTTACTACAGCAATGGCGGAAGGCCTGTTGAGCCTTGGAGCTTGCATCTCAACTTCAATCACAAGCAAAAAAGTATAGAGCTTGGACCGGAGCATTTTTCTTCAACCGGGGAAAATGTTACCCCTGAGCTTATTCGGCAAATTTCAGCCATAGATTCAGGCTGGAAGGTAAAGGGCAATGAGCCAGTATTCGAAGATGCCGTTACAAAAAAGAAGCTAAAAATTAGTAATCGTGGCTCCGGTGAAATTGACCTTCAGGCGATGATCGATAATGTTGGAAGCGCTAAAGAGCCAACTTTTCATAGTGTTATGGGTCAAGTCTTTGGCAAAAAGTGCTAATCGGGTAGCCGGGGGGTATCTCGCCCCCAGCCCCCACAACACCCTGCATGCGGGACCGCACAGGGCGTTTCCCGGAAATGTTTAAAGTAAAATGGCCGATTACCTCCTTCTTACCCCAATGACGGCTTCTGATTTTGCGCCAACGCTCCTGGGTCCGGTCGGATATAGAGCCGTTGAGCTGCACAGGCTCCTCATTGATTTCCGAGTTCAGGCCTTCACCGTGTCTCAGCCATTACGCTGGGCATTTGGCTACTATGCCGTCTGCTGACTTCTGCTCAATCACCGGTGGGGTTACTCCCATCGGCGCTATCGGTGTCCATCTCGTTCGCTCGCAACCGCCGATGGCAACGGCTGCGCCCAGGCTTGATCGACCAGTGGCCTGACTGGTAATTAACCGATCGCTCGTTGAGCAGACCCCGAAGCGTCGGACCGCCCCAGATAAGAACATGTACTGTCACTGCACAACTGCATCATTTACGGTGGCCGTTAGATCACGCGGCTTCGTCGTCTGGTGCCAACTCGCCTCCGGCCTACGCCTCATATGATGTTCTTGTTCATCAGCTCGCAGTTTTGCTAGCGGCTTACTTCCGGCCGGCGTTCCGGAGACCGCGCCTCACGGGTTGGCCCTTGTCATTCGCTAGTGGTTAGCGTTCAATCGGGAAAAACCGACTGAACGGTGATCTTCCCACAGGGGACTTTCACCCCATTAGTTCATGCCCATGCTGGGCGTACACAAACGCATGTTGCCGGACTGGTTTTCCGCTGCGCTCCAAACCAGCCGCAAATGCGAGCGTTAGCAGATGCTATCAACCCTCCGTGATCTTGCCGGTTGAGTAAAAAAGGGATACTTTATACTCATGAATGAGTTCGAGTTCGAGTTCGATGACGATAAAAGCCAGACTAATTTGGAAAAGCATGGCATCGATTTTAATGCCGCTCAGAATCTCTGGGACGACCCATATCTATTGGAAATTCAGGCTAAAGCGATGGACGAGGAACGATTCCTCATTGTCGGCCGGATAGACGAGAAGCATTGGTCTGCAGTCGTCACATATAGGGGGAGGCGTATTCGCCTGATCTCAGTCAGACGCTCCCGTAAGAAAGAGGTAGAGATTTATGAAAGCTAGGGATTTTGATAAAAAATTTGAGGAAGGTCAGGAAGATATCGTTGGCGATCTTGATCTTTCCACCGCGCGCCGCGTGAACCAAGAAACAAAGCGGATTAATGTGGACTTCCCTTCTTGGGTTGTCGAGTCATTAGATCGGGAAGCGGCCCGTATTGGTGTCACTCGACAGTCAATCATCAAGGTCTGGTTAGTTGAGCGCCTTCAGGCTGAAGCTGCTAACAAATCGCTCAATCGTGACGCCGTAAACGGCGGACATTAGCTTCGCGTTAAATTCTTTTGCCGCACCCTCGTCGACTATGCTGTAATACATTGTAGTCACTAGCGTTGAGGGTACATTCATGAGCGTCACTACCGTTCGTCTTCAGGCAGAAGTTGAACAACACCTGGAAGCAATCGCCGGCAGACTCCACCGGAGCAAAGGCTGGGTGATCAATCAGGCACTATCAGAATACATTGTAAAGCAGCAGCGTGAGCAGGAGCGTTGGCAGCAAACGCTGGAGGCAATGGAATCGGCAGCCCAAGGAAAAGTGGTTGATGCTAGCGAGGTCCATGGTTGGCTCAATAGTTGGGGAACCGAAAACGAGCAGGATGCACCGAGGTCTGGTAAGTGAAACTGGTTTACACGGATGAAGCCATTGAAGATCTGAAACGCCTCAGGGAGTTCATCGCGGTCCACAATCCCTCTGCGGCAGGCAGGATAGCCTCAGAACTGGTTAGCAAAATCGAATTACTACCAGACTTCCCTGTAATGGGGACACCGGTTGAAATGGCGCCGGTACCTGATTCCATCCGCGACATGGTTTTTGGCAAGTACGTTGTCCGCTATTCAGTACATGTGAGTGCCATCATCATTCTAAGGGTATGGCACGAGCTGGAAGGTGAACGATAGCAATTTAACCCGCCGCTGTTGTCAGACAGTTTTTCCACCGCCGCGCGGTTCCAAAGCTTCGCGTTAAGCTATATTGTTGCGTGATGCGCATCGTGCTATATTCTCCTTATGATTAAAACATTCCGTCACAAAGGACTGAAACGGTTCTACTCAACTGGCAGCACTGCTGGTGTACAGCCTGACCATGCCAAGAAGCTACGTATGCAGCTTGCTGCTCTGGATACCGCCACGTCAGTTGAAGACATGGCTATCCCTGGCTTTCGGCTTCATCCATTGAAGGGAAAAGACAAAGATCGGTGGTCGATTTGGGTCAACGGAAACTGGCGTATGACGTTCGAGTTTCGGGATGGCAACGCCTACATTCTTGATTATGAGGATTATCACTGATGACTATGCATAATCCGCCGCATCCTGGTGAGTTCATTCGGGAGGTATACTTGGAGCCTTTTGGCATCAGTTCCCGTCAACTGGCTTCCAGTCTGGGCGTTTCTCCTTCCACTCTGTCTCGGTTGCTCAAAGGGAATAGTGGTATTAGCCCGGAAATGTCTCTGCGGCTATCCAAGGTTCTTGGGCGTACTCCTGAGAGCTGGTTGGCAATGCAAGACATGCACGATCTAGGGGTGGTTCGTCGGACAGTCAATTTGGATGGTA
>Ga0098041_1000519_pt1 | contig 15437 bp, 6 predicted proteins | sample 8_EtaG_FD_77066 | JGI IMG/M metagenome (GOLD analysis project Ga0098041, IMG submission 77066) | Marine viral communities from the Subarctic Pacific Ocean - 8_ETSP_OMZ_AT15162 metaG | ecosystem: Environmental > Aquatic > Marine > Oceanic | place: Pacific Ocean | collected 2015-01-08
ACGTATTAATTCATCTTTCAAATCATACTCTGTTCTCGAAACCGGAGGTTCGGGCAAAAGCTTAGCCTCTTCTATATCGGCCTGAAGCGCAAAATACATGCCTACTAATGCAAATATCCCCGCCCCAATCGCCGCTAAAGTTTTAATGCTTATTTGAAATTTAGTGTCTTCACTCAGTTCACTCATCGTCGTTTATATATATATTTATGGTTAGTATTTATTAATTAAAATCCAGTTCCAAAATCCTCATAACTTCTTAAAGGGTCCTTTCCACCCGTCCCAATAGCTGCACTAATTAATGGTCTAGTGGTGCCATCTATAATATTATTATTTATTGAATCTTCATTAGTTTCATTATTATTATTATTAGTTTCTTTGGATTTAATTTTGGACAGGTTGTTGCTTATAATGTTTTTTAAATCTTGAGTAGTCAAATTGGATTGCATGGCAGGCTTTTTAAAATTACTATAAGAATCTTGTCTAGCATCATAAACTTTTTTAGCATCTTCAATAGATAAGTTTTCTCTATTAGATATTCTTTGTATCCTTTGTGTTTCTCTGTCTTTTCGTATTGCGCCGCGTTCTTTATCACGGAGCTCCTGCATTTTAGCTCTTTTTTCAGCTCTTATTATTTTTCTTTCGTCTGTATCTTTATAAACATTTTGTTGATGTTTATTTAAACTATCTTTTTTTTGATCTAATTTTTTTAATTTAGTATCTCTTTCATCTCGTAATTGCTGTTTATCCGACTCGTATTTTTCTTCTCTTTCGAGTTTACCCAATTTTACTTTACTCATAATATTTATTTATACAGTTCGTTGTTTACTTAATTTATTAGCTTCTATTTCCCAAGGCAAAGCTTTATCCCCTTCTTGATATAATTTACCATTCCAAAAGATTTTTCTATCAGCAGTTCTTAATCCTTGCTGATTTTTCCATTTAATGTATTGATCATTATAATCTAATTTACCAGATTTGAATTGTTGCAAATGGACTTTTTCATGAGCCATAACTTCTGCCCTTTTTTCTTTTGATAAGCCTTTTTTAATTTCAATTGTACCATCTTTGTTAGCTCTACCTAAAGCACCTTGCGGCATCATTTTTTTTACAGGAGTACCTTTAATACCTTTTCCTCCCGTAACAGTTGTGCCTTTAATTCCTTTGCTTTTTTTCTTAGTTTTTTTATTAACTTTTTCAGGCCATTGCACACCTACATTATAAGGTGACCACCCTAAAGCTAAGAATATAGATTGCCATGCTTCAGTCTTATCATCCGATGCAGCCTTTAAATTTTCAATCTTTTTAAATACTCTGTCTGCAGGTACATTTGTTAAACCCGACACATAATTAGCAGTAGCAAAACCTTGGTAAAAAGGGTCATTTTTATATTGTCTCCATGTTTCAAACTTTTGAGCTTCTACAATATCGCCAATCTTTTTGCTAAGCGGTGGTGAAATAGAAAGACCTTTTTGTATTAACTTTAAAGATCCATCTCTAACGTATTTACCAGCTTTACGTTTTTCATATTGGCTATAATATTCTGTTGCTAAATTTTTAAGAGCCGCAATTGTTGCTCCAGCATAACCCATGCCTCTTAACATTCCATCAAACACCCCATTTATTGCATAACTAATTTTTCTTTCTTCCTTTTCGTCGAGTTCATCAGTATCATCTCCAATAAGTAAAGAAAATAAACCTTGTTGTAAAGCTGTAAATATTAAGTTTTGAGCAATACCATAATAAAGAATTTTGGAAGCATTAGTTTTCCAATCACCTCTACCATTAGCTAAATCTAAAGCAGCCTTTTTAGTTAATCTTGCATATTGCAAAGGTGTATTAGCAAAAGCTAATATTAATCTACCTATGTCTGATGACTGTTGTCTAGACACTCGATCAACCCTTGAAGATTGTTGAGTTTCCTCGCTTAATTCTTGGAATTCAAGCATTGTTTGATTTTCTGCTTCTTTTTCAGATAATCCTTGTTTAAGTAATTGATTAATTCTATTTCTATACCAACTTGCTCCTCCAAAAGATATAGCATTGCTATCACCCCATTGAGTTGGTTTAAACCCTAATTCTAGTAATCTTTTATTCATTCTTAAGAATAAATTTCCAGGATTAGAATCAGCTATATCCGCCATATTAACTTCTATAGCCATTCCCCCTCTTCTTTCTTTTAAGAATGGAGAATTCCATATTTTAGCATAATCTTTTAAAAATTGTGGAACATTAGCCATTGCTTTTGCCATCATAAATGGATTATTAAAGCTCCAATTAGTATAGTTAACAAGTGATAATTGCTGCAATACGGCCGATCGCATATTTACTGCCATTACTGCTCCTACAGATTGATTAATCCAATTCATTACTGAATTAAATTCTTTATCTTTACCTTTTTTACGATTTTGACCAGTGGTCATTCTTTCTAAAACATTTTCTAAAGCATTAGTAAAATCATTACCATAAGCTTGCTTTATAAGTTTTAAATTTTGATCAGAAAATATTTGATTTTTATTATTAATAAATTCTTGTAAAAATTCTCTTCTTTGAGCAATATTAGAAACAACTGCCATATCAGTCCCAATATTACCACCTAACCATTCTTTAGTTATATTAGGGTATCCATTATCTAATTTAGTTATTTTAGACAATTCTTCAGCAAAAGCTTTAAGGTCACTATTGCCTTCAACCAATGCGACTAAATCTTGTGAATCCGCTTTATTTAACCCTAAATCTTGCCCTGCTTTATCATAAAGATAAGCTCTTACGGCTTGTTCTTTAGTATATAAATCTCCTAAAACTTTTTCATTTAATAACTTTTTATTTTTAAATCTTTTCTTTAAAGCTTTAAAATCACTTGCCAAAGCTACTTTAGCAGATGTGTAAGCGTTAATACCTTCAGAAAATGGTATTAATAAATTATCTTGAAACCATTTTTGCTGTTGTTCGCCAGCCTTACCTTTACCAATAAAGTATTGTAATAATCCTGCAAAGTCATCAGCTCCGGGTGGAACATAAATATTTAATTTATTTAATAGAGTACCTATTTTAGATCTTTTATTAGTTCTAATTAAAGTATCCATTTCATCCTCTAAAGTTTTTTGCCCAGTTTCTTTTGCTTGCTGAACTCTTTTAGTTACACCCAAGTCAGTTAACATATTCTCAACAGCATCAACATTGGATTTAGAATCATCCGCAAAGAAAATATCGTTATAACCTTCAGAAACTTTTTTAGCAACCCATAAAGCTTTAGCCCCAGGTGTACCGTTTTCTATTCCAGATATATTTTTTAATGGAATACCAATTCCTAATGTGCTTCGTAAAAATTCTTGTATAGCTTCCGCTGCCTCAGCCGGTCTTGCAGTTACTACAAATACATCTCTATCACCTGCAGCTTCAGTAAATCTTTTAGCTAAAGTAGCTAATGGTCCTTTGGCACCTCCCTCTACTTTATTAAACTCCGAATAATCAAAAGTTGCACCGGACTCTTTTAAGGACTCATATTGTTCCGCGAACTCTGTAGCATTTAAACTACCTTCCGTTCCATCTGGGAGCGCGTAAAGCACCTTAGAATCCGTTTTAGCAAGCGTATCGTCGAAATCAAATACTCTAGCTTTTTTGGTTGGATTTTTTGGATTAGAAGCTTCACTTTTAGCTTTTCTAAGTATATTTAATTTTTCAACTATTTCATCAGTAGTTAATCCTTCAATTTCAATACCAAATTCTTTTAGCAAAGCATTGTCAGTTTTTCTTGACTGCTCTTGCATTTGAGCAACACCTTTTTCTGAAAGAATAGCTAACTTAACATCAGCAGGATTGTTTTGATTTCTAACCTCTTGCGTACTTTGAGAAACAAAATCAGCCCATTCTTGAGTAGACATATAATTTTTTATTTTATCATACCCTTTCTCAATAGCTTGAGCTAATGTTTTACCGCCTTGATAAGCTAATTTAACAGTTCTTAAAGCCCCAATAATTGTTTGTACTGGGATATTAGCTAAATTCATTTGTAAAGTGCCTTCTGTCCCTGTAAGCTCTGTTAATTTAGCTATAGCTCTGTCAATTAAGTTTTCAACTTGATCAGAATTATTTGCTAACGATGCCTCATTAGAAGCAGCTATACCATCAATTGTATTAGGGCTTTCAACATTATTTTCTTGAGCTAATGTTTTCCCTGTTAAAGGATTTACTATGGAATTTAAATCTATTTTAGCTTTATCTAATCTAACTACAGGATTATTTATAATACTAAAGCCTTTAGGTAAAACTTTACCTAGTTTAGCTCTATCTAGTTTGCCATCATCTTTTTTAGATAATTGAGTTTGATAATAATTTTTTCTAATTGAAGGCATAATAGCCCCAACTTTATTATTAGCTATAGCCCACATTAATGTAGCACCTATAACTGATGCAGGCGGATTATGTTCTTCTCTATATTTTTCTCCAGTTCTATCACTTGTTTTACCTTTTAAATCATATTCAAATACTTTAGATACATATTTAAACGGTGCAGCTACTTTAATTAAACCGCTTGTAGCTTGATAACTTGAGGAAACAAAAAGTAATATATCTGCTAAAGGAACACCATGTTTATGTACAGCATCTTGTAAAATAGTTGCAAAAGATTCTAGAGTATTCATATTATCTTTTGCCCTATCTTGATACTTTTTTATAAATTCCTTAGTGATTTTTTGGCCTTTAGGTATAGTAACCCTTAAAGGCTTTTTTAAATCTTTATATTGTTCATCGTTTTTTTGAGCAGCCTTTAATGCTGTTATATATGCAGGATCCGAAACTCCATAATACAAACTTCCCCTAGCAGTTTGCCAAGCAACTTTTTTTCCATTAGGTAATTTAGCGTCAGTTGCCCCTTGTGGCGAGCTTTCTAATATATATTTATTAGAAGTAGTAACTACATATTTTTTATCAATTTCTTTATTTCTTTTGTTTTTAGGAACAATAACAAATTTCTTATTTTTATCATAATGCCCATATACTGTTTTTCTTTTAAAATTAGAAAAATTAGCCGCTACAAAAACAATAGATGGAATTATTCCTTTTTTAATTGCTTTTACATTTGCCTTTTGTTTTGCAACTCTATTAGTATCCGTTACTGTTATTTTATTAATAAGCCCTAATATTTTAGTTACAGCATTAACACTAGGTGCACCAGATACTTCCTCTAGTTGCTTTACTAATTTTTCAGTAAGCCCTTTAGGAATAGATTTTATTTTATCAACAGCTTTTTCAATAATATTTTTATCTTTTTCTTTTTGTTGTTGTTCTGCAAATCTTTCTCTAAATTCAATATCATTTTCAAGTATAGATATAGCTTCCCTTGCACCCATTGAAACAGCTAATGCTTCTATTAAATGCATTTGTCTATCCGATCTAGTATTGTTAGCCACCTCTGGAGCCGTCATATATGCTAAAAATCCATCTACCCCTAAATCTTTAAGCGGAACTTTTTCTAAAACTCCATTTACATTTTTTAAAAATCCTGCAGCTTCAAATGGATTTATAGAATTTCCATTTTCATCTTTACCTCTAGCTTTACGCATAGATTCTACTGACAATGCATTATAAAATGGTGCTGGATTAGCTGTAATTGCTTTAGTAAGCCCTGGATTTGTTTTAGTATTTTTAAGACCTAATTCTTTTTTTATTGTAGAATATAAATCATCTTTAAATGATTTAGCAATATCAGATTTAAATTTAATATTATCTACTTTTTCTTGCACTGTAAGTAAAGCTTTTTTAGCAATGTCTTTAATTGTAGTTAATAAATTTTCACTTATGTTTAAATCTTTTGCTGTTTCAATGTTTCTTACTTCAGGAATAACTCCAGTATCTTCTTCTGTTATCATTCCTTTAACTTCTGCACTTGCTATATCTTCACTAAATTGCTGATTAGATATATTTTCTAAAGCTCTAGCACTTTGAGCTCTTTTAGGTAATAAACTTTGTATATAAGCGCCTAAAGGAATGCTCCCATCATAAGTTCTTAAGAGTTCGTTTAATTCAAATGCTAAATTTTTTTCGTATTCTTGTTTTGTACCTACTCTTAAATCAGCGGGTATATTATTATATACTATATTTGATAATTTTTTAATAAAAGGCTTTTGTGTTTCAAGAATTGGTTTAAATGATTTATTTGTAATTACATTTTTTCCATCTTCATCTTTAGTAATAATATTTTCAGCAACTCCTTTGTCAAAAATTTCTTGTAACTTTTGAGAAGCTTTAATGCTGCTTGGTTTAATATTTTTAATATTATTAGTAATTTTTGAAATATTACTTTTAGTTTTATTAGTTTTAGCAATATATTCAGAAGTTAATTTATCAAAATCAGCTTTGTATTGTTTTTCTGATATTAAATTATCTATAAAATTATTTTCTAAAGATTTTAAATCGTTTTCTAATTTTTTTAAATCTTGTGTTTTAGTAGTTGTAGGCTTTATAATATTTAAACGAATTTTTTCTAATTCTTTTTTATATTCTTCTGTAAAAGACCCGTCTTTAGTTCGTATATTTTTAACGGATTCATCAGCCGCTCTATTTAAAACCTCAGATATTTTTTGATCCGCTTCTCTTATTTTTATTATATAACCGTCTTTAGCCATTTGATAATCAGTATTATCAAGACCTAATTCTTTTTGCTCTTCTAAAATTTCAATTTGCTCTTGAGCATTTTTTATTTGATCGTTAGCTTTTATAACTGTATTAACATCTTTATCAGATAACTTTCTAGCTAATCTATTTCCTCTTCTTACTTCTTTTTTAAGTTGAGATTCAACAATATCAATAGCATCCTCCATTCCTTGCTTAACTTGAGGATCTTTAGTTAAGGCGTGTCTTTGTTTTAATACGCCTAGTCCAAATAAAGAATTAGACGCAGTTCCTCTGGTATGAACTGGACTATGATCTCTAATTATCCTAGCCGCTTTTCTTAATTGTGAGCCACCACTTATAAATAATCTACTTCCAACAAATGATTGTGCTGCTATCTCTGGTGCTTGATCTAAAAAATTTTCCCAAACATAATCTTCAAATTCTTTGCCTTTTAATTTTTTAGCGTTAGCTTGATTAATCAATTCTAAAGGAAGTTGCCCTAATTCCGTAAAAGTTTCCATTACCGCCCCAGTAGTGCCTGGTGCTGCTTTATAAGCTTTAGATATTATGCCATTTTTTCCGCCTAAAGCAAGCATAGCTTTTGCATAATTTTTCGCCCCTTTAGATGCTAAATTTCCAGCAATACCTCTACTTAATCCTTTAACACCAGCAGTTTCCAGCGCAGAAGCGGCTCCAGCTAGCAAAGTAGGGGTCGCCACTTGCTCTTTATTTTCTTTAAATAATCTAGCAATGGCTTCATTTTCAGGAAGATCAGGATATAAAGTTTTAGCATTTTCTATATTAAAATCAGTATAAAACTGAGGAGCTAATTGTGTGGCAAAAATTGTTCCTACAGAAGCTACAGTACCAGCTATGGGTCCTCCAGCCATAGTACCAGCGGCTCCAGCCATCATCGCAGGAACAGCCGAAGTTATAACATTGGATAATCCATTAGCTGCACCTCCTATAATGCTAGCTACATCCCCTTGTTTAACACCTTCAACCAAACCTTGCCCTGTAGTTTTTAATAACTTTCTAGCGTCTTCTGCATTTTTAAATGCTTCAATTTTATCTTTATCAAAAGCATTATCTATTTGCGCCGCTTGTTCTTTTTTTAATTTAGTTTGTTTAGGCGTATCTAAAACATTTGCGCCAATACCAATACCAGTATTTTCAATACCTCTTTGCCCATATTCTTCTATTAATTGATAACCATAAGCTTTAGCATTTTGCATTTGTGAATATAGTAAAGGTTTCATATTATCATAAACGTTTTTAAGCGCTTCACCAATACCTAATTTTTCACCTTTTTCATTAACAGCTACTTTCTTTTTTTCGCCTAATAAAGACTCGTCTATTTCACCAGTTTTTCTATATTTTTCATAAGCTTTACGTTGATCTTTTCTAAAATTACCTGTATCAAAATTTAATTTAACTGAATCTAAATCCCAATCTTCTTCTATTACATTAGGCTGAGTTGTAGTTGTTTCTAAAGTTTCTATAGGCTCTACAGTTTGAGGTTGAGACATAGCTTCGTCTTCTACTTCTGTTTCTGCTGCATTTAACATTTCAGCTTTTCTTGCATCAATAGCCGCTTGAATTTCAGCTTCAGCTTGCCCTAGTGCAGATAAACTTAAAGCTAATTCCTCTAGCTCTTTAAGTTGACTTTCATTTAACATGTATTATTAAAATTTATATTTGGCTAATACTTTTTTTCTTTCTTCTGGACTTAAATTAGGTCCACCCCCAAAAATTCTAGCATTTTGATAAGCATTTATTGATCTATCTTCGTTTCTTTTTAAAGCTTCTGCTTCAAACATTTCTTTCATAGATTTTATAGCTTTAAGTCGGTTTCTATTCCACCATTTTGCCGCTCTATCTTTTTGTGCAGCAGTACCTACCATAAACTTAGATTTCCATATTCTTTCAATTGCATCTTCATCATTTAAATCAACTTCTATAGATCTAGGAAATTCTTTTAAGATTTTTTCTCCACCTTCGTCAACAAGAGCTGTTTTTTCTATTTTATCATAAAGTAAAACAGGTTTGCCTTCTTTTAAAACAATCTGAGCATTTGCTGCATTTTTAATTCCATCTAAAATAGTTTCTGATTCTCTATCTCTAATTCCGCCTATCCAATTAGTAGTTTGTCTTTCTAAATCACTATTAAATTCAAGTGTTGCTAATTGTTTATTTGTTAATGGACCTCTGCTTGGAATAGTATCAGCAAATCCCATTAAATCAAATTGAGCTTTTGCTGCTAATGCATAATCTTGTAATAAATCTTTAGTTACCATTTTTCTAGCATCTGCTAAAGATAAAACATCTGGCTTTTGTTCAAATATAGCTTTAAGTTTTTCTTTATATTTTACTACCGCATCAGGATCATTTGGATATTGTAATTCCGCATTTGCCTCAATAGCTTTTTCGTCACCCATCAATTTATTATACTGTTTTTGAGTTACAATGCCAAGTGGATCATTTTTACCAACTTTACTTTGCACCATTTGATCATATACTGGGGGGTCTATTTTCATTATATCTGTAGCAAACATTTTATCACCATGTTCACCCAACTGTGCTATTCTTTCTTTTTGAGCACTTATAACACTTTCTTTATTCCAAGTTGGTTTATCTTTAGCTAATCCACTTTGTCTATAGTTTACCTGGTCTTTTCGCCAAGCTGAAGTAAGTCCAGCAAGATTTTCTGTTAAAGTTCCGGCCGTTTCAATTATTTCAGGTAAATGTGCTTCAAAATCTTGTAAAGGTAAATTTATTTCATCACCTTCTGGAGCAAATTTACTAGATTTAGTTTTGCCTCTTAATATCATTTTATCTCCCTCAACAACAATACCCCCTTCAAAATCACCCGCCATTAAGTCTGCATACATTCTTTGGTATTTACCTTTCATAGCGTTCGAAACTCCTCCTTGTACAGAAAGAGCACTGTATTGAGCCATGCGTTCATTAAGAATATTTTTTGCGGAGGACATCATTGGTACTTGGCGTAATAACTTTTGTGTATTTAAAATCTTTTCCCTATTAGCCATGTCTTTGTTATTAACAATATTAGAGTATACATCTATCAATTCATTAGATGTTTCATCCCATATATTATTAATACCATTATATTGTGCACTATCAGAAGAGACAACGAATTTATCTGCTATTCTTTGTTCTAATAAATCATTTGCTTTAGTTTGAGCTGCAGCACTTTCTTTTTCTAGTTCTAATTGTTGTCTCCAACGTGCTCTTTGTTCTCGCCCTTGTCTTTCTATTTCCGCTCCAGCTCTTTCTCCTGAGGCCATTGCGCTAGCACTAGATCCTGAATAAAAGTCACTTGCGCTAATTCCGCTTTTTTTATTTAATGGTATAGCCATAATATTAAATTAATGTATTATTGTTTTAAAATCAACATCTATTTTGCTGTAATCTACTAAGTTATAGCCATTTTCATGTTTAACTACAGCTCGTGCTGGAACTTCATCTGCCATGACGCCTTCATATATTCCAGGCCCAAAAGAAGTATCTTTGTATTTAAAGTGATATATTTTAAGTCCCGACGGCGATCTTCTTTTAAATACAATGTCTCTTTTTAACCTTCGATCACTCCACTTCTCATTTAGTCCAGGAGCCATTGCTGTACCTAGATCACCAACAGCATCAAAAGTATTATTCCATGCTCCCTGTATTTGCCCTTGCTTATGCATTAATTTATTAGAAGAATCTTGCCATAATCCCGCTCTAATTTGTGTCATATCCCCTAGCTGAGTATATTGGTTATTTTGTCTTGCAGCTTCACCTTGCATTACAGTAACATCAGTTTTCCATTGATTTTCAGCGCCCCATCTATTAGCATCAGTTTGAGCACCAGCATTAAACATCATTGATCCAACATCAGCCCCAAATTGTGTTTTCAAAAAGTCATTTTGAGCAGCAACATCTGTTAAAGCAAATTGGTTTTGAGCACCAACATCACTCATTCTAAATTGATTTTGAGCTCCGATATTAAATTGTTCCATTGCATTATCAGCTCCAAATTGTGTTTTCATGAAATCATTCTGCGCTTGGGCTTTAAATCTAGCAGCTTGATTATTTGCGTCAGCTGAAAATCTATTAGCTTGATTTCTTGCATCAGCTCCAAATTGCGCAGCTTGATTAGCTGCAGAAGCACCAAATTGTGCGGCTTGATTAACTGCACTTACATTAAATTGAGATTGCCCTAAATCAAATTGAGAAGCTAAATTACCTTGTGCTAATTGAGCTCTTTGTAATTCAGATTCACCTTGAGCCCTCATCATTTCATTTTGTTTTACTTGCTGGTCTATACCTGCAGAAATTCCTGCTTTAGATTTTGCAGCCGCTGCAGCAAGTGCTGTAGCTCCACCAGCTCCAGTTCCTGCTTGTGCGGCTAGGTCTTGACTTGCAGCTAAAGATTGATCAGCCTCTCTTGCTGCCATTTCAGCCCCAGCTGTAGAAACCTGGAGGTTAGACATTGTATTAGTTAAACCAGTTGCAGCCCCTCTTTGTAACCCGCCTATATTAGTTTGTCCAGCGCTATATCCTCTACTTGTATATCCTTCTCCCGTATACCCTTGTGCTTGATACCCTTTAGCTCGCCCTAGTTTACTTCCTTTCATTTGAGCCGGATCACCTAATAATGTAGGATCTCCCGCTAATACAGCCCCGCCTAATGTAGGGGAAACTGCTTTTTCTATTTCGTAGTCTTGAGCTTCTAAATCTTCAAAAGTATTAGTAAACTCAAACTCTTCCATTTTCTTTATAGCTTCATCCATTTCAGCTTGGGTTTCTCGCTCATTAGCTTTTAGCGCATTAACCCCTTTAGAAGCCATAGCTGTTTTAGCAAGTCCCACTCCAACACCAACAGTGGCGACAACAGCAGCTACTCCAAAGCTACCATATACTAAATTATCAGCAGCGGATTCTATAGCAAATAACGAGGTATCTTGTAAAATTTGTAAAATTAAAAACATTTTATATATATGTTAAATAGTTATTTTAAAGCAACAGCGGGATCTGAAAAATCCTCAGCTATTACATCTTTGGTTACTTCTTCGACGGTAGTTTTATTAGTTGCATGCACTGTAATGAACACAGTATCTTCATGTGTATAAATAATCCTTTTAGTGCCTGGTAAGGTAATACCATAATAAGGGGCTACTATATCTTTTTTACCATCTTCAGACATAATAGATAGTTTACCGCTTAATACAAAATAGGGGTGTTTCTTTTTATGTATTTTTGTGGTTATTAATTGGCCAGCTGGCATAAAAATTTCTCTTATATATTGGCCATCACAGAATGTGTGTTTTAAAGTATTTTTTTCATCAAATGCGGCCCCGGTTATAGAACTAGGGTGATCTAGCATTTTTTGTTCAATTTCCATGCATTTATCTCTAAAATCTTGTTTAGATAAAAACATAGGTTCTTTTTTATTTAATTTCATTTAATATATTAATTTAACTAGAAGAATATACCGCTAAAGATCCTACAGAAAATAACTCTGTTTTAGTTCCCGCGTTTGCGGCCGGTAAAACTAATTTAGTTATTGCGTAGGCTCCTTTTACACCCCCAACTAATTTAGTTGCATCTGCTACAACAGCCCCATTAGAAACTTTATATGTAGTTTCTTCTGAGACTATTGGTGCAAAATATTTACCTTCTTTTTTTTGAAAAGGAAAGTTTATTATACTCATTATGTTTCTCTTTGTTGTTCTATTGTAATAGTAGTCGACGTTAACCCAGTTATTCTGCTCCCTCCATAAGTTAAAGTTATAGTACCTGTTCTGGTAATAGGGTCAGGAGGATTGCCAATAGGATAATCATCTACATTTATAAAGAATGGTGTTTCTGGAGCTAAACCTGTAATTGTAGAACCTGTTGGTGTTGAAGTTTCTCCCACTTTTATCCATGAATCATTCGATGTTACATCTAATATTACATTCGGTTCAGTTGCCCAAAACCCTGAGGTGGCTGTAGAATATGACGGATTATTTTGCCAAGCAAAATCAGGGGGCTTATTAGCAGCTACTGCCCCTAATGTTGCCGCTACTATAGGGCTAGTATTTATAGTTCCTGTGGCTGTTTGGTTAGTTGTAAATACATCTAATAATACAGATATACTCGCGCCCGCGCCATCAGCATTAACATTTTTAGTTATAGTATTAGCTGGCGTGAAAACTACGTTATCCAAACTGCTATTAGTTATAGTTTGTGTATTACTTATTCCCGCAACATCCCATACCACTGTGGCTGTTCTACCTGAAGTGCCATCAAATGGACCCCAAAAATAACCTTGGTTTAATCCAGGAGATTCTGTAGGTAAGTCAAGTGCTGCCCCTGTAGTTCCGGCTCCAGTTAATCCTGCCCACCCTAATATAGGTTTTAGAGTTGCCGCTCCTGTTAAATTAATCTCTCCAGATGTTGCTACCGTAGGTACAGTTACATCCATACTATAATCTACTAAATTTTGATTACCACTATTTCTAGTAGCTGTTGGAGTTTGCGGATTAGTAGCCGCTGGCATATTTGAAATATCAACTGTTATAGTACTTGATGATATAGGATTAACAGGATCTGGAATATAATAATCTGCTCCAGGTGTTAACACCCACGTTAAAGTTGAAGCCCCTGCTGTACTTCTAGAAATTGAAGCCGGCGCTAAATCTGTATTACTTACAGCGTCATCAATATTAACAATTAATAATGCCACGCTATATGCAAAGGATGCACCAACCCCGCTTATTGCAACTGTTTTAGTACTATTTGCAGTTCCTGAGTTAGCGGTTATAACAAATACTAAATTACCATCAGTTATAGATGATGGGCTAATAACACTCACTCCCGCAGGAGGCGTTAATATTATATCATTAGTTGCTGTAAATTGATAGTCAGAACTAATTGGACTAAAGGTAGCAACCCATTGAATTACTTGATTTGCTTTAGCGCAAATTGAACTTTCCCCAGTTACTACACTATTTGGGCCGCTTCCAGAAAACTTTAAAGTAGTATTATAAGAAGTTGCGGCAGTAGGCACAGTACCAAGATTGCTTATATCTGTTTCTATATATTCTATTTCCCATCCATCAGTTCCTTCATATTGTATATTATTAAATGTTTTTATTGTTGATGGATTATCATTAAATATTGGAACAATAAAAGATTCATTCGCACTAGATCCATAAAAACTATTTCTAACTACATTAGGTGAATTATGCTGCCATAAATTACCATTATTAAAAGAATAAAATGTATTGTTAAGACTTATAGCTTTTTCAGGATTATAAGATTTAAAAGTACTCCATGCGGACAATGACTCATCAAATGACAAAGTTAAATAATTACTAGAGGCTGTGGCCACATTTGTATCATCATTACTGTCATAACATTCTCCAATTAAAGTAATAGTGTATTGAGCATGATATTCATCATAACACCCCACTGCTGACGAAGCACTTTTTAAAGCATCTCTAAAAAAATCCGCCATTCCGTTTCCTGAAATTTCAACTATTTGATTTCCTGCTAATCTTAGTATTACGCCATTGTTTTTATCCGCAAAGTATTGAGCAACCCCATAATGTGCAAATGATTCAGGATTTAAAGATATACCATATTCACCATTAATTGGAGCTATAGTTCCTAAAAATTGTGTATTACTAGTTACAGGAATATTACCTCCTTCAGCTGAATATATAAAATCTTTGTTTATTGGTGAAAAAGAAACTTTATTTTCTTGGAAGATATTTATAGCCGTATCATTAGCATGTAACTTTTGTATAGATCCATTCCTTGGATCTAATGACACCGTTAAACCACCTTCAGACTCATTAAATTGATTTATATAATTAATACCAGTTCTAGAGTTAAACAAACCACTAGAATGTATTAAAGTATTAAACCGTAGCTCTTCAGCAAAATTTTCTTGTACTACATAAGCTCTAACCCCATAATCAAAAGCTGTTTCATTATAACCTGCTCGCAGTCTATTTACTTCTATATGTGTGCCTGTGGTTATTGTTAATAAATAACAGTTAAAAAAGTCAATATTTATAGCGGTTGTAGTTAAATCATCAATTAGTCCGCTTGTTGCTGTTTCATAAAATATATCCAAATCTGATTCTACCGGAGTTGTTTCATAAACACATAACCCGGAAGTAACAGCACCTGTAGAAACTAATGCTGTCCCTGCTGGATTTGCAATAGACTGTACTATTGTAGAATTTGAGCCTGTTTGATTGGCAGCATTTAGATATTTAGGGAAAACAGATATATCGCATGGCGATATTGAAGTTCCTGTACTTGGAGGAATAACTGCTGTTTGATCTCTTGGTATTTTATTTATACTATCACCTAATCTTGCTACTGTATTTTGGCTAGTAACTAATGATATCCAATTATAATATTCTTGTTCTCTTTGTTTTATAACCACCCTATAAGAATAGGCCCAACCTAAAGCTTTTAAAGCATCTATTTGGGTTTGAGAAAATGCAATTCTTAAAGCATTGAATGCGTCAGTAGAATTAGCATCACCGGTCTTTGGGTCTACATAGATAGAATCTCCTCCTGAATTAGATAATATAACAGGAGTTTGTCTTCCAAATTTATCTGCTAGCACAATACCTATTTGATAAGTTCTTCTTGATTTAACTGATAAATAAGGTATTCTAGCATTTCTTGCAGCAGCTTCTCCAGTATTACTTACATTAAAACTTATATCTGGAACATTATAATTTTGTAAAAAATTACCATATACTATTCTCCCACCTGCTAATTCTTGGGTTTTAGCTACCCTAGGAACTGCATCA
>Ga0098041_1000520_pt1 | contig 15436 bp, 20 predicted proteins | sample 8_EtaG_FD_77066 | JGI IMG/M metagenome (GOLD analysis project Ga0098041, IMG submission 77066) | Marine viral communities from the Subarctic Pacific Ocean - 8_ETSP_OMZ_AT15162 metaG | ecosystem: Environmental > Aquatic > Marine > Oceanic | place: Pacific Ocean | collected 2015-01-08
AATGAGTTGGCAAGACATTCTAAAAAATAGATACGATTGGGAAGATTCCTTTTCTAAATTTGGTTTTGATGACGGTGCAGATAAACAGTATTCTAACCAAGTAATAGATTTTTTAGAAGGTAAAGGCTACGAAGTAAGTAATATTAGTAGAAGTGCTCATAATGATTACATCGTTAAAATAACTAAAGACGATAAAGAAATTTACAATGAGGATGAAGATATTCCACAAGAAATTAAAGAATTATTAGACAATGAATTTTCTGATGGTTTTGAGAAAGGTGATGAAAAATGAGTTGGCAAGATATACTAAAAAGGAAACTAACTGTTATGGAGGCAGTTGTAGAAATAGATAACGTTTTATCAGGATATAAAAATGTAGAAATAGAATCTACTCGTTATTTAATTGATGGCTACCGTAACGATGAAATAAAAGATATTTATGATAACCTTTCCTATGACTCTGAAGATGCACCTAAACCAAATACTCATGAATATATGATTCAATGTAATGTTTATGATGAAGAACTAAAAGAAAATTATACAGGGATATTATTTGCTACTTATTTAGATGATGATACAAAAGAGATGAGAAAATTTTTGGAAAAGGTAATGAAATTATCTTTTAATGATGAGTTAGAAGATGCTAAAGAATTTTTGACACCTATGAATGATGATTGGATGCTTGAGTGATTTAGAATGAGTTGGCAAAGTATTGTAAAAGAAAAAGGTGATTGCGTAGTAGAAATATGCAAAGCCAATACTTGTCGTTCTAATGAAAATATGCATTGTATATTAGATGTAATAACTATTAGCCCTACAGGACAATGTGAAATGTTTGAAAAGAAAGAACAAACACAAGTAAGAGCAAAAACAAGAGGAGATATGTCCTTCATAGATAGAGCAACACAAAATCTACGAGATGAACAAGCAGAAAGAAAACTATACAGTAATAGGTGAACACATGAATTGGAAAGCATTTTTAAAAGAAAGGATACAAGAGAAAGTTATAGCGTACAGGGAGGAACAAGTATGAATGAGAATAATGAAATGTTAATGTTATTAAAAGAATTAGTGTCTAAAGTTAAAACTCTTGAAGAAGCGGTTTATAATAAGGATAATTTATTAATGAAATCAGGATATGTTGTTGTAGATAGTCCTCACCCACGAATGCAAACTAATACAAATCAAATGTCGGGTGATAGAATAGCCAAGATGGATTGGTCAGATATCCATAACATAATAGAAACAATAGAGGGATAAAAAAATGAAGAATAATTGGGAAACCGTACTAAAAGCAAATGCAAAAGGAAAGCAAATGTTAGCAGATGCTATAGTAGAAATATATAGTTTAGATGCTTTAGAAAAAGAATGGGTAGCAGCACATGGTTATAGCCCTGAACTCTTTTATCAAGGTATTATAGATTTCATAAAAAGTGGTACACCTTTAAAACAAGCAATTGAAGAAGAAAGAGAATCAGCAAGATTGCTTGCACAACAAGACAAAGCAGCCGGAGGTAAACGACCTTCTAAACCAATGATGACAATGGAACAGTATGATAAAGACCGAATGAATGAAGCGAATCAAAGTTATAATCAAGTTATGCCACAACAAGGGCAACCACAAGGGCAACAACAGAGACCACAATAGAGGAATTAAAAATGAATCAGTTAGAATTAGTACAAGAAGCCATAGAAAAAGCAAAAGCAGTTTTAGAAGATAGTCAATTTGCTAGACTTCATGATTCAGAAGGAGAAGAGGCAAAGGTAAAAAGACCTCCAAAAAATCCTAAAGAAGAAAAAATAGATATGCCTAAAGATGCAAATAAAGAAATGTTGAAAGAATCTACTGCTATAACACAAGAACAAAAAGATTATGCAAATAATTTAATTGATGATAGCGACAATCCATTTTTAGATGCTGAAGAAGAAAAAGAGGATAAATCTAGAAGAAAAAGACTTCAAGAAAGATTAGATGGTGTATTAGAAGAAATGGAATCTTATGATTCTATGAAAGATGGTAAATCAAATCAAGGATATAGAAGATTATTATCAGAACGTAATAGATTAGAATCTTCTATAGAAGATATAGATGCAGAAATTTACAAATCTATAGTACTAAAAGGATTATCTACTTTAAAAGAAATGATTGTTAATGATTCTAATATTATATCAAAGTCTGAAAATAAAACAGATGTTATGAAACAAGCATATGAATCATTAGAAAATATGGCTGAAGACCTTCCTTATGATAATAATTTTGCAAATGAGTATGAAAAATTATCAAAATCAATTTTAAATTTCTTACAAGAAAATAAAAATTGAGGAGTTAAAAATGACTCAAACAGGTTTAGCATTTGAAAAAGAAAAAGATTCGTTAACACAACGCATTTTAGATTTTTTTGAACGTACTAGATATGCCTATCTTTCAGCAAGAGAAGACCCTGCTGAATATACTTCTGAATGGAAAAAAGTCATAATGATGATGAAGGAAGATTTTGATAACATTAGTAGTTTTGCAACGGAATTAAAAAAATATATAGATGAAGATGTTTTGTTTGATAAAGATGTAGTTGACCCAACTTCTGATGAAGCAAGAAAGGTATTTGAAGCCGTAAAAAAACTTAGATTTCAATCAGACGAAATAAGCGACCCTTTTAGTAAACATTTTGATACTAAAGTAATTGATACTTTTTTAGAAAAAGAAGAGGTATTAATTGCATTTTTACATTATGCTATGAGAAGTCATTCTAATGCTTTACCGGAAAAGTTGTGGGAACAATTTGACATGAAACCCGATTTAATAACAAGAGGTATTATGGGATTAGATTTGAAAGTTAGTGATATACCTTTATTCGTAATAGAACATTATGGTAATGAAAACACTAATGATAAAAGAATACATAATAAAATTAAATCAGGTATGGTAAAAATACAAGAAATGTATACGGAAATATATCCTGAATCTAAGTGGGAAAATTTAAGAGATGTACAGATTGCAAAGGCTCAAAAAAGTGAAGAAGAAAAAGCAGAGGTTGATTTTTTAATTCCTAACAAGCCATTGTATAGAATTTTTGAAATAGATGATATTAAAGAACTAAAGGGATTTAGTGGAGAATGGTTAGTACAAGAAAAATATGATGGTATGAGAATACAAATACATAAAACAGATGATACTGTAACTATTTATTCTTATAATAAAAAAGATATTACTGATAAATGTCCTCAACAGGTAAAAGAAATGAAAAAGAAAAATTTCGGAGACTGTATATTAGATGCTGAATTAACTCTATTTTTGAATGATGAACCATTACATAGAGCAGATACAATATCACATGTTTTCAAAAAGGAAACTAAAGGTAGATTATCTGCTCACGTATTTGATATAATGAAACATGAAGGTAAAATGGTTGCAGATGAACCCCTACGTGAAAGAATAAATACTTTATTCTATCAATATAGTCAGCATTCTACAGAAAATTTAGCATTCCCATCTAAAAAAGATACTCGCATTGCAGATTCATTAAAAGAAATAGAAGACTATGCTAAAGATATTATGATATTACCTAGTTCTGAAGGTGTAGTGATTAAAGATATTGAATCTACTTATCTTATTGGTAAAAAGAAAAACCCAAAATGGATTAAATGGAAAAAATTTATTGATTTAGATGTAATAGTTTTAGATGATAAGAAGACCAAAAGTGGTTTACATAGTTACACTATGGGAATTGGCCCTGTATCTGCTGAAGATACTAGAAAATATAAAACCGTAGAATTAGAAGATAAAGCATACATTCCTGTAGGTAAGGCACTAAATACAAAACAATGTGTAAAAATTGGAGATATAATTAGAGTCAAGGTAGATGAAGTAAAGAAGACAAAAGATGGTTTTAGTTTATATTCTGCTAAAGTAATAGAATTACCGGAAGTTACTGAATCAGATAGCATTATAACATTAGAACAACTTGCAGGTAAAACTAAAAAATCTTTAGCCGATTTTGTAGAGTTTGTAGCAGGTAGAACAATGGGTGGATTATTTAGAGTAAGTAGTGGGTTATCAGATAAAGTGCAAGGTAAGAGAAAACATAAAAAGGCCGGAATTAAAAAATCTTATTATGTTACTGATGATATACACGGTAATGCTGAAATTATTCTAAAAGAAAATTTAGATGGTTTTACTATTTATGGTTTTGAAGGAGATACACTAATGCAGAAAAATGCATTATATAATATAGATTTATGGAAAGAACAACTTACTGATATTATAAAAACAAAAAGAGCAGAATTAAGAATGGCTATTAGGAATGATATTATAGAATATGGAGACAGACCGAAACCATTCAATAAGGTTTTAGATTTTGTTGTGAAACACTATAAAGAAGATTTTGATGAATTATTTGAAGGGCGTGAAGATAGTCTTATGTCATGGATGAAGAAACAAGATGATATTGTATATATACACCCAAATAAATTTCAAGCAAGAGAAGATGTTTTAGAAAAAGATATTGAGGAATTAAAAAAGAATATTCCTAAAAATACTACATTTAAAATATATCAACGTGAAGATGGTAATTTAGATTTTGTTTTGTTAATAAAAGATGAGAAACTAGCATGGACTATAGACATAGAAGATACTGAAGATGTGTATAACTTATTTGGTAAATCGGGTAAGTTCCCTGCTGTAGTAGCAACTAATGTTGATGAAGATGATTTATTAGATAGTGGAGATTTAATTTTAGGTGTTCAGAAAGATGGATATCACGAATATAAATTAGAAGGAGATAAATTCGATACAAGAATGCATCTGCGGGTTGTACCATTAGATGAGAAAAATACATGGATAGCATGGACAGGTAAAAAACAAGAAATGTTAGACAATAAAGATAATGAAAATTTATGGGATATAAGAGAAGATAAATATGCTAAATTAAAATTTCCTCCTGAAAGTGCCGACTAACTTATATAGTAAAAGTTTAAGGTGTTTGTTTTATGATGATGGCGGAATCTCTTTTAATGAAGGCAGATTCTAATCATGAATTTAGAATTTTAAAGTCTGATGATTTAGTTATTGGGGGGTATGCCTCTATAGAAATTGTAGATAAACAAAATGATTTAATTACATTACAGGCATTAGATGAAGCAGTACAAAAATATATGAAAGAAACAAAATATAGAAATGTAATGTCAAATCATTCTAATGTTCAAGTTGGTGAAGTAGTAGAGAAGTATCGAGATACTAATGGAGTATTACACAAGACAGGTGTAGATGATGTTGGTTTTTATGTTGTTATCAAATTAAGAGATGATATAGAAAAAGCAAAAGAAATTTCAAGAGGTATTAGAAAAGGAACTCTTCGTTCCTTTAGTATTGGTGGACAAGCCATATCTAAGAAACAGAAGACAAATGATGAATATGGAGAGTATAACGAAATAGAAAAGTTAGAACTTCATGAAGTAACCATATGTGAAAAGGGAATTAATCCCGAAGCGAAATTCGACATTTTAAAACAAGATGTTGGAGGTAATACAATGAGTGAAAAATTGGAAAAAGCACTTGAAGAATTAAATGACTTGATGAAACAAGTTAATTCTTCAGTGTTAGAAAAAACTGAAGAAAATACGACAGACGCGACCCTTGAAACAAAGGGTGATATGGCATACATGGATACAGAAGAGGTTGAAGAGGATATGGATGACGATGAGATGGATATGGAAGAAAAGGCTCTTGATGAAGATTCAACAAGAGACATGGAAGCCGGAGAACTTGTTGTTGATAACGGTAATCCAAAACCAACCCCTGCTGATTTAGATGTTACAAAGGGATTAGAAGATTCTGACTTCTCTACTCTTAACTTAAGTGCAGAAAATGTTGAAAAAGCATATGAAGCATTCAAAGCAGAAAGAATGGAAAAGATTGCATACGATTCTCTAAGCAAGCAATTTGAAGCAAGGCTTACAGAAGAATTAGACGTTAAGAAAGCAAATGCTGAAGCAGCATCATATGATGCTCGTTCAGATGTAATTGCTTTGAAAGAAGAATTTGCAGAACTACGCAAATCTTTAACTGTACAAAATGATGAGATTGTTAAATCACAATCAATAGAAATTCCTAGTGATGTAAGTAACCTATCATGGAATGAGATTGCTGATATAGCGAGGAAATATAATTAAGGAGTGATAAGATATGAGTGGATATATAAAAACAATGAGAGATTTAGAAGCAGCATCATACGGCTTAAGAGGCGGTAACGGTAATGCTTTGTTGAAGAGTGCAGGAGTAGTTGGTGGACTAGCAGGAGCAGGACACGATTTACAAACCGCTTTTAGCGGTGCAACAGGAATGACAGACCTATACAATGTTCTTTACGGACAGAAAGTATGGTCAATGCTTAACCAAGAAGTTAATGCTTTGTCTATGATTGCTAAGAGGCCATATACATCAAGTGGTTGGAGAGTTCTAAAGAGCCGACCTCAAGGTGGTAGTGGTTCTTCTTTTGCAATTGGTTCAGGAGCAGCAGGAAGTGCATCTCCTAAAGCAGACCTAATTGGTGGAGTTGCTGAGAATGCAGCATTATCCGGTATTCCGGCATTAGCCCCTGAATACACAACCCTAAAAGTAACGCCTAAAACAATAGCACATAAATTCGAGTTTTCAGAACTTGCAATGGAACTTGCTGCTATTGATGACGGTGTTGGTGATATACGTGCTATAATCCGTGAAGATATGGGTAAGCACCATGCTGAAGTACAGAACAAGATGTTATTAACACCTCTTGAAACATATTCAGCAGCAGGTATTACAGGTATGACTAACAACTATACATCTTTGTATAAGGTTGTAACAGATGGTGCTGAAATAGGTGCAATGTATACTGCTAACTTAACAGAAGATGGTGAAAGTGGTACTAACGAAGCACTTGACCCACAATTAGTAAGAATTTATGGACAAGACAGAGGAGTTACAGTTAGTACTGAAACTATTACTGCCGTGCCTGATTTCTTGGATGCTGAAGTTGATTACGGTGCAAGTTATGCAAGTGGTTCTGCTAGAGTATTAACTCTAACACTATTAAATGACATGATTCGCAGAATCCGTCAAAATGGTGGAAACCCAAAATGTATCTTAACAGGCTACGATACTATACAACACATCTCTGACTTACTACAAAGTCAAGAGAGATTTATGGATAGGAAAGAAATTGTTCCTACACATAATGGTGTTCGTGGAGTTAAAGGTGCTGAAGTTGGTTTCAGAGTTGCAACATACTATGACATACCATTAATCCCTTGTAAGGATATGGCTTCAACAACTGAAGCAAGCCTAACAAATGGATTGAGTGATATCTTTATCTTAGATACAGACCATCTATGGTTATCAGTTATGAAACCTACAGAATATTTCGAGGATGGAATTTCTAACGGAAACCCATTCGGTGTTGGAACTTTAGGAAACCAAGCAATGTACAGAACTATTGGTGAAGTATGTTGTTCTTTCTTCAAAGGTCAAGGTAAGATAACTAACATAAAGAGTGCTTGAGGTGATTAAAGTATGGCACATACTGTAACCCTTTTGGCTGACCATAAAGGATTTACTGCTCCTAAAGTATCAGGAGATGAGTATCTTGTGGATGCTTCGTTGTTAGTTACAACTGCAACATCCGGTGGAGAAGTAGTTACTGCTGCTTCACTAGGACTAAGTAGAATACATGCAGTTCTAATAACAGGTAATAGCCTACCCGCAACATATGATGTAGATGTAGAATGCTCTGCCGCAGGTGCTTATGAAAGTGGTACAAGTTTTGCTTTGTTGTTCACCGCAATGGATGGAACAAACGCAGCAGCGAATGGAAACATTACAGATACAACTGTTAGAGTCCGTGTTTACGGAAACCTCTAAACAGTGAATAATAGAATAAACATAAAATAGTAGTCTTCGTTCTGAGACAATCAGAACGGGGGCTACTATCCCCTTATTAAAAGGAGAAAACCACATGACACAAGTAACATTAACGAACCAAGCAAGCCCAAGAGATATTAAAATCGGTGGGGTAATATACCCTATACATTTTAACCAACAAACAACAATACCATTAGACCACGTAATAAACATATTAGGTGGTGAAAACCTTACATGTACATTCGATAAGATGGATGAAGCCGATATAGCAAGACTTAATGACTATAAGTTTAATGAATTAATTAGATTAACTAATGAGTTAAAAGAAGGCGATACCCGTAATCAAGCACAAAAAATATTATTTCCTAAGAAGGTAAAAGCACCTGCTAAAAAAGCACCTGCTAAAAAAACACCTGCTAAAAAAACACCTGCAAAGAAAACACCTGCTAAAAAAGCAAAAAAGATAGAAACCCCTAAGAAAGAAACACCTTCAGAAGACAATAAGGAAGTGAGAGAATAGGTTGTAGTGGTAGTGGAGTCAAGACGGCTGATGCATTGGTTTTCAAAGGTAAGTGTAAACTGATGAGTGTACATGCCTCTAATGTTTCAGGTTCAGCAGTAACTATTTCTGTTTATGATAGTGATGATGCTTCTGCATCCGGTGATGTAGAAGTTTGTAGAATGGTATTAGCCGCTAATGGTTCTTTTGAATATGATATGCATGGTAGATTTTGTGCTAAAGGTCTTTTTGTTGATATAACAGGAACAGGTCATTACTCCCTAGAGTGGGCGTGATTACAATGCCAAGCATAGATACAGATACAAGATTAGTAATGACTATTCTTTTTGTTGGTGCAGTTAGTGGAGTAAACGTTTACTTCTATGCCCAATATGGTGTAGGTTTTCCTTATACTGTTGAAGCACACGCAGTATTGTTTGGTATATCTACAATAGGTGGAATCATGATAATGAAAGCAGTATTTGATTTAATTGCTAATGATTATATCGAAGAAACATTATTACAAAGACGCATTGATGCTTATTGGAGTCGTAGAGCAAGAGAAGAAGAGAACCGTAAAAGAGTTAGAGAGTCTTTTAGAAATTTCCAACAGACATGGAATAACCAAGTACAATCCCCTACTAACGTTTATGGTGATAATAATTTACCCGTAATTAAGAGCAATACAGAAGGTGTAAGTCCTTCCTTTTTAACATTGGAACAATGATTGAGGTGAAATAATGGTTGGAGAAATCCTAATGGGTTTTGATGAAACCGCTATGGCTTATGATTTGCAAAGAGCACATTCTGCTGATATTTGGTTTCTTAGAGCAAGGTTTTGGATATGGGGTATTATAAGTTCCATTGCTTGTTTCTTTATAGGTCAAACATTAGCAATATTTGGGGTCAATACAATCTCAATATTGTGGAATGGATTGGTAGACTTTTGGAATCATTTGTGGTGATATTGTGTCAGTAATGGCGGGATTCGCCATATTAATGGTTGAGGGATTGAATAAAATATATCAAAGATTACATTCAATACCCTTTGGTGTATATGGTGCGAGTAAAGCAGGGAAGACCACCTTACACCACCAATTGAGAACAAGAGGCGAAGTACCCGATATTATGGAAAGAACAGTAGGATTAGAAAGGGCATCTAGAAAATATATAAAATTAGATGGTAATGCTCATACTGTAAAAACTGCCGATATCGGTGGACAAACTATTTATTGGACAGAATGGATAAAAGATATGAAAGAGCGTAGAACAAAATATATTATTTTTTTAATTGATGATAGGCACATGAATAAACATTATGATATCGAACAACAATTATGTTGGACATTCTTAGTAGATAGTATTTGTTCACCTCATTGGAATGTTAATAATAAATTAAAAAAGAAAAAAGACCACGATTATCCTATTGCAGTAGGTATATGGGCCAATAAATATGATTTATGGAAAGACAAATATGAACATGATGGGCCAATTGAAAAACATCCTATTTTTGAGGCATTTAAAAATGGAATGCAAAAGTTAAATGAAAAGGGAATACCTTGTTTCAAATACATTGTTAGTGCTAAAACTGACTCCACAATGGTATACAGAGGAATCTTAACAATGATAAAGGACTACTAGGTGTGAAGACCATGACGATGAACTATCAGCCACCTAATTTAATTGGTGCAACCACTACAACTGTAGCGTCAAATGCCTTCATGGATAGGCATGACCAAGCGAGAGCAGCAGGTACAGTAATGTTGTACGAATTTAAAAACTTAAAGCCAAAAAAACAATTGAAAGAAATAATTAAAATCTTAAAACCGGAAAAAAAATCTTTTTTAAAATTTCCATATAGTTTCAAATATAACATGAAAGACAGATGTGTTGTTTGTGGAACTCAAAAGGTTTGGGAAGCAAGTGATAATTTAAGACCACCATTACCACTACATAAAGTTAGAAAAGGATATCCAATGAGAGGAACTTATTGTGATAAACATGCACAGATACACAGACAATATGAAATGTTAGAACAACAAATGTTAGCAGAAGAACATGGGTTGTCATACAGTGCTTATATTCCAAAAATGCCTAATTTAAATCCATTATCTAGTGGGCCATTAACTAGTCTAAAACAAGGAGATATACAATCACTTGCGGGATTAGGTTGGACAATTAAACCTCCTCAAGGAACTGTTGAAAGTAAAGAAGAAGAGTTATTTAGGTTGTTAATAGAAAATGAATCTAATACCAAGAGAGTGAAAGTCTTATTGACCGAAGGCGTTAAGGTTACAAGCAAGGGCGTACAGGCGGAGAGTGAGAACTAATGGGATTATTCGGAACAAGCAACACACAATTGGCTAATACTATATCAAATGGTCAACAAAATCAATTTAAAACAATGAACAATTTATTAACATTACAAGAGAATCATGTAGAAGATTTCTTTCAATATCATGGAGAAGCATTCTTATCTAGCATGGAACAATTGATTGAAGATGTTGTTGCTAGAGTTGTTGGTGATATGTTAGCCCAATTAGAGTTTACTACAACAAGTGCGGGGCTTGTTTTAAACACAGACGTTAAAAGTACTTTTCAAGAAATTACTGCTGCTAACATAGAATTAGATTTACAAAATTTATTAAATTCAGCAATTAATTCAGAAGTAATTATGCAACGTAGAATGGCTAAAGCACAATATTTAGAGTCTCAAGGATTTAGTGGAGCAGCAGCACCTACACAACCGCCAATGGCTAACTCAATGGGAATGAACCCACAAAACATACAAGGCGGCAATATGGGAACAGGAATTAATAATACTATGATGCAACAACAAATGGCTATGAACAATGGTAGTGGATATCCTGTTCCACCTGCCGGATACGATAATATGAACAATGCATATTGGATAGACCCTAATACAGGTCAAATGACATATACACCTCCTGTAAGTGGATTAGGTTTAGGTGCGGCTATAACTAAAGGCGTTGCTTGGGCTAAATGGCTTGCATAGGTGGTTTGATGTATGGGCGAAATAACAATTCCTGCTGACATAGTGCCTAATACTAAGCAGGATGTCATACTTGATAATACGGAATTAAGTAAGGGTTTTGATGCCTTAGTTAGTGATAAAAAAAATCCTATTTTTTTAAGTATGTTAGGTTATATATTTTATAGAGCCGTACCTAGAAAAGACAGAACTAAGAAGATGGATGATATTAAACCTAAACTTTCTCAATTATTACAATATGACAATGAAGATTTTAAGAAATTAAGAGAAAGAGAAGAAGGATTAATTGACCTTATTACTGAAGCAGAAATAAATAAATTTTTCACACACTATTTAGAAGAGATAGAAAAAACAGATATGCTTAATTTAATACAAGCATTAAGTACAAACGAATATTTCCCTGAAAAAACAAAACACAACACAGATGGTACAGTTACTATTACTATAACTGAACCTCTTAATTTAAACGCTGAAAAACTACAGAATTTTAAATTAACACAAATAGATAATCAACCTGCAATAGAGAGATTAGTAGATAATATTGAAAGAGGGCAAGAAATAGACAGTGATGTAGAGATAGGCCCAAAAAGAGAAAGTGGGAGTGGAGCACTTATGAGTGCTATAGATAGTGGTAAGCCTATATTGTATGAGATGATTAAAAATTATTTTGTTGTTGAGGAACAAGTGAGTGGTGCTAAAATTACTTTAGATACTAAAAAATATGTAAATGAAGTATTTATCAAGGAAGGATTTGGTGCTTTTGATAGTGAAAATTTTCCTTTTAAAAGTGGAATACTTGGAAGCAAATTAGAACATTTTGATAAACCAAATCAACAAAAAGATGAATCTGAGGAGCAATATGAAGCAAGAATGTTTTTTGAGGGAAAGAAAAAGAAAACCTTTTCAGAAAAAGATACAAGAAATAATATTCCTTTATTACATCTAAAATTGGTTGGCGATAAAGGAGCAGGTAAGTATGAAAAAGAAAAGGATATGTTTCTTGTTGAAGGACTTACAGGTAGTAAAAAATTTGACACATTAGAAGATGCATATGATGCTATAGATGAAATAAGTACTAAGCCTAAATTAGTTGAAAAATATTTAGAAAAAATTATTATGTCTCAAGATAAGCACCCATTAAAAAATATTATTTACGGATATCTAAGTGCAGAAAGAAGAGAATTAAAATTAGGTACTTTAGAAATAGAAATAAATAAAACAAAAGAAGGTTCAAGTAAAGATAAACAAAAGTGGGTTGAAAGTATTCGTTCTAAATTAAACTTAGATGAAGGTATAGATGTTAAATTAGATAAGAACGTAGAAAAATTAGCAGGTATGATTTTTGAAGTTATGCAACAATTTCCTAAAATGGATAACACTTTGTTAGAATCTTTAATAGACAATGAGGTAAAACGTGAAAAACACGGTTTTAGAATTATAGAAGAAGAAGTTTCAGATAAAGAACAAATAGAAGAAGATAAAGAAACTTGGGATAGTATTGTTGCAAATTATAGACTATTTAGTGATAAACTTGACATATCTTTAGTAGATATTTTAGATGAGTATAGAAACATAGAAAATGTAGGTGAATTAGATATAGATGCAGTAAGAATTTATGCTAAAGACCTGATGAGTAAAAGTAAATCAAAATCAGGTTTTATAGCAGGTAAAAGTAGAATACCAATATTATATGCAGATGTAACTTATGACATGGATATGCTTCTTGATACTACACCTAAAAATTATAAGTTTAAAATAAAACCACAAACAAAAAATAAAGAACCAACTTCAATGGATATGGATGTTGTTAGAGTACAGAAAGATTTTTTAAATATTAAAAGAGGCTATAATAGTCTGAAGGCATTGGTGGGAGGAAATTAAAATGGGCAAAGTTTCATCCCCTAGTGATTTTACAAATATAAATGTAGATTATTCAGCAGGTAATGGTCATTATACTACACACGCAGATATTTCTAATTTATTACAAATAAGTTCGTTTAGTGCAAATACAACTCCTAATCTTTCTGAAATAGGTAAACTAATAAAAAGAGCAGAAGAAAAAATAGATGATACAATTAAATCATCTTATAGACCTATTATTTATAGAGATGAATTTCATTCTTTAGAAACTCAAAGAAGGAATGCATATCCTGTTGTTGCTTACAAGGATTATGTCGGTTTTGTTCAATTAAGTTATCCTAAAATTCAAAAATTAGTTAGATTAGAAGTATATCAAGGTGATACATGGAAAGATTTGGCTTCTGCTTCCGCATCTTTAATAGTACCTGATTCTGCTACTACTAATGATTGGACAATTACACTAACCGTTGGAAACCCAACTACATATACATTCTATATTAAGAATTTAGCAAACAATAGTATTAGACACTTTTATGATAATTTTGGCCCAAAAACTACGGCAAGTCAAATTGTAGATACAATTAATGAAGTGTATCCTATGAAAACTGCTAAATTTACAGGAGAAACTACTTCTAAATCTATTACGGCTGATGGTGCTTCAAGTGTACATGTTTCTGATTTCTTTTATGCAACAACAGATAGTGAAGATAAGACAAAAATAATTATTAGTTCATTATTAGATGGAGAAGATGGTACATATTGTACATTATCTTCTACTTATGGTTCAGTAACTTCTTTTGCTGATAATCAAACATCGGGTAGAAATGATGATTTTTGGATGATGAAGGATGATGGTAAAATTTTCTTTAGAAAAGAATATCCCCATAATCAACACCATTCTATTAAAGTAACATATGTAGCAGGTGAAAGTCGTGTACCTGCACCTATTCATGAAGCGGCTACTAAGATTGTAGCGGCTGAAATAATTAGACATGATGATAATTCAATATTAATTACTGAAACAGGTTCTAATATTGATTTGAAATCTAAACACGATATTTTATTAGAGGAAGCAAATGCAATCTTAAATGGGAAGAAAAACATTGTTCATTTTATATCGTGATTAGTATGAAAGACGTAACAAAATTATTCAAAAAAATTGTTGCAATCCAACAGGAACGTAATGATATGTTAAAAGATAGTATTTATGCAGAATTTGCTTTATCTGATGAAGCAGTTATAGCAGAAGCCCATAGTGTATTTGATAAAGAATTTGCTAAAAGTATACAAGAAGAGGTTGCTAAATTATGATGGATGAAGTAACCTTTCTAATTCGACTACTATCTGATAGGTGGGATGCAGCAGTAACTTCTTTAGGAAGTCAGTTACCAACAAACCATAGACCTCTTTCTACAGGAAATAGTGCTTCTATTAAAGTGTTAGATATACGTTCTTTAGAACCAAATGAAGGAAGAAGAGTGGATGTAGATTCTCATTCTGTTGTTTTAGTGTTTGAAGATGGTATGTCTCAAACAAATCCAACTATTGATACCGTAGTTAGAAATGAAACATTTAACATGACAATACACATGAGAGTTTTACATAGAAGAGACTTTTCTTCTCTTACTGATTCTAGAGATAGACTACAGAGTATTTATCGAATAGTCCGATACATTTTAGAGAATAATGCCCGTAGCCCTACCGTGTATCAAGGAGGCGGAACTTCGGGAACAGTAGAAGATTCGGCTGAATTGATTACATTGAATAGTAGAAGTGAGGCCAATGATAGGGGCAAAAGGTTATTGGGCTACAAACTAGCGGTAGAGATTAAGCGGTTCGGGCGAAGCACAGTTTAGGTGAGAAAAAATGGTAAGTAATGAGATATTTGTAGGAGCAGGAGTAACTGCTAGTTTAGCACCGGAAGCCCGTATATATCTAGGTAATGATGTGCAAACTGCTGCTACAATTACTGCGGATAATACTAGTACTGTTACATTAGATGGATATGCGAGTGGAGTTATAGGAATAGATTTAGTTCCTAATCTATATGTTGGTTGTTTTATAGAAATAGAATTAGACTCAGATGCCTCTAAAAAGAACATATATCTTATTGAATCTAATACTGTAAGCACTATAACAGTTACAGGAGATATAAGAGGGGATATGGGTG
>Ga0098041_1000526_pt1 | contig 15354 bp, 5 predicted proteins | sample 8_EtaG_FD_77066 | JGI IMG/M metagenome (GOLD analysis project Ga0098041, IMG submission 77066) | Marine viral communities from the Subarctic Pacific Ocean - 8_ETSP_OMZ_AT15162 metaG | ecosystem: Environmental > Aquatic > Marine > Oceanic | place: Pacific Ocean | collected 2015-01-08
AGCTTGTTTTACTTGTTGTTCATTATTTGAATCTTTTGGTTTTGGGTATTTAGAATAAAAACTATCATTTAAACCTCCACTAGCCCAAAGTTGTTTAAATGATAAATTAGAATCATCACCAGCTATATCCATTTCAGCTGCGGTTTGAACTCCCTCAGGACCTGTTTTTTGCAATAAAGTACGTAAATTATTTCTAACTATAGAATCACTAAAAATACCACCTTTAGCAGCGTTATTTGTTATAGTTTCATCTACTTTCAAAAACCCTTCTCCATAGATATTATTATTAGTATTCCATTTACCACTTATATCGCTGTACTTATTATAATTACCGTCAACATTAAAACCTATATCACCGTTTTCTTCTATATTAAAAGTACCGTTCCTAGACCATATTTTATCATGTGTTTTAAAATCAAAATTATCACCTCTTAATATTTGACCTTTGTCATTAGCGTCTAAATAAATTTTAGTTTCATCAGTATAACCTTGCATTTGGTTACGTAAATTAACTAATTTATTTTGCTCTAATTGTATTTCATCCATTATATTTGGATCTTTTGTTTTTTGGTATTGTTTACCAAGCTCTATAACTTTACCTCTAACGCCTCTAGTAAAATCAATTATTTGTTGTCTGTTTGATTCGTCAACAAGCTGTATATTATCTGGTATTTTAACCTGTTCAGCAAATTTATTAATTAAATCTTCACTCTCTTGTTTTTCTTTCATCATACCACCGAAAGCACCAGCAAAGCCTGTTACAAGAGCCGCCCCGCTAGAATCTAACATTGCTTGAGAACTAGCTACTTGACCAGCGCCTTGTATTAACGCTGTATTTGGACCATAATTTAACGATTGTTTTTTTGCCATAATTTTATTTTTTTATCCACCAAATACCATACCACCTAACTTACCACCAATAGCCATACCAGCAGGACCACCAATAGCTGCTCCAGCAACTGTGCCTACTAAACTACCAATACCACCCATTAATTGAGCATTACCACGTGCCATAGCTTGATTAGCTGCTATTAATTCTTGTTGAGACATACCTAGTTGAGTTCCTGTTTGTTGATATTCTAACGCTCTAGCTCTTTCAGCACCTTGTAATCTAAGTTGTTGTGACATAGCTTCACCTTTTTGTACTTGTAAAGCACCTTGAGCAGCTAGTCTTTGATTAGCAGCCTCTTGAGCTCCTATACTAGCCGATGCTTTTTGTGATTGTACTTGAGCTTGATTTGCCATAACTTGTGCTAAACCAGCTATACCAGAGCTACCTGCAGCACCTCTTAAACTACTTAAAGTATCAGCTTGTTGTTGTCTGAACATGTTTCTTTCAAATTCTGCTTGTTGTTGATTTACTGTTAAGTCTTCAAATACGTTTTCAGCAAATGGGTTTTCTATATTTGCAGCTAAATTACTAGTATCTAAATTTCTATATTTTTCTAACATTTCATCATAATTAGATTGAGCGTCTAATTGTGCTTGTTTTCTTTTTCCTCTACCCATTAAACCAGATGCTATACCCACACCAGCTTGTAATAATCCCATTTGCCCAGATTGAGACCCTAAGTTTTGGCCAAACGTACCCATATCAAAAGTTAAACCTCCACCAGCTCCACTTCCACCACCCATTAAATTAATGCCGCTTGTTAGGTTACCTTGAAAACCACCGGCTAAACCGCTTGTAATAGGTTGATTACCACTTAAAGTAGTATTACCGTATTGTAAACCTCCAAACTGAGTTCCAGCCCCACCAAAATAATTAGGTGAAAAAGGACTTATTGTTTGCTTTAAAGGTGAATTATCTGTTTTTTCTTCTTTCATATGTTTATTATTACAGTTTTTACTCTTTTTTTACTTTTATGTTGCTCTTAAGAAGTTTTCCACATCAAAAAGTAATGTGGTATCAGATGTGCCTGATTTTATTATTTGTATATCACCAGCTATAGTTACAGCTCTACTAGCACCTGTAAACGTAAGTGTAATACCATCTTCTAAAGTTTGCGCTGCACTAGCGACTATAGTTCCAGCCCCACTAACAGCACCCGCTCCACTAGCAACGGTAGGATTAACAACCGCTGGATTAATACCTATACCACTAATAGTACTTGCATTATCTAATATTCCAGATCTTTCAGCTACAGGTATACTAGTACTATTTGATACAGCTGACGTTGTTGTTGTTGTTACAACTGTAGGTGTTATTGTTATATTGCTTAACTCATACTCAAAACCTGTCATTGATTTTATTTGTTCTTTTGAATAACTATAAAACTTAATACTATCATCTGCTAATACTAGAAGTTGTTGGTTATTAAATATTACATTACCAGCGTGAGTAGTAACTAATCCCTCACTTACCACTGGTTTAGCTGTGGATTGAATACCACTTTCTGTTTCGTTTATTACAGAGCTATAATCATCTATTGTTGTAGTGCTTTCATAATTAGCTATAAAAGTATCAGACGCTACGTTTGTACCAACAGCCTGCACCCCAAGAGTTAAACCTTTTATATCAGTAGGCCACTTATAGTTTTTTCTATTACTAAAACTTAGTGTTGCACCATCTCTTAATGCTATAGCCTCTGACATAGAAAACTCTTTTACATTATCTTCATCAGGATTTAAAGCGGCAACAGTAACAGTTTTAGGATTTAGTGGTGAAGTAAAAGTAAGTGTTGTATCATCAGGTATTGCATCAGATACAGAAGGTGTTATACTAAATTCATTTGCATTATCAGCGTCAGGATTTAGCTCAACTACAGTAAAAATAGTAGAATTTAATAAAGCCGTTCCAGTTACTCTATCACCAGGAGCCATTTTAGTTGCTACAGCTGAAGTCATAACAATTTTAGTACCTGTTTGATTAGCACCATCAGTTGTATCTGTAACCGCCGCGGTTGTGATTCTATCTCCAACAACCATATTATCCGCAACATTATTATCCATAACAACTTTAATACCACTAGTAACAGCGCCATCTATTGTATCAGTATTAGTTATAGCTGGAAACTCATCTTCTGTTTTTATTTCTACAGGAGTACCGCCAATAGTTTTTGTTATACCACCAATCAAATCACTTGTAGTAGGCGTGCTTAATATTTCTAAAGATCTAGTAGCAGCCGCTGTTATAGTTACAGAAAAAGGTATTTTACCTATAGATATACCTCTTGGCATAGTAAACTCTCTAGTACCAGTAAGTGCCATGCTTCCAAAACCTGTTACACTATTTTTACTTACAGCGCCTAACGTAAGTGTTAAATCTGTGTATTGATATATTATTTTTTGAACTAATATAGATCTTGATCCAGTTGAAGAGTTTATATCAATAGATCCATCTGGAAAAACAGCTTTACTATAAGCAGCGTGTTGAGTGTTAAAATGTGGCTCTGCAAATATAGCTATATCATAATGATCGTTATCCGTAATAGCAGGAAAAGTTATATCTATACTAAAAGTGTTATTAGCAATAACAGCATGGTTTAAATTTGTCTTAGTAGTTTGAAATTGTTTAGTAGCAAAATTATAATACTTTTTAGGAGAATCTTCATTGTTTATTTCTACACTAAACACAGCTCCATTATCACCGTTCAAAGTTAAATTTCTAACTTCACCGGTAGCAGCCATATTACTAGTATCTAAAATTATTTCTTTTATTATTGCCATATTTAAATTATTTACTACTTTCTGATATCTCAGAACTTACAGAAAACATTTCAATTTTTTTATTAGAGTTGTTAACAAACTTAGCGTTAGCATAATAACCTTTTACACTAGAGTTGTTTATAACAGGATTTTTACCAAACATAATAAACTCACCACCTGATGGTAGAGGTATATCTGGAAAACCATCGCCATCACTATCTGTGTCGTCATGTAAAACATCAATATCAAAACCACCAGCATTTAAAGTAAAAGAAACAACTACACCTAGTTGAATTAAATTACTAGAACTACCAGTAGTAAAATTACCTGTAGACACTGTTGGTGTGTAATAAATCATATCTCCTACTTGTAAAGATTCGTTTAAATGTCCTCCTAAACTTAATGTTATTATTTGCATATCTTATACTTTAAAATTATGAGTAGCACTCCAACCACTAGGCTCTGAAAAAGCATCATTTCTAAAAGGCTGTGTACAAATTCTTTTAAGTTGAACTTTAAATTGTACGTTTTGCTCAGCTGGGTTTGGATAACCAGTGGTAGGGTAAGTTCCGTGATCTGGGTATATTGTCATATCCGTTGGGTTAGCCTCAGTATGTCCACCTGGTTGTAATGGTGTTCCAGCACTTATATAAATCTTATCATTACAACTACTACCTTCAAATGTTCCATTAGCGTTTTGGCTTATAGCGGCGTTAGGTACGTGTGGGGATGGGTTTAAAGAAGTAATATTGTAACCATTATCATTAAACTCATGATAAACCCAGCCTGTCCAAGTTCCATTAGCAAAACTACCGTTAACATATTTTCTAGTTTTAAATCTCATTTGGAATATTGATTGTTCATGAGGATTAGTAGTACAAACTGATCCTGCAGCTAAATGACCTGGTTGTCTTGCGCCAAAGTAATGTGTAGGATAACTAGAAACAAAATCAGCCCTAAAACTACCTGGAAATAATTGTAATTCAATTTGATATTGCGATACGTTAACCGTAGGGCTGTTATTACTAATTTGTAAATCAGGACAAAGATCGCACATCTGCACGTCACTTACGCCAGCAGCGCTAGAAATATATGTTACTATTTGGTTCACTTCACTTGTAAATCCAGCAGCTATATAGTTAGCTCTATCTGGAGCGGTATAACTAAATGTATCAGCCGGATCATTAAAAGGATTAGCAAAACCATTACTAGGCGAAGGCGTTGTAGACAAGAGATTACCACTATTATCGTAATGATTAACACTAGCAGAACCAGGGTCAGCTGTAATAAATGTAGAATAATCGTTAGTAGAAGAGTTATAACCCGCAAGACCTGCAACTGTTGAAAGAGATTGGTGTAAATTTAATAAAATAGTTTCCGCTTGTGGATTAAAATTAAACCCTGGCCAACTACCACTTTGTGGAGGCATATAAACCTTATCAAAGAAAAGCGGCGTACAACTACCCGATACAACACAACTACCATCATCCACTGTAGCAAGAGGATTATAGTTATAGTTATTAGAGTCCATACATCCAGCAATTAGTTCAAAATGTTCGCTTATATAATATTTATATCTAGGCATTTGTGGGCCCGAGTTAAAAGCTAAATTACCATCCAATGGTGACGCATACTGTATTGTTAGGCCAAAATGTATTGATCTAGCTCCTAATCCATACCAATGTTGAAGATCTGCTTGTGTCATACCTGTTGTAAGACTATGACTACCTCCTTGGTTATCATTGATAGCAGACATTGTTGTACCGGTGGAAGTAAAAGTACCGTATGCTGGTGGATTTGGCAGATTCTGAAACATAGGACCACCACTGGCTATACAACCAAATTGGGATTGATTACCGGTAATACAATCGAAAACATCAGCACCTATAATTGGAAGACCAAAACCACTCGTGACGCTGTTTTCAGGCATTAAGAAAGCATCAGCGTATAATGCAGGGTCTGGAGATCCATTAGTTTGAACTTCAAAATACATGTTACTATTAGGATCTGAAGTAAGATTATTTACTGCAGAAACAGTAAGTTGATTATATTGACAATGCTCTTGAATATTATTGTCAACACCGTCTGTACAACTTGTGTTTAAATTATCATGTGCACAATCTTGATTTATTGCTCCAGTATTAGTAGTGCCATAAAGAGTTGTGGTAGTATCATCACAACCAAAAACAGGTAGATCACAACAACTAGTATCAGTACCACTATGAGGAGCTGCTATAGGAATACCATTACAATCAGCATCATTTCCTAACTGATAACCACTATAAATAGCGGTGAAATTACCATAAACTGTATTTATTACTTGAGTATTATTATCTGTACAACCAGATTGTAACTGCCCTTGATTCTGACTGTTACAAGGAATACAACCAGAAATAACCTGTTGTTGGTTAGAAGTACAATTTATAGTTGGATCAGGAGTTGTTCCAGTATTTGTATAATCCCAATATTCTATAAAATATGGATTATTACACCCAATACAACTATAATCACAAGTACCATCATCAAAGTTAGCCGTTGCATTATAAGTACACGCTAATGGATCTGTACATCCTGGAACTTGTGGAGATGGTATAAACGCTGTTATAGCGCTAACATTTGGCGGTGCACCACCTGTATAATTATTTAAAGGATGCGTACTAGGTGTTAATGTACCATTTGGATCTGGGTTAAAAGCTCCTCCACCAATATAACTGTATATATCTTGCTGTTGGAATGTATAAAGATTAGTATTAACACCACAATAAGATCTAATAGCTATATTAATATTTCTTCCTGAACCAACACCTGGAGGATAAAATAATGGTTGAGGTATAGTATCCCAAACTAAAGTACGTATACCGGTTAAAGGATCTAAAGTAGAAGCGTTAGTACCTTGACCAACAGGTAAGATTGTAGGTGTTGTACCCATTGTCCAAAGACCAGTTGCAGAGTTAAAAGTATCTATAGTATAAACTAATTCATAACGCGCTACATTTGCCGGTGACAAAGTTGCGTATCCAGTTACTTGTAATTGACCAGCACCAGTATCATAGTAATCAGTATCTTCCCATTGTAGTGTAATACTACTTGTAACAACACCTGAAGTATCTGTTGTTGTTGATGGCGTTACAAGAGGATCTAACGCTAAATATGCAGGTGCTAAGCAATACTTACAACCTGTAGCGCAAGGTGTCCAATTGTTACCAGAACTCACGCAAGACGCCCTATCATTATTATATATAGAATCTGTACATGTTCCAATAGGTGAATTGTCAAAGTTTGTAACACCAGCATAACCATTTGTCCATATGTTTTGGCTTAAATTAACACTCCAAAAAGCAGTACCTGAACCGTCATCTCCACAAAAAGTACATGCACCAGCTTGATTTACAACTGTTAGGTTTACACCTAAAATCTGTGTTGGGTCGTTAGGATTTACCGTAGTAGGATCACAAGCGCCAGCAGCGCTACAACCAAGTATTGAATATTGACAAAAAGCTGGATCTAGACTTGAAGTGTTAACATCTTGACTTGGGTCGTTAGTCGGAGGAATAATACCATTGTTATAATTAGTAGCATTAGGATCTGTACAACCAATAATAGCATCAATACAATTACCTGGTGTATTAGCATTTTGATCGTAATTATAAAAACTAAAATAAGTATATACTATACCGTTACCACTTGAATCTTGCTGTGTTTCTGTTGAGGCGTCTGTACATCCAATAATAACTTCTACACAAGAACCATCGTCTACTGTAGCTAATGGGTTATAATTAAATGCCGCTACTGTAGCGTCAGCAAAACCATATGTAGCTGTAAGATCGGTTGGATTACCAGGTAATGCATTTAAAAAACCTGTACCACAATCAGTTACATTACCACTACCACTTACTTGATCACCATTACAAGTACAACCAGGTATAATACAAGAACCATCATCCGTATTTGCATACATACTATAATTTGTAGCTGTTGGGTCTGTACAGCCTAATACAACAGGTATGCATGATCCATCGTTTATATTTGCGTTTGGATCGTAGTTAAAAGCAGCAGCTTGTCCATAGTTAGTGTAAAAATTAGTACAAGGTTCGTCTAAATCTATACCATCACACGTACAACCAGAAATAGTGCTATTTACTGGTGGTCCAATTAGTGTACCTAATCCTAAAACTGAAGGACCTTGTATTCTTAGATTCATAGGATCGCTGCTAACCTGACCGTATATATTTGCGTTTACACTTTTTCCTTTTATATAATTAAACCACTTGCCTTCTTTTTTTATAAATTCGTTTACTCTACCATTTTCAGCATCAGTATGTATATCTTCTACATACCAACCATCTTTATTTGTTAAATTATAATACTCACCGTCATCAAATGTATTTACAGAAGTTATGTAATCTTGTTGATACGTAAAATAATTTGTATCATTAGTATCTACAGTTGTAAGTTGATCTATTTTTGAGTCACTACCTTCGTAGTTTAAAGTTGAAAAAAGTTTTATAACACTAGGTGAATCATTTAATAAAACATTTACAGTTGTATTATATGGATTACCGTAAAATTCATTGTAATTATTAATTTCGTTAGTAACAGCATCATATTGAGGTTCATAATGCTTGTATAACCTACCATTTTTTAAAGTAAAATAGTTTGATGACATACTTAAACCGTTTTCTGGAACAAACGATTTAAAGCTCACCCAACCTTTTGCTTTTTCTGAATATGATAAAGTTTTATACATTTATTTTAATTTTAATTTTTACTGATTCTGTCCACCTGGAGAGTTACCACAACCTTGTGTACAACCATAGTTGTTAGCATTTGGATCACCAAAAGTTACCGTTGTTGAATTAGGCCCGCAATAACAAGTACCATCCCAATAAGACCCTTGTATAGGGTTACAAATGTATGGGTTGAAACCATAATGACAACCTCCTACGTTAAAACAAGCAGAAGCGTTATTATTTGCAGCACAAGGATCAAAACAACCACCATAGTAGCAACAACTTCCATCATCAGTATTTGCATTTGGATCGTAGTTATAAGGGCCAACACCAACGACTTGCATGTTACCACTGTTATCAGCTTCGTACCTATCGGTTATACTTGTTGCTGGATCATCTGTACACCCAAGGACTGTTGGTGGATAATTACAAATATAATTTATAGCTTCAGTAGCTAGTGGGTTATAATTAGTTGCAGCTACATCCATGCAACCATAAATACCTAATTGGTTTGCCTCTATTGATTGGTCTAAATTGTTGTTAGTTAAAGTTATATTATACTCTTTATTATGTGCGTCATAACTACCATGTATTCTATCTCCTAACTTTAAATTATCTCTAAACCAGTCTTTCATACCATATTCTGATATTGTTGTTAAACCGTCTTTAGATAATCTTAATATAGCTCCTCTTTGCTTGTCTGAAAAGTAAGTTCTATAAGATTCAGAAGCAAATGATTCTGGGTTTTTAGATATACCGTGTTCACCAACAAAAGGTATGGTTTGTCCTAATACGTTTTGTGTAGCTGTTAATTGAGTATTACCATCAGCGTTAAATAAAGCATCTTTATTAGCTAGTATTTTTAAAACTTTATCTTCACATAAAGTTATTAAATCACTATCACGAGTATGAAGTTTTTGAATACTACCATAAGCTGGGTTTACGTCTTTTGTTATTTTCTCAGCAGTAATAAATTGATTTAAATTATTAACACTTGAGTTTGAATTATATATACCAGAGTATATTAAACCGTTTTTTCTATGCTCTTCTCCTTTTATTTCTAGCAGTGTAGTTGATGCTTTTGGACCGTTTGTTATGAAAGTTTTATTAAAATAATCTCTTACTCTATTAGACTCAACACCATTTCCAAAAGAAAAACAATTATACCAATTTAAAGAATAATCTGCCTGTAATAAATTAGTATCAATATAAAGTATACTACAATTATTAAACGCGTCTACAGGACCTAATGCTGTTACGGTAGTGTAAATAACAGAACCATCTTCTTTTTGTATACCTATAGAATCACCTACCGAAACAAAAGCTTCACCAGTTGGGTCATCAACAAGTCCTATCATATTTAAATTTTGTGGACAAGTTTGGCCTGTTGGCCCAGTACCATCATCAGCACAAAACGTTTGGTTTGTATCTATTCTATTGTTTTCAATACCTGGATTAGCCACTATAGTATAGCTAACATTATTAAAACCAAAACCACCGTGTGTTCTTTGTTTTGAAAAAGATTTGTGACCCATTAATAAAGAGTCTTTAGGAAACATAAGTTGAAAAGATTTTGAATCTGTTTGTATCGGATACAATCCACTGGCTTCGTAATATACATCTAACTCTGTAGATTCTTTAGGTTCTGTTTCCCAAATAGCTGGGTTTCTAGATAATATAGATTCCTGTTGAATAGGTTGTACAAATTCCATAGTATAACCAACAGGTGTTAATCCTAAAATACCAGCACCACCAGTTCTTGCAAAATAATTTATATTTTTAGCAGCGTTTGGACTTAAACCATTCATCGCAAACCATTCAAAAGTGGCAGTATCGAGAGCAGCAAATCCAGTGCCATTTATACCTTGTAAATTCATAAATACACCTTTAGCAAGTGTACCTGTTCCAGCGTCCATGTCATAATTAAAAGCAGTGTTACTAGATGTCATTCTATATCTACCTAATGTAATTTCAAATTGACTACTAATTGTATTATGAAATATTTTTTCTACAACCGCATATGGGTGTTTAGAAGCAGTGTTTAGAGTATGAGAAACACCACTAATAATAGTGCTAGATAAAACCATTCCTACTTGTAAAGAAATACCCGTTGTGGTATCTGTTATTCCGTCACTGTCTTTAATAAATATTTTATTAGCACCAGTGCCAGTATCAGTAGTTAATGAACAAGTATTATTACCGGCGTCAATAGCAGAATAATCTTTTTTAGCTGGATTCCAATTTACAGGTTTGTCTGTAAAAAATTTCCATTTTCTAGTAAAATTACTAGGTCTATAGTAACCCTCGCTTTTAAAACGAGTGTGATCACTATTAACCACCGCTCCTGTGGAAGCATTACCTGTGTAATCCCATGCACTGCTAACATATTCTTGTTCGTTTTCAAATCTAGCTTGATAAAAATGTTCTAATGAGTCTGATACCGTATATATAGTACCACTTGGGTCTTCTTTAAATCTAAATTGAGAACCAAAAGTATTTAATAAATCTACAAAATCTTGCTCTCTACTATTATATCTAGTATTTAAACTATTTAAAGAATAAAAAGCTACATCTTGACCCGTTTGACTTGGGTTAGATGTTGTGAGATTCCAATTACCTCTATGAGCATATGGCGAAGGCGTTTGCTCTATAGGCTGTATACCACCAAAAGATATTTCAAATTTAGCAGTGGGAGTTGTGGTATAAGTAGTTATACCTTCATTCATATTTGGATTTACATTTGGAGAGGTATCCCACCCTGTCCCATCACCAGCAGAAGGTGGGTCATTATAACTAAACGTACCTACAACAGGCCCATCATCAATAAACCATACATCTTCAAAATCATCGTTATTTGCCTCTCCATTAGCTGAAAGATCTTTTAAATTTAAGCTTTCGTTAACTTGTTTTCTTCTGGCTAAACCATGTGAACCACCTGGCTCATCCCAATCAGCAACATTTAAGCCTCGTAAAAAAGAATCAAAAGGCTTCCATAAAGCACCTACTGTAGATGAAGCACCTGCGGCTGGCCAAGTAACGTTTGCTGGTTGAGTTTGTGAATAACCAACACTTGCTATATAATCAGTTGTATAATTAATATAAGATCTCCAACAGTAATCAGCACCTGTAATATTGCCAAACACATAAGTAGCGTTTCCACCACAACCATACAATGAACTAGCAACGGTAGGATCCGATACAAACTGATAATCAGCAGCCATGTTTGTTGGGTTTAAAGCTGTTCTAGCACCGTTAGCATCATTGCTATCACCAAATGAACCTTGTAAAGTATCATCTAAATCAAACATATGATAAATTTTTCTTGAAGCTACTACAACATATTCTGTGTCAGATGTCGCTGCTTGACCTTGCATGTAACTTTTTAAAAGAGAGTCACTATATATCTTAACAAAAAATCTACCATCAAATTCAGGTTTATTTAAAACAACTTTTTTGTAAAATCTTACTATAGTATCAGAGTTAATAGCTGTAGCGCTTTGTGAGTTTGAAGGATCGTTAGAAAAAATACCCACATCAGTACCTAGTTTTTCTTCTAGTTGTACCGCAAAATCATTACCAGTTTTATCAATTCTAGTAATCTTGTATTTTCCTGAAGCTTTTTGTGTACTTGGATCATAAAGATCCATGTACATTTCAAACCTTTCATTTCTAGCGGTTAAATAAAGATCTTTTATAGCGGTATTTGCTACACCTGTACTTTTGTATATAAAAGTATCTTGGTTATAAAGAGGATGTTCTGTAAAAACGCTTGTAGTTTGTTCTTTTATAGTTCCTAATATTTGATAATCTTCTTTTATAAAATCAGGGGCTTCGTTTTCAATTGCTAATATATTGTATCTAGCTTTTTCCGGTACCAAAACATTTGCATCTGCAGCTTTTTTTAATATTAAAAAAGTATCTATATCCATCTTATTTCTTTCTGAAGATGGAAACGCTAACCATATATTATCGTCTTCGGCATTGTACCATCTACCCATAGCAGCATTATGATATTCTCCAGCAGTTTCTTTAACAAAAAACTTAAAGTACATTAAGTCTTCTGGTATTTGATTATTTTTAAGACCAACTTTTAATTGGTTTTGATTTATTGATTGATTCTTTTTTACAGATATTACACCAGTTTTATTAGAGAAAACAGAGGTTTCTCTACCGTATTTATCAACAAAAGCAACACCAACTTGATATTCTCTTAATGATTTTATAGAAGTTTTATTTGCTATTTCCCCTGTTCTTGAAGGATCTAAAGAAACGTCAAAAATAGGTTCAAACGGTTCATCACTATTTAAAACACTAGTATCAAAATTTTGAGTATAATTACCATAAACTATTCTATTACCAACTATTTCTTGTGCTAATGCTTTCTTAGGTACAGAATCAAATCTTCTTAATATTTGATTTGACTCTAATATAGACTTAATAGTCGTGTCAGTTAACACATATCTATTGTTATTCCAAAACTGATTTATTGCAGATGGAACATTTGGTTTAATTGTTTCTATTATATATATACTATTATTATCTTCTTCTTTATATAATAAATCAATAGAAACAACATCTTCTTGTATATCTGATAAAATAAAATCTTTTAAAACTATTTCTTTAACCCTATTAATCATTGCAGTGTTAAATCCTTTTACAGGATCGTATTCAAATCCTCCTGGAGAAAAAGCCACATTAGTAAAAGGTGATATTGGTGAATTTTCACCGTCTTCATAATTATATCTTGTTGCAAATCTAGGAAACTTAAATTCAAATTTACTCTCTATGTCAGAGTCCCATAAATCAACAGCATAAAACAAAGGGTTTGGAGCTGTTGGTGGTACTCCGTTTATTCTTTCAATTTTTATTACAACTTGAGCGTAACCCGCTGTCCACTGTTGATATGTTTGTGTAGCAGCGGCACTTTGATTATTTGGGTTTGTCGTTGCGCTTAGCACATCTTTAATTTCACCTAAAATAGTATAATTACTTAAAGGTATAGCTGGAGCAACATTATTAAAATATTCTTTAAAAGCTACTTTATCGTATTTTTTTAAACCTACGGAAAAACCACCACCACCATCTAAAGAAAATGGTAATCTTATGTTTAAATTATCACCAACACTTAAGCTAGTAAAATCTGTAGGGTCACTTACAACGGTACCATCTGCTTGTGTTATTCCAGCTATATCATCCTCATTAGGGTCACCAAAAGAAAGACCTGTTGTAGAGGTTACAGCTATTCTAAAACTGTAACTATCATTACTTTCATAATCTCTAGAATATACATACTTTAAAGTAGGTGCAACTGTTGGTGCTTTTTTAACAACAGATATATGCTCTTCTCTAGCGTCGGTAACATTATTTATTGTATTTATATTTCTAGATTTATTAATAACCTTAGTATGTACTAAACCACTGATATCAGTACCTTCTATACTTCTAGGTATGTTTATTTTTTTTGGTTCAGAAAAGTTATCTGTCCAAAACAACATATCATCAATTATATTTATACCTGTTATTAATCTGTTTGGGTTAAAATTTAAAACATTACTTTCAATGCTAATATGATTTACATAATGAGACATTTCAAGGGAAGTACCTTGCCAGTCATCAACATATAAATCTACATTACTATATATTATACCGTGGTTACGCAACTTACCATCAACATCTGTCCAAAAACCTACGTTACGAACAGAGGTAACTACAGCATTTTTAGGGAAAAAATTAAAAGGCTCGTTAGTAGCAGGATGTAGGCCTATACCTTTTATTTTATCACCTATTTTTATATTTGTTGTATCATAAAGCATAACACTATTATACAAAGTGTTATCTGTAGCATCAGGCCAACCTGAAGCTCTATCATAACCCTGTGGAGTGTTTGCCGCAGCACCAGTACCCGCTATATAAGCTGTTGTGGAGGCGTCTATATCGTCTAGTAACTGTTCTATAGTAGTACCACCTCCAGCATCAGCCATTGTAAATATTTTAGCTGCTATATCTACAAAAACAGGTGTAATTACATTATCTTTATATTGAGCTATAATGTTTTTTGTAACTATAGGGTAGCTAGTAGTATCTAAAGTGTCTTGATTTGTGTAGTTTGTAGATAATGCTGTAGAAAAACCATTTCCTTGTACATTGTGAGATTGTGTAGCAGAGCTATAACCAACATAAGGATTAGCCACACCAATTGTAGTGTTGTTAGCGTCTGTAAAAGCAGCTTCAAAAGTATTTTCTGCAATCAACCAGTATAAAGCGTTGTTTTTTTCATCCGAAACAGACCCAACACAAAAAGAGTTATTTGTATTTATAAAAGATTGACCAGAAATTTCTTTATTTCCTAATATACTTTGAATAGTACCTATGTCAGTTGGTGAACCAGTTGTATCACCACCTTCAGAAGCCGCTACCTGTACGTTTAAAGCGTCTCTGTACTCTCCATTAGGAACAAGTCTTTCGTCAAGATCTTTATTCATCTTACCGCCTAAAAAATTGTGCTTTATTTCTGGCATTTAATTAGTGTTTAATTTGTTTTGATTTGCCTCTTAATACTTGAGTAATTTCTTCTAATTTAATATTAGATAATCTTAGTTTAGCTTTTCTAGTTTCAGCAAACTTTTCTTTTTTAAATCTTCTAACTATATACTCAGGCATGTTGGCTCTATTAGATATCACAGAATAAGCGATACATTTATACATTGCCTCTTCAGCAAGTTTATGAACTTGCATTTCAGAATCTGTACCTAAACTATCACTTATATAATCTAACACCACAGTTTGACTGCTAATATTAGAACTAAAATGTATTTTACCACCTTTACAGTCTATATAAAAAGATCCATTAACTTGTGCGTGTTGAGGGTCTAAACCGTACCTTTCTCCTTCACCAGGCCAGTATACATTATCCTCATAATCATAATTTGTATTTTCTGAAGGTGACGAAGAGCTAAAATTAGCTAAAGTTTTAGAT
>Ga0098041_1000527_pt1 | contig 15310 bp, 32 predicted proteins | sample 8_EtaG_FD_77066 | JGI IMG/M metagenome (GOLD analysis project Ga0098041, IMG submission 77066) | Marine viral communities from the Subarctic Pacific Ocean - 8_ETSP_OMZ_AT15162 metaG | ecosystem: Environmental > Aquatic > Marine > Oceanic | place: Pacific Ocean | collected 2015-01-08
GTTATATGATTTTGCGCGTCACTTTGGATGTAGTTGTGAAGATAACGCACATGAAGAGATAGAAGAAGATATGGCTGGAGAGATGATGTTAAGAGAAGCCTTAAGAGCTCCACTACAACAGATCTTAAAAAATGCTGGACTCGATGAAAAAGAAATTATGTCAGAGATATATACTCCTGAAATGTTAGGTACAGTAGATGATGCTCCTGAAGAGCCTATTAATAATAAAGGATATGATGTAGTAAACAAAGAGTATGGGGATATGTTTAAGATGGGGATAGTAGATCCAGCTAAAGTAACTAAAGAAGCTTTATTAAATGCAATTAGTGTAGCTACTACTATTCTTACTACTAACGCTATTGTAACTCATAAAAGAGCTTAGTAATGTTAAGGAAATTGTTTAAATGGATATTTAATCCCGACGAAAATAAAATAGAATTAAATTTAAAAAAATATGAAGCCAATAGGGAAATATATAGTAATAAAAAAAATAAGCGAAGAGCTTAAAACAAATTCAGGTTTATTACTATCAGCTCAAGACGCATCTGATTTAAGATACCGTAAAGGAGAAGTTGTAAAACAAGGAACAGATGTGTCAGTAATAAATGAAGGAGATTTTATTTATTATGACAAAGCAGCAGGACATGAGATGTTAATCGAAGATAATCCTTATACAGTGATTACTGAGAGAGATGTCGTTGTTGTTTTATAAACTTATTCATTTCTACAATCATATTACGATAAACCTTATCCATATAAGAAGCGTCGTGTCTAAATAAGGGGTTAGCCTGCGGGCTTTCCCCTATTTCTTCTCCATTTAATTTCTTATATAGGGTGTTAACCAGACGTTTACCTTGATAAGATAGTTCATATAAGGTTGTTTCATTACCTTTACGTTTACGCCATATGTGTATCCATCCTTCTTTTAAGAGCCTATGAAACCTTGGTTCGTCCCAAGACATGCATTCTTCAAACTCTTTAAACTTTGTTTTATTGAATATTTGTTCGCTATAAAGGAAAAATAGCATATCTATATCGGGAGTTCCGATCTTGTACTTGGCTTTGGCCCAGTACCTTATCACCCTCCAGTACTTCATATAGTCATGTGAGGGTTGAACTCTGTCGTAGTTCTTTCTTATTATATTAGGCATTAAATTTAATTTGTATCTTTGCGAAAACAAAAGTACTAAAATTATGCCAACTGTTACGTATAAGTGTGGAGACACCGGAAAAAATAAAAAGAGAAAGTTTGCTTATAACGCAGTAGGTAAAGCTCAAGCAGATTCTTTTTCTCGAATGAATGATGGAAGTTTAAAGATGAATCCAGGACCAAAGGAGGAAAAGAAAACTAAAGCTACGATAAGAAAGAAAAACAAAATTAATTTTGATACTACAGCATCAGGATCTGTGGGTGGTGGTAGTGCTAATGAAATGGCTAAGGCTGTAGGTGCATTAGGAGGAACATTATCTGGATTAATATCAGGAGGAAAAAAAGCATAATATGTCAAACGGAAACGGAAAAGGACCAGGATCAAAACATAAGAGAGTAAAACTTAAATCTCGCCCGCTCAATGTAGAGCGTGATGAAAAATATAAATCCTTCATATCTAAAAGAAATAAATTAAAAGGAAAGAAAAAAGGAATTATAAATTCGTTAAGATTAAAGCTTTTAGATAAAAAAATAAAAAGAGGACGTAAGGGAAGTAGGTTGGATCAGACTTGGGGATAGTAATAAAATATTATTATCTTTGTAAAATTATTAACCAAACAAAACAAGATGAAAAAGTATTTACTTACAATGGGGGTTGCACTGTTATCATTAGCTGCTTCAGCACAATTTATGGTAACAACAACAGTTAACACACCGGCAGATGGGGATAGCTGGGGAACAGAGAATTTTACACAGGAAATGGGAATAGGCTATATACATAAAGATATAGTAGTAGGAATCGTAAAGAGCGGAGAAGATTATGATGCATTCGGAAGGTATGCGCTTTCCTCTCATGCTTATGTAATTGGTAAGATGGCTACAGATTCTACTCATTCATTAAGTATTGGGGTTGGTTATTCTTTACCATTATGGAAAGGATTATCTTTAGACCCTTATTATATAAAAGAACTTGACTCTGATACAGAAGGGAGTCTTAGAATAGGATTAACATATAAAATTTAAAAACATGAAAAAGCAAGGTTACAACGCAAGATTAGATGAGTCTTTAGGCAACAAGCATAAAGGCAAACATAAGCAATCTTTAAAAGATCGTAGAGATGAGTCAAAAGCAATGTCTAAAAAAATCTATGGACATGCATATGGTGGAGATCATAATATGTCTTATGAGAAAATTAATAATGTAAAGAAACATCTTTCTTCACACATTAGAAAATAATTATGGCAAAGAAAGGAAGAACTAAAAAAGCAGCCTTCCCAGAAATAAAAGAATCTCGTCAGGGAGCTTTTACTAAGTGGGCTAAGAATAACGGGTTCAAAGATGCGTGTAGTGCAGCTTCTGCTGTCATGAAGAAGACTGATAAGTATTCTGACAAGGTAGTTAAGATGGCTAACTACGCTAACAACTTTGGATGTAAAGCAAAATAATATGTCAAAATTAATATGTAAAATAAAGTGTGGGTGGAATTGGGTAATGGCTAAGATTATGTTTAATGTTGCTTCATGTCCTAATAAACTTTGCGCGTGTAAAAAATAAATGAAAAGAACTCCAGTAAATCAAATTAAATCAAGAGGCTTTGGAGATAGCGTAGAAAAATTTACCAAAGCAACAGGAATAAAAAAAGCAGTCGATACTATATCAAAAGCAACTGGAAAAGACTGTGGATGTGGAAAACGAAGAGATGCTTTAAATAGAGCGTTTCCTTATAGTAAATAAAAAAATGACCTATCAAAAATTACAAGTAAGTAATGGATTAGATGTTATCCCAAGTGATACGGTTAATATTCCTAATCCCGATACTGAAATACTTTCATCTAATAATGGTGCTTTTGGTGTTGGAGGAGCTTTATTGGATTCCAATTTAGAGGGTCCTGATGGAGAGAACGTAGCGCAAGCAGGTGATATTATATATAACATCACAAATAATATAGCTTATTATGTAACCCGAATTGGGGCCTCGCAATTGCTTTTTAGAACTCCAACTGCCTCACTACCAGGTACCAGTGACTATGTAATTTATAGAGAAGCAACTCGAGGATGTATTTTGTTTAGTGGAGTAGCCGGGAACATAAGTACGCAATTAGAGGATAAAAAAATATTTAAAGGAATTTCTGCAGGATCATTCTTACCTACTCAGGTAGTAAGAGTAAATGAAACTAACACAACTGCTACAGATATTATAGCACTGTGGTAATACATAATAATAGATAAATAAAAAAATATGGCATATCAAAAATTACAAGTAAGCAACGGATTAGCAGTTATCCCAAGTGATAGCGTTAGAATCCCTAACCCTGATACATTAGTTACATCAGGAGCAGATGGAGACGCATCTGTAGGAGGAACATTTAGTTCAGCTGGATCAACATTTATAACAGACAGAGTAAGAGCAGGAGCTATTGTATATGCTACTTCTAAAGCTTACTATGTTATATCAGTGGATAGTGAGACATCATTAACAGTATCTACTGCTGATGGTACAATTGCTGGAGCCACTACAGTGTTTCAAATATACAATGAAGCAACTCCAGGATGTATTTTATTTGCGGGAGTAGCTGGAGATATGGGAATTCAATTAGCACAACAAAATGGAAACGCTAACACTACCGAGCTTACTTTTAAAGGAATAGCAGCTGGAGCATTCTTACCTACTCAAGCAATAAGAGTGGATGCTACTAAAACAACAGCTACGGACATTATAGCACTCTGGTAATATGGGAACTGGAATTGGAGTCGGAATAGCAGGTCAGGTATACGACTTGAAACCAGGGGGTTCTACACCACCACCTTCTTATAGTAATTTATATTCTATGGAGTTTACTGGAGCTTCTAACCAATGGTTAAATAATGCCGCCTCTCCTTTATTAGGTGCAGGAGGAACGGGAGCTTGGAGTATATCTTTCTGGTTTAATTTTTCGGTAGTAACCGGAGGTTCTCAAAGAATTTTAGACATAAATCCAGGACAAGCTACAGCAAGATTTCAAATATATTTAGACACTGCTACTCCTTCTATAAGAGTAGCAGGAGATTTTACAGATAATTTTAATAGTTTTCCAATATCGGCAGGAGTTTGGTATCATTGTATATATAGATACACAGGTACTTCAGGAGCTGCTAATAATGTGGGATATGTAATGGATGGCACTAATATAGATTCAGGGACTAAAACTGTTAACCCTTTTGGTACTGCCGGAAACTTTCTGGTAGGTCGTAATAATGCTGCTTCAGGAGGATACATGACGGGATACCTTGATGAAATATCTATATGGGATAAATACCTTTCTGATGTTGAAGCTATAGAAGTTTATAATAGCGGTACTCCTACAGATTTAGCTGCCTCTTCTATGGCTGCAAATTTACAGCATCGGTGGAGAATGGGAGATCCTAACGGAACATCTTCTTATCCTACCATTACAGATGCTAAAGGAAGTTTAGATCTTACTATGAATAATCAAATAGCTGGAGATATTCAAACAAACGTACCATAATGTTGTGTTGTATTTTAAATATTAAAGATTTGAATAATGTTCCTTATAAGAACTATAATACAACAGGCATGGAAGTGTTTCAAGATACAATAAATACTGTTAGAAAAAATTTAGATGAAACAGAATTTACTATCACTTTTTTAGAAGATAACCCTCCATCAATTGTAGAAGGTAAAACAATATACACTACACAAGAATTAGATGAAATTATAAATGATCCAGCTAATGGCTGGATAGAAAAAGAATAGAATATGCCTGATACTAACGGAAAAAATAAAACTAATAAGAAGCATAGGAATGCTGTTAAAAATAAAAAACGAGAATATAATTTTACTAAAAAGAAAAAATTTGGTGAAGGTAAGATCGGTAAGAAAATAGTAAACGCAGTTACTCCTAAAAGTATGGTAGATTTAATACCGGTAAGTAAAGGAGTAAAAGCGGCTAAAGCGGCTTACAAGTATTTAACAGCTTAAATAATAATTATGGCTACTAAAGCAAGCAAACCTCATAGAACGCGGAATAAAAATAAAAAAAGAAAAATTAGCAACTTAGCTAAACACGCCGCCAAATATAAAGACGATCCTACTTACTGGAAAAAAGTAAAAGAGACTACGGGTTCTGATAAGATAACGTATGGGGGAAAAACTTATTAAATAAATTATTATCTTTGCGATTATGAACTGGGTGCAAACACATACAAGTATAGGGAAGTTTAAATACATTCAGACTTCTACTTATAATTTAAAAAAAACAAAAAAGAAATGAGAGATACAGTAGAAGTAGTAGCTGCTAACGGCGGCGCATTGGGACTCACATTAATGCAGGCTAATGAAATACTTCAGTTTGTTTCGCTTTCCCTGGCAATTGCATTTACAATTTACAAGTTTATAAAGAAAAAAAAGTAATCATGAAATATTTTACCCACAGTGAGTTTGATTCTCCAGGCGAACCAGGTTCAGGGGGGAATATGAAAGATGATTTCTTAGAATTGTTAGACACTGCTCGTGAAGAAGCTAATATTCCTTTTAAGATAACATCCGGCTTTAGAACACACGCTTACAATAAAGACTTAATAGATAGAGGATATCAAGCCTCTAAGAATAGTTCACATCTAAAAGGATGTGCAGCTGATATTGCTTGTGGTAATTCAGAGCAAAGATCAATAATGGTTAGGGCATTAGTTAATGTCGGGTTCACTCGTTTGGGGATTTCAAAGACGTTCATACATGTGGACAACGATCCAGATAAGTCTGACGCAATTTGGTTATATTCATAATGGCAAAGAAAGGAAGAACAAAAGGAAATAAAATTTGTCCGGCTGGAATAGCTTGGGCTAAAAGAACATTTGATAAATACCCAAGTGCATATGCTAATATGGCAGCATCTAAATATTGTAAAGATCCTAATTACGGAAAAGGTAAAAAGAAAAAATAATGATAGATAAAAAGAAACTTAAAACAATAGCCGCAGAGCTTAAAAAAGCGTCAGCTATGCATAAAGGTCAAGCTGCAAAAATAGATAAAATGTTAAAGTCTATGAAGCCAAAGACTAAAAAGAAAAAGTAATGGCTGGAGCTTTAAAAAAATGGAGAGACCAAAAGTGGGTCCGTATAGGAACTGATGGGTCTATATTAGGAGCTTGTGGTACAAGCAAGAATAAAAAGAACCCTGACCGATGTTTACCATTATCTAAAGCTAACTCATTAAGTAAGGCAGAAAGAGCTGCTACAGCTAAAAAGAAAAAAAGATCAGGTGGAAGAAAACAATTTGTAATGAATACTAAAAAAGCAAAAGTAAGAACTTAAAATAAATAATTATGCCAACGGTTACAGTAAAAGGAAAAAAGAAAGTATTCCCTTATAATGCAGTAGGGAAAGCACAAGCAGACGCTTATGCTAAAATGCATAAGGGTAAAAAGAAAAATAATCCAGGATATGGAATGGAGAAAAAAACTAAGTCTTCAGGATATTAATGGCGGTTAGTAAAAAAAACATGAAGTGTAATGTGGTTCGACCAAGCACCCGGCCAGGTAAAAAAAAGATGGTAAAGGCGTGTGAGGGAGGTAAAGAAAAACTAATACACTTTGGAGCTAAAGGTTATGGTCACAACTATTCGGCTGCTGCAAGAAAGTCTTTTAAAGCAAGACATAAGTGTGGTACAGCTAAATCAAAACTAACAGCACGATACTGGTCATGTAAAAAATTATGGGCGGGAAAAGGTGGTTCAACTAAAAGCTCACCGTCTAATAGAAGAGGAAAATACTAATGGAAGATATATTAAAATTAATAGATGGTTATGGATTACCTTTAATATTATTATTGGGATCTTTATATGCTTTATATAAATTTTTTGTTTTTAGTATATATGAAGTTAAAGGTCAGTTTTCAAAGTATCATGAAAAAAATGCTGCAGATATGCAAGAAGTAAAAAAGAAAATAGATATTATATTAGAATACATTAGAAATAAAAAATCATGAGTATTTGGACTAAGATATTTGGAAAAGGAACATTAGATGTAGCTGGTAAAGTTGCAGGAATTGCGGATAGGTTTATTCAAACAAAAGAAGAGAAGGCTGCTTTTGAAATGGAAATGGAAAAAATCTTTATTGAAGCAGAAGCAGAAATACAAAAAAACGTAACTGAAAGATGGAAGAGTGATATGTCCAGCGATTCCTGGCTTAGTAAAAATGTTAGGCCTATGGTATTAATATTTTTAGTAGTATGCACTGTATTAATGATATTTATAGATGCAGGCTCTATTCATTTTCAAGTAGAACAGAAATGGACAGATCTTTTACAATTAGTTTTAATTACTGTTATTGGAGCTTATTTTGGAGGAAGGTCTTTTGAAAAAATAAAAAAATGATTACCTCGTCATTAGGTGTTAAGATTAATAATTGGGTTATTAATAATTTAGAATTTATTAAAGCTCAAAAAAATAGCAAACCTAAAGGACATAGAGGGGTAGTGTTTGGACTACAAGATTTACAAACTTCCCAGATGAAATCATTGTTAGTGGAAAATAATTTTCCTTATAATGAATTAAAACATATCGAAGAAGAGTTAATTAACCAGTATAAAATTCCAGTAAAAAAATACGCTGCCTCTGGTATTATGTTGGTGTATTCTGAAAAAGGATATAAATGTAAATGGCATACTGATGATACAGATAGTGAACACGAATATACTACACGTTTTAACGTGTTATTAAATAAACCTTTTAAAGGTGGTGATCCTATTATTAAAAAAAATGGCGTTAAACAAACTATTCCGGTAAAACAATATGAACCTTGGATGTGTTTATCGGGAAAGTATGAACACTCTACAGTTAAAACAGAAGGCCCTTCTCCTCGCATCTTACTCTCTTACGGGTATGATATTAATAAAAAGTTATTAGAAAACTTAGGTTATCTATAATTAAAAGACATTAGATTTCTTTTACTATCTTTGCAGTATTAATTAACTTAAATATTACTACAATGGCAAAAAAAATTGAAGAACAAGAATTAAACGATTTACAACAATTAAACGGTGAGTTTAATAAAATCAAAACACAGTTAGGAGATGCTGAATTGCAAAAACATTCTTTATTAAAAAGAGTAGAAGAATTAAGAGGAGAGTTTAGTGCATTAGAGGTTAGCCTTACAGAAAAATACGGAAAAGATACGGTTGTAAATTTAGAGACTGGAGAAATCACGAAGAGAGAGGACTCTAAAGAAGAACCAAAACAAGATAATGGCAAAGATAAGTAATACTACTGCGTACCCTTTACAAATTTACCCATCGTTAGATGATATGGTAATCATTACAGAGGATCGCTCTCTGGAAACTAAGAACCTTAAATTATCAACTTTATTAGGTTTGCAAACGGGTATTGTAACTTTTGAAGAAGCGACAAAAGTAATAACCGCAGCAGAAATGCTGGACTTAAATGTTAATCCAGTTTCTTTAGTAGGAGCTAAAGGAGGAGATACTTTCATAATGCCTTTAACAATTATGATAAAGTTAGACTATAATAGTGTTGCTTTTGATTTCACCCCAGGAGACTTCGTAAGTATAACCACTTCCGATTGGGGGGCGTTGAATGGGTATTTTACAAGAGTAAACGTATCTTTTTTTAATACTGCTGCCACTGTGTTAACTGGTGGGGTTATAGGAAGTAATTTATTACCATCGATTCATATTGGTGCTCCTAACGCTCCTTTACTTTTTTACGGAACAGGAAATACTACAGCTACAGTAGGGGATAGCACAGCAACTGTTACCGTTCAATATACAACAATTAAGATCACATAAGATATGGCTAAAATTGAAAATATTACAGTATATCCTACGGTACTACCAGCGGATGATGATTTACTGATTGGAACAGATGTAAGTAATGATAATAAAACCGTCACCTTTACGGTAGGTTCTCTGGGAGGAGGAGCAGGTGTTCCTCAAGACTTACAGTCTGTTTTAGATATTGGCAATACAGCCACTCAAAGTATTATATTAACTGGCGGTCCAGGTGCTAACGGATATTTAGATGCGAATCAAATATTACTTACGGGTGCTTCTGGTGTAGCAGGTCAAGTTCTTACTTCAGGAGGGCCAGGAGCGTCGACTACATGGACAACTCCAGCACCACCAGGAGGAGGTGAGGATATTCAAGCAACTTTAGCTATAGGTGATACCACCTCATTATCAATGATAATGAATGGAGCTGCTCAACAGTTAAGTTTATCGGGAGGAACATCTTTAAATATAGCAGGAGCGGGGTCAAATATTAATGTAAACGCAGGTTCTAACTTAGCATTATCTAATAGTTCTACATTAAACCTTTCAGCTACTACTACAATTAATGATAGTTTAGGTGCAACCGGAGCAGCTGGCCAAGTATTAACTATAAATGGAGCCGGTACGGGAATAGAGTGGGGAACACTCCCTTCTGTTTCTACTCCGGATTTACAGCAAGTTTTATCTGTTGGTAATACAGCAAATGGTGTAGGAATTAACTTAACAAATAATTCTCCTTTAATTTTAGATGGAACCTCTAACATTACTTCTGCAGGAACTAATACGTGGAACGGTGTTAATACTTTTAATGGAAACATTGACGTAAACGGGTGTATAGAAGACTCTGCTGGACTGTGTGGAACTGCAGGGCAAATATTAAGTAGTACAGGAGCTGGTCAGGTGGTTTGGGTAAATGCTGCATCATCTACTGTTCCTACTTTGCAAGTCGTGTTAGATAATGGGAATACGGCAACACAAAGTATGGAAATAACGAATGGTCCTGTAACTTTAATTAATGCCAGTTTAGTATTAGGATCTAATTCTCCTATTAGTGCTAATGGTAGTGTGGGAAATCCAGGAGATTATTTAACAGCAACAGCAACAGGGGTAGAATGGACAAGTGCATCTTCTTCTATTCCTAATTTAGATCAAGTGTTAACAGCAGGAAATACTTCTACTCAAAATATAACCTTATCAGGAACAGGTAATCTTTCTGCGTATAGTGTCACTCCTCAATTTATAGTAGGAGATACAGGTACAGGAACGGCAGGACAAATTTTAGTAGTTAATGGAACAGCAACTGGATTAGAGTGGGTGAATAATTCAGCTTCTGGAATGACCCAGTTATTTTTAGTTGGTGATGCTGGGCCTACTCAAACACTAAATGATAGTGATAACCTTTCTCTATTAGGAGGGACAGGTCTTAGCACAGTGACTTCGGCTTCAGACACTCTTACTATAAATTTAGATAATACGGCAGTAACAGCAGGATCTTATACATTTGCTGATATTACAGTAAATGCTCAAGGTCAAATTACTGCAGCAAGTTCAAATCCTGCTTCCACATATGATTTACAGGTAGTTCAAGATAGTGGTATTCCCGCTAACGCTGTCATAGAATTAATTGGTTCAACTGGAGGAACTGACTACGTACAAATTATTGCCGGAACTAATATCACTCTTACTGCAGCAAGTGTAGTTCCTGGAATTGTGACTTCACTAACAATTGACGCAGCAGGTGGAGGTGGTGGAATGACAAGTTTTACTCTTGCGGGCAATAGCGGGCCTTCTCAAACTGTTACAAATGGAGAGACTGTAACTATTGCAGGTGGAACAGCATTAAGCTCTGTAGCCAGCGCTGCAGATACAATTACCTTAAATCTTAATAATACAACCGTAACAGCAGGATCATATACTAATGCTGATATTACAGTAGACGCTCAAGGTCGTCTTACTGCAGCTGCTAATGGAACTGGTGGAGGCTCTGGAACAGTTACTTCGGTCGGAGTAGCCGTAGGTGCAGGAATTAGTGTATCAATGAATTCAGGTGCTAACCCTATTACGGGGGCTGGAGAATTTCTTATAAGCAATACTGGAGTTGTAAATATTAGTATAGGAGCACCGGCCACTTCTATAGGAGCAGCCTTAACTGTTTCTAACTCTGCAGGAGGAACATCTATTATTACTCCTTATACGTATGCAGGGGCTGCATTAGTAGGTTATGTGCCGGCAGGAGGAAGTGCTACTACTTATTTAAGGGGAGATGGTACTTGGCAAACTCCAAATCCAGCAGGTGTAACTTCTATAACAATACAAGCAGGGGCTATTTCTACAGGATCTGCTATTACACAAAACGCAACAACAGGAGCTATTACATGGACTCCACATTATTTTGCTGGAAGTTCTAATGTTGGATATGTACCTGATTCATCCGCTGCGGATCAAACAAAAACTTTTTTAAGAGCGGACGGCACATGGCAAGACCCACCGGGGGGTTATTCATCATGGACTCTTTCAGATGGTTCTGCAACGGCAGCAATTAATGATGGAAATACAGCTACAATATCAGGAACACTTACTAATATTTCTACAACATTAACTGGCCAAGAAGTAAAAGTAGATTTAATAGATACAGCAGTAACACCGGGGACATACACAAGTGCAGACATTACTGTTGATCAAAAAGGAAGAATTACAGCAGCAGCTAATGGAGCGGTAGGAACCGTAAGCTCCGTAACTCAAGGAGCGCCAGGATCTTCTACAGGCCCTACCACTCCTTTAACTATTTCACCTACTGCAGGTGCCGTAGTAGTTGTTTCTAATGATTTTCAAGGAGATGACAAAGTGGGGCATGTACCAGACGCTTCAGGAGTTTTAGGGGATCCTAATCAAAATCAACATTTTTTAAATGCTCAAGGGTTATGGAAAATACCAAGAAGTGTTTCGCGAGAAAACTGGAGATTTCTTGTATCAGGTGACTATGATATGTCTACGTATTATACACGATCCGCTCCGCCTGCGGTAGGGTCATCAAATGGAATGGGAATTTCCGAATGGATAAACCAAGTTTGTCCTAACACACCAGGTGCCACCCCTAATAATTGGGGCAGAAAACTGTCAACTCAAGCTCAATTTGTTTATGCTCCTGACACTCAATATGGAGTAAGTCAACTGATAGGCGCAACTTTTCTTACGGCAGGTCACATGATGCTAACTGTGGGGGATAAAGGAACCCTTAATTCTGGATCAGGACAAGTAAAATATATATTTGAAATATGGAGATGGACTGGATCAGGTATTTCGGGAATCTGTACTGAGGAGCCCGGGCAACCTACTTATATAGGTAAGTATGAGCTAACTGTCTATTATGGCGCGGCTCCTGTAGGATGGGTTGATGTGTGGTGTGCTGAGCTTGTTGCTGGTGTTGGTCCTACACTGCCTCAAAAATTTCAACCAGGACAAAGTTATGGTATAACACTGAGAATAGACCCAGGATCTACAGGAGCAACTTCTGTAACTGGTCTGGCCATGTGGGCTAATCAGGATTTAGTATGGACAACGGGATCGGCATGGTAATACATTATAAATTAAATTAAAATGAAATGGACATTAGAAAACTATCAATTGGAGCGGATTATAAATCCGGAGCCATGCATTATATTGTAGGGCAAACCGTTTTAGGAGGGTCTCATACAATACATCTTATTCAAGGCCATGAAAGATCTTACAAGATATGGATTCAAAAGGGAGACGAGATTTATATGTGGAAAGAATTCCTAAGCACTCTTCCTATTTCGTTAGAATATAATATAAACTTTTAGTGAGGTCTCCACACTCTTTTATTGTAACCCCTGTTAATGACAGGCGTTATGATAACCTTAAAGATATAGGAGATATAAAATTTATCACCAGTGTTTCTGAGGAAGACCACACAGCATCTAATCGTTTTGCTACCGTAATAGAACTTCCTATTAATTATAAAGGACCTATAAAAAAGGGAAATACTTTATTAGTACATCATAATGTTTTTAAATTTTATAATGACATGCAGGGGAGGAGAAAAAGCGGTAGAAGTCATTTAAAAGAAAACTTATTCTTAGTAGATAATGAACAGTTTTATATGTATAAACAAAAAAACAAATGGTATGCTTGGGGAAAATATTGTTTTATAAAACCAGCGCCTCCTAAAGATTCTTATATATTTAAAAGTGCTACAGAAGAGCCTTTATTTGGAACTATTAAATATATTAATCAAGAACTTTTAGATTTAGGAGTAAAAGAAGGAGACTCTATTTCGTATACTCCTGGAAGCGAATATCCTTTTACTGTAAACGATGAGAAATTATATCGTATGTTTACAAATAATATAACAATGACTGTATGATAAATATAGTAGATAATTTTATAGATAAAGATTTATTTAAGATAGCTACTTCTTATTTAAAAAAAGGAGATTTTATTGCTCATACAGTAGGAGAAAAAGATTTTTATATCCAAGAATCTCCTAAAAGTTTTAACGATTATGTATTAAGAAAACTTTCTATGATAGAAGGAAAACCTTTAAAAAACATATTAAGTTTTTTTAGAGTATCCACTGATAAGTTAGATAATACATGGAGAATACATTCGGATTTAAATATAGATGGACAACAACCAGATAGAGCAGCCGTATTATATATGTCTCCTCGTCAACGTGAAGATCTACATGGTACTGCATTTTGGGAACATGAGGTTTATGGAAAAAGTTTACCTTCTCATATTAGTAATGAAGATTATGATAAAATGATAAGAGTAGATTCAGAAGAGTTAGATATGTGGAGGTTAGTATCGGTGGCTGGCTATGAGCAAAATAGATTAGTCTCTTATCCGGCTACTTATTTTCATAGCAAGTATCCTAACAAATCATGGAAAGAAGGAAGAGAAGTTTTTGTAATGTTTTATAAATTTAAATAATGAATAGTAGAGAAATAAAAGAAAGTATTATTGCTGCGGGAGAAAAGGCTGTAAAACAATTAATTAAAGTAGCAAAAGAAGATATTATTAAATATGAGGCGGAAGACCCTTTAGCAGCTGATAGGCTTAAAAACGCGGCGGCTACTAAAAAACTCTGTATTATGGATGCATTTGAAATATTAAAACGTATAGAAGAAGAGCGAGCAATGTTAGATGGTAATATTGCAGAAAAGAAAACTAATACACTAAAAGGATTTGCAGAATCAAGATCAAAATAAATTATATAAAGAATTAAAAAACTTTATTCCTAAATCTGTTATATCAAATAAAAACAGAGGAAGAACTTGGTTGTATGGATATAATGAAAAATACGATGTTGTTGTAATATCTAAAACAGGACAGATTGAAAGTGTTATTGAAGTAAATGGTTTAAAGATTGCTCTCCCTAAGCCTCCTAAAGATATATATAAAAGAAGTAATAATAAATCAGAACAATATTGGGAGCCCGCTTTAATACCTAAAGAATTAAAAAGAATAAAGTCTATATTTCAGTGGCATGATACTCCCGATAATTTTAAATCTCAATGGGTAGAGTATATAGAAGAAGAGTTTGACAGAAGAGACCAAGGTCATTGGTTTATGAATAATGGAGTACCAACTTATATAACAGGAACACATTATATGTATTTACAATGGACAAAAATAGATGTAGGAAATCCAGACTTTAGAGAAGCTAATAGAATATTTTATATATTTTGGGAAGCATCTAAAGCGGACAAAAGAAGTTTTGGAATGTGTTACTTAAAAATAAGACGTTCTGGATTTTCTTTTATGAGTTCTTGTGAAGGTGTTAATCAAGCGACTATTACTAAAGATGCGCGAATAGGTATATTATCTAAAACAGGATCCGATGCTAAAAAAATGTTTACTGATAAAGTGGTGCCTATTTCCAATAACTATCCTTTCTTTTTTAAACCTATTCAAGATGGTATGGATAAACCTAAAACTGAATTAGCTTATAGAGTTCCGGCTTCTAAAATTACTAAAAAAAATATGCACACTTTATCCGATGAGGAGTTAGAAGGTTTAGATACTACTATTGACTGGAAGAACACAGGAGATAATAGTTATGACGGGGAAAAGCTACAATTACTACTTCATGATGAAAGTGGTAAGTGGGAAAAACCTGATAACATATTGAATAACTGGAGGGTAACTAAAACTTGTCTACGATTAGGAAGTAAGATTATTGGTAAGTGTATGATGGGGTCTACATCCAACGCATTAGATAAAGGAGGGGCGAACTTTAAATCTTTATATGAAGACTCTATGCCTAATAAACGTAATGCTAATGGTCAGACTAAAAGTGGGTTATACTGTTTATTCGTTCCAATGGAGTGGAACTTTGAAGGGTATATAGATA
>Ga0098041_1000535_pt1 | contig 15194 bp, 6 predicted proteins | sample 8_EtaG_FD_77066 | JGI IMG/M metagenome (GOLD analysis project Ga0098041, IMG submission 77066) | Marine viral communities from the Subarctic Pacific Ocean - 8_ETSP_OMZ_AT15162 metaG | ecosystem: Environmental > Aquatic > Marine > Oceanic | place: Pacific Ocean | collected 2015-01-08
ACTACCACAAGATTATGTTAACTATAGAAAAATAGCAAGAGTTGGAGATGATGGTATTGAAAGAATAATATATCCAACTAGGCATACATCAAATCCTTTTGCTATAACTCAATCTACAGATGGTAGTTATTCTTTTGATACTCAATTAAGAAAAATTTTTATACAAATACCAGCAAACGGTGCTGCTGATATTAATGATGGTGATTTTATTGGATTAGTATATAAATCTTCTCCAGATCCTACAAGAATTTATTTTATATTTGATAAAGATAATGATATTAATGACTCTATTGCTGGAAGTAATATTGATTCTATAAAAATTGGTATATCTTTAACTGGAAGCGAAACTAGGCAAGAAGTTATTGATAAGCTAATTGCTAAAATTAATGCGTTTAGCTATTATACAGTTACTGATTTAGGCGGTGGAACTTTGTCGGTAGTGTATCCAGCTGGCATAGGAGGCGGTGGCACAACTCCAAATACGATTACAACTGAAGGCGCTTATCCGGCTGGGGCGGGCGGTGCCGCTGAATCAAATACAACAAATATAGTTATAGCTATAAGTGTTAATGGTGATGCTGGTCCTGGTAATGGTCAAAATTTATTAGAACAAACTCCTAGTAATACTTTATCAAACTTTCAAGATGTTAGCCCTGTTGATTATAATTTATATGATATTAATTACGCATCAGACGTAGAAATATCAGTAGAAGGTAGAAGATATGGATTAGAACCAGAACTTTCACAAATGAACGGTAGTTTTTATATAGATAATTTAAGAGGCAAAATACATTTTGGCTCTAGTTTATCTGGGGCTACTGTAGTTTTGCATTATGTAAGCGATGGTGTTGGTACTGACAGCGAAATGGTTGTACATAAGTTTTGTGAAGAAGCTTGCTATAAACACATAATGTATGGAGTACTTTCAGGTAGATCTAATATACCTGAATACATTGTGCAAAGATTTAAAAAAGAAAAGTTTGCTGAAACTAGAAAAGCAAAGATTAGATTATCAAATATTAAGATAGAAGAATTTACTCAGATAGTAAAAGGTATGGGTAAACAAATTAAATAACTATGCCAGAAATTAAAAATAATTTTTCAGGTGCCAAGATGAATAAAGATCTTGATGAGAGAATTGTTCCTAATGGTCAATATAGGGATGCTATGAACATTCAAATATCTACTAGTGATAGTGGTATTGATGGGCTAGGTAATGTTGGTACTGTTCAAAATTTAAAAGGTAATATACAGCAAGTACTAAGTTCTACAGAAAAGGTTGATGGCACTAGTGATACTAGATATGAATTACTTGACAACAAGCCTAAAGTAATTGGTGGCGTATCAGATGAAGCAGTTAATGCCGCGTATTTTTTTATAGCAGCGCCTTTACCGCTAGATGGTATTTTAGGCATAAAACCTTCAGTTATATCGGAAGATACTTTAGGTGAGAAAATATTTATTGATAGAATAGTTAGATGCATATCAGCAGAAAACGATCAAGTTAATTATGCACAAGAAATATATGAGCATGTGTTTATTGATCGCTTTGGTTTGATGTATTCAAAAAGTAAATTGTTTAATTTAGACGGTAATAGTGATATATTAAATAGTATAGCTAATCCAACTTATTTTTTAAACGGAACTAGATCAACAGTATCAGATGGCTATGATCAAATAAAATTATTAAGCGGTACTGATATGAATGGCTTTAGAGTTGGTATGAAAATGTATGCTCAATCTACTGGCAATGAATATTTAATAGATGGTTATGAAGAAAATAATTTCGTAACTATAGTTAATGTAGATGTTACAGGTGAAAAATTAACATTAAGTAAACAAATAACAACTGATTTAAATACAGCTGCCGCATTTAAGTTTATAGCGCCTAGGGTTTTAGAGTTTGATTATTTTAAAGAAGATGAATATAACACAAGTAATATTATACCAACAGCTTCTATAAATATACTAGATGATCTTTTAATGTGGTCAGATGGCAAACATGAACCTAAAAAATTAAATGTAAAAAGATCTATAGCTGGAACTCGATCTCAACCTGTTATAGCTACTGACGGTAGTGGTAAATTTTCTTTACCTACTAGTCTTTATCACACTAAATTACACGTAACAGATCCTAGAGTAAAAGACTTAGTTGTTATATCAGATATAGAAGCAGTTAATACAATAGGCGCTAATGGATTAAGTGATGATGTCCTTCCTCATAATATAACTGTAATAAAAAAAGCACCTAAACACCAAGTTCAAGTAGAATTAGTTGATTTTGATAGAGCTGGTGAAGATAACTTTCCTTTAAATAATTATCAATTTGTTCTTGATACTGATGGCGATGGAGTAGCTGACAGTAAGCCAAAAATAGGTAGTACAAGAAATGTAATATTTCCAAGCTTTTTTAAGAAAAGATTACAAGACGTGTTAAGTTTTACAGCCGCTAACACTGATAAAGAAATAGTATTAAGAGGTCAGATTATAGAAATAGATAGTGATAATCCTAATTTAGTAACTTTAAGAATTTTATCAGTAGACAAAGATTTAAAGGTTAGTAGAAACCCATCTGATTGGAACGTTGAGCTAGAAAGAAGAGATCCTATATTTGAAACTAAGTTTGGTAGATTTGCTACTAGATATTTATATGAAGATAACGAATATTCATCATTTTCACCTTGGTCTAAACTAGCTTTTTTACCAGGTGATTTTTCATATACAGCTGAACAAGGCTTTAATAATGGTATGCGTAATACTATAAGAAGTATAAATCTATACAATTTTATACCATATCCTTACTCTAGACCTTTAGATGTTAAAGCTATAGATATTATATGGAAAACAACGAATGATCAAAATTGCTACGTTGTTAAAACTATTACTAGAGAAATAGATCCTGAATTTTCTGACTGGATATCAAATGGAACAACATCAACAGGTGCGCTTACTATAACATCAGAATTAATACATAAGGTTATAGAGTCTAATCAATTATTAAGATCTTGGGATAACGTTCCTAGATATGCAAAAGCGCAAGATATAACTAGTAATAGACTTGTATTTGGTAATTATGTTCAAGGGTATAATATAGATTCAAAAGTAGGATTAGAGCAAACTATAGTTTCAGATCCTGTACTTTTTCCAAAACCAAAACCATCTGTTAAGTCAATGAGAACATATCAATGGGGTATGGTATTTGGTGATGAGTATGGTAGAGAAACCCCAGTTATTACTAATGGAATAAAAACAGAAGATGGTCAATTATTACCTGGTAGCTCTAAAACTTTAAAAAGAATATCTGAGTTTTCTAATAGATTTAAATTATCACAACGTTGGGATGGCTCTGATCCATCAGAGTTAGACTGGATAAAATATGTAAAATACTACGTAAAAGAAACTTCAAACGAGTATTATAATTTAGCGCTAGATAGATGGTACAACGCTGGCGAAGGGAATGTTTGGCTTTCTTTTAATTCAGCTGACAGAAATAAATTAGATGAAGAAACGTTTTTAATATTAAAAAATCAACACAGTAGCCAAGTTCCTGTAACAGATCCATCTAAATATAAAATAATAGCTATATCAAACGAAGCACCAGATTTTATAAAAATAGATAAAAGAAATTTTACAAGAAAACAAATAGATCCTAATTTTGTTTGGGGTGATGATGGAAGCGGTGGCGCTGTAAATGTTACCGATGCTTTACCTACCGCTCTTATAGATAAAGACTTTTTAGAAGTTCAAGAGGGCGTAGATCTTGAGAAATATACTTTTGATGGAATACCAAAAGTTAGGATTGTAGCAAGGTATACAGCTGCAGATGGTAGCGTAAAACAAGCGGTAACAGAATATAAAACAGTCACGCATGTAGATAATACAGAAAACGAAAAAGGTATTGGTATTAGAGAGCCTTTTACTTCAAGTGAACTTAATTTATACAATAGAATATTAACTAAGCTAGATGACGCTAGTGAGTTTCCTCAAGGCACAGCTGATACTCAAAATAATAGTGGCAGCCTTGACTTTAAATGGTTTTTCCAATTAGCTGATTTTATTACAGAAAATAAATCAGAGTTTGATGGCAAATTTTTTGTTAAAATAGCTAAAGACGCTTCATTAAAAGAAAACGTTTTAGGCGCTAGAACTGGTGAATATGAAGTATTAAATAGTTTTGAAGTTGCTTTTATAGCAGGTTTTGATACTAATCCAGCTAATGAAGATAATGAATATGCTTCAGAGATGGATTTTGAAAATGCTTCTTGGGAAACTATTGGAGGTATACAGAGTAGTGACTTAGGGTCGACTATAGAACAGTCAACTATTGGTACTGATTCTGACGCTAGTGATACGTATTGGAGCTCTTGGTACAATAGCGCAGATAGAACAGCTGATATATTCATAGACGAAGTTCCAGCGTTTAGTGGATTTAATTTTGATAACTTTAGTAGCTTTGATAACCAAGCAATGCAGTATTTAAATAGTGGTTTTGCTCCATTAAATGGAACTGGTGATGATGCTAACTGGGCGCCTCAAGGTTTATCTAATGGTGTTAATGTAGATGAAACTAGAGGTCAATTAACGTTCTCAATGATTCATGGTGATGATGATGCTTGGATAGGTAACAACTCTTATTTTAAAGCTAAAATGGAAACACCTGGAACGTTGTTTAGATTTAGAGATGATCCTAACCAATCTGTATATGAAATATTTAAAATAACTCAACCTGTAGATGAAGGCGGTACCATAGAAGGCCCAGTTCAAATATCTAGTAGAAACTATGATGATGATGGTAATCCTGATTATATAAACAGAAACTCATTAATAGTTAGATTTAGATTAGTTGATAACAATCTACAACAACAAGGGCAAGGTATTGATACTAGCATCTGGGATCCACAAGGTACTATAAAGCATAATGGTAAAGGTAGTTTAACTATAGATTTTGTAGAAAAAGTAAGTTCAAGTGGAGATATAGAAGATGCTATAGTGTCAACGTCAGCTTGTTTTGAAACAGAGCCAAAAGAAGATATTGGATTAGATATATATTATGAAGCTAGTAGAGCTTTTCCTATGTATTTAGATTCTTCAACTCTTAGAGATTATGTAGGCAATAACAGATTAAGTGATAAAGCTTCTAAGTTTACAGTAGAATATAGAAAATTATCTGTTGGTGATAGAAGTGTTGATGTTGACTTAGGTGATAATTGTTTTGTTAGCGGAGTTATTGGAGAAGATACTGTACTTACTAGAAGGTTAAGTGGTAGTGATCCACTTGGAGTAGCTCTAACTCCTATAAACCAACTTAATAGCGACGGTGATATTGTTAATATAATATCTCCAGCTATAGGTGATGTTGTTGGTTTTACAGATACTAATGGCACTCAAACAAGGGCTATAGTTGATGATCACATGAAAATAGACGCGACTGCTTTTATACCAATACCATCAGATAGATATACTGTAACAGCTGAGGCTTCTGCTAGTTTACCGCCTAATGATCCTGCTGTAGTAGTTGTTCCTGCAGCAAACTGGAATTCTAACATAGCTGTAGGTATGGAAGTAACTGGAAGTAATATAGATAAAGGAACTTTTGTAAAAGCTATAAATATTACTGGCGGAGGTGATGTAATAGTAGTATTAAACCAAGAGGTTGAAAGTAATAGTGCTGGCGCTGAGAGTTATACTTTTATTGAAGTTACAGGTAATTTTAGATTAGATAGAAAAGTTTGGGATAGAAAAATAATATTAGGTTGGAATAACTGTTATTCGTTTGGCAATGGAGTTGAGTCTGATAGAATAAATGATGACTTTAACGCACCTCAAATAGATAACGGATTTAAAGTTTCTGCTACATTTTTAAATTATGGAGAAGAAAATATTAGTAGTGGCATGATATATTCCGGACTGTATAATTCAATATCTAGTGTCAATAACTTGAATGAATTTAACATGGCCGAAAAAATAACAAAAAATTTAAACACTACTTATGGTTCATTGCAAGCAATGAGAGCTAGAGATAATGATGTTGTTGTTTTTACTGAAGATAAAGTTTTAAGAGTTTTGTCAAGTGGTAAAGATGCTTTATTTAACGCTGATGGCAATGCCCAATTAACTGCTACTAGTAGAGTTTTAGGGACAGCCATGCCATTTGCTGGTGACTACGGTATATCAAAAAATCCAGAGTCACTATCTGTAGATGCTTACAGAATGTATTTTACCGATAAGCAAAGAGGTGCTGTATTAAGACTATCAAGAGACGGTTTAACTCCTATATCTACTATTGGTATGAAAAGTTATTTTAGAGAAAATTTAAAAAACCACTCTAACTTAGTAGGATCTTTTGATGGAGTAAACGACGAATACAATTTAATGTTACAAGGAACTAGAGCTTTAAATAGCTCTTCTAAAATGATAACATTTAACGAGTCTTCTAAAGGCTGGGTTAGTTTTAAATCTTTCAAACCTATAGTGGCCGTAGGCGTTGGAGATAAATATTATTCATGTAATGACGATGAGATTTATAGACACTATAGCGATGACGTAGAAAGAAACAGTTTTTATGGTAGCACTATGGATAGTATTAGTAACACGTCTGCACCATCTGAAATAGAATTAATATTTAATCAAGGTCCTAGTTCTATAAAATCGTTCAAAGCTTTAAATTACGAAGGCACTCAAGCTAAAATAGATTTGTACACTGGCTCAACAGAGCAAGATGCTGCTGGTAATAGTATATCAGCAAACGATCAAGAATATTATAACTTAACAGCAAAAAAAGGCTGGTATGTAGAATCAATAACGACAGACCAACAAGAAGGAAGTGTTAATGAATTTATTGATAAAGAAAACAAATGGTTTAATTATATTAAAGGTGTAACTACCATAACTACAAACGTAGACACTAGTGAATTTACAGTTCAAGGTATAGGATTTCCATTAGTAAATCCAACAGATACACAAACTGAATCTACAGTTATTATTCAAGCTACTAACTCAGAAGATTCACCATACAATAGCGAACAAAATAAACCTTTTTAATATGCCTAATATTTATAATTTTTCAGTATCAGAATTTACATTTACAGAAGCTACAACAGATGCTGTTTATGCTGGAAACATGATAAGTGGTGGAACAATGACTATATTTGCAGACAATGGTTATACTGTTTCAGCATCAGACTTTTCTGCTAATAATCCTTTACCTGGCCAATTTTCTAGTGTAACATTTACTAATAGTGGAACAGCGGGGACAGTAGGTAATACTGTAATTGTTACTTTTGTATTCTCTACTTTATTTGAAATGTCGCCAGGTTTAAATAGTATAAATTTACCGATAAGCGGACATGGCAGGCCTATTACTGAAAAAAGAACAATTAGCTATAGTATTAAAATAAGTGATGATACAGCAGCAAATATAAATGGATCAACTAAAGTATTTGTTAATAGTGTAGAGCAATCAAAAACTACAGTAGGTAGTGTAGAGACAGTTACCTTGACAGGTACAGCTGATATTAGTACTAACACGTTAATAGGTAATTTAAAAACAACAGCTGATTCTAATTTTGTCTTCCTTAATTCACCTAATATAGTATTGCAAAACCTACAAGCAGGCACTGTATTTTTACAACTTGAGTCTGTAGAGAGAAGAACTGATGAAGATGATGTTTATATATTTAATCATAAAATTGGATTTAGAAGTAATATAGATATTACTACTTCCCTTGACGCAGAAGTTTTTGTAGGATATAAAGGTGTCGCTGCTAAAAGTACTACTAAAGAAATAACTAGAATAGTATCAGGTAATCCTGAAGTATCTATTAGTGGAGAAACAAGAACTATACAGATCGTAGGTAGTCCTGGCGCTGAGTTTGATTTATCAGTAACTAAAGCTAGTGATAACAGCTCTATAATAGATGCTAATTTAGCTAACGCGGACGTGTTACATGAACCTGCTGGTTTAATAAGAGGTATTAATAAAACTTTAGCTAACGAAGGGCAAAACTTTGTTACATATAATTTTACGCAAGAGTTTCCAAAACAGTCATCTGCCACAACTTATCATATAAATGTAACACCTAAATCACCTACTATATTAAATTCTAATATAACACAATCAATGCCTCAAGTTATATTAACGCAAAATATAAATCCTACAATAACGCTATCGGCAAGGTTTGGTGGTAGTAGTGGTAATCCAGCTGATATTACTTACATTGGTAGGCCAAATAAAAGACCTGCAGAAATAAAAAATAATAAAAAAGTAGTAGATTTTTTTCAAATTAATTATCAATTAACTCATAGCGGAGCTATTAATAAAGCTAGTACTATAACTTGGTCTAGCACTGGAACTTCTAGTTGGTCTAATTCAGCTTTTGACAGCGCTAGCACAACGCCAGCTAACCATGGTAATTATATTGAAATAATAAATATTGTTCACACGGCAAGTGGAGCTACAACAGCTTCTCTTACAGCTGACGTTATAGTCAAAAAATTTGGAACTAAGAACGTAACGATGTTAATAGAACTAGATGATTTCTTTACAACTTAAACATAAATCATGGCAACAGTAGACACAACAATACAAGTAACAAGAACAGAATATCCTTCGCTGCAAGTTGGTGATATAGCTTATTATTCAAACGCAAGTAGTTTAGGAGGATTTAATCAAAGTAGTAGTTTTACAAAAATTGGAGTTATTAAAAATATAAATAACACAACTTCATTAGATAATGGCACAGAAACAACAACTCTCACATGTGAAATAGACACTGCGACGCCAGCGCCTACAACTTCTAGTTTTATCTTTTTTTCTAAAGATAACAAAGTAAACTTAGCATCTTTGAAAGGCTATCAAGCTACAGTTAAGTTTAAAAACAACTCTACTGTTAGAGCAGAGATGTATGCGGCATCGTGTGAGATTAATGAAAGTAGTAAATAGCTTGCAATAAATGTAACTATATTTATAGTAAAATTAAATATAATATGGATAATAGTAAGTTATTTCCTAGAAAAATAAAAAAAGAAGACTGGAGTACTTTAAAAAAATGGTGGAGCTTTTGGCCTAATTTATCTACTCCACCAAAAGATTATTTACCAGGCAATGGTACAAATGGAATAATAATTGAAGACAATAATCAACCAGTTGTAGCTGGATTTATTTATCAAACAAACTCTAAGTTAGCTATACTAGAAGGTTTAATATCAAATCCTAACTATAGAGGTAAGGAAAAGAGGGATAAAGCAATAGAAGTACTTATATCTTGCTTACAAGATGCTGTAAAACTAATGGGATATAAGTATATATTTGTTATGACAGATAATAAAAAAATAAGAGAAAGTTTAAAAATAAAATTTGATTGGAGCTTAGATAACAAGCCTAATTATTTACTTACAAAAATATTATAATATGGGAAAATTAGTAACTGGTGTGGTTCAGACTATAAGAGGTAACAAAAGATTAAAAGAAGCAAAGAAAGCAGAAAAAAAAGCTAAAAAAGAACTTGATAAGCAAAAGGCTATATATCAAAATATAGATACAAGTAATCCTTTTGAAGGCATGGTTAATCAATTTGCTGGGCTAACTAATCAATATGCTGGCCTTGAAAATACTATGGAAGACTTAACTATAAATAAGCAGCAGTCTGAATTTGAAGCTCAACAATTTGCTCAAAACCAATCTAATATATTAAGTGGTTTAAGAGAAGCTTCTGGTGGTAGTGGTATAGCAGCATTAGCTCAGTCGTTAGCTCAGCAAGGGCAAATAGCTGCACAGAAATCATCAGCTGCTATAGGCATGCAAGAATCAGCTAATCAAAGAGCAGCGGCAGCAGAAGCTGGTAGATTACAAACTCAAGAAGCTAAAGGTGGTTCTGACATTGCACTACAAAAAGCACAAGGCCAAGCAAGCGTGGATGCTAAAATAGCTGGTGGCGCACAAACAGCTCAACAATTAGAAATGAAAAAACAAGGCGCTTTACTTAATATGGAGTCTAGCGAATTTAATACAGCTCAACAACAAACAGCTGGATCGCAAGCTCAAAAAGATCAAGGTGTTGATAACATAGTTGGTGGGGGTATAGATTTTTTAACAAGCGCTATTTCAGATAGAAAGCTAAAAAAGAATATTAAGTTAATAGGTAAGTCACCTAGTGGTATAAAAATATATTTATTTGAATATAAAGATAAATTATTTGGCGAAGGCGTTTATCAAGGAGTAATGTCAGATGAGTTATCTAGTGATGCGGTTATTAATGGAAACAACTATGATATGGTTGATTATTCTAAAATAGATGTTGAGTTTAAAAAAATAAAATAAGATATGGAATATAATGATTTTTATAAAAATGTAAGAGCGATATCGCAGCTAGATCCTAATGTTAACGAAGATCAACAAAGGCAAATAAGCAATACATTAAAAGACATGAAAAAGAAGTATCTTGAAACCGACGACAAGATGGAAAAAGGTAGGCTAAACGATAAAATATCAGGTCTTGCTAATGCTATAGCGCAAAATGAAAGTTTTATATATGAAACATCAGATTCTCTTTCCGATAGTGAAACGTTTAGTAAGTATAGTTATGATTCTCTTAACCCTGACGTAAAAACAGCATTACCAAATATACTTAATAAAAAAACTTATCCAGTTATAAAAGGTGGTAAAGCAGGCTATGAAGTCAATGGTAATTTTATGACATTAGGCCAAATACAAGATGAAATAAAAAAAGTAAAAGTTGACGAAAGTAGCATTAGTAGATATAATGTTATGCGTGATGATATAATAAAAAGCGCTGGTAAAGTACAATCATCTGAATTTTCAGATTTTAATTTTAAAAAAGTAAGAGCTAATTGTTTTGATAATCTTGTAACGCAAGGCAATGTAGGATCTATGGCTAATAATCCATTAGTTGGTAATAGAGTTTTTAGAGACGACTTAGAACAAGCTATAGCAAGAGGAACTTATAAAGATTTTGGAATAACAGATGATATGATAGTAGATCCTACGCCAGCAGATAACAATATAACTCCTGAAGATGCTAAAGTAATATATCAAGCTATAGAACAAGATGAAGAATTATTAAAAAACGTTTTGACAGATTATTTAACTCAATCGTTATCTAATAATCATTACACTAATTTAAAACCAGAGGTTCAAAGAAATAGAAAAATGAATCAATATACACCACAGTCTATGCAAAGTAATAATACTTATATTCCACAATCTACGCAAGACAACAACCAATATACACCACAGGCTATAGCATATAAGCCTGGCATGAAATTATAGTATTAACGGGTAACTAACGAAACAGTTTATGGAAAGAGAAATGTACATCATCACTGATAGTGAAGGTAATAAAAAACCATATTTTGTCGAAAACGAAAACGACAAAATTGATTTATTTAATAACGCAAAAACAAATAACAGACAAGTGTTTGACCAATTAGGCAACACTGTAGATCTTAATAATATTCCCGAGCCGGGAAAGGAGTCAGGGGCGGATCAGCCCCAAGCAACAGAGGTAAATCAACCTCAAGGCAATCAACAAAAAAATACGGAATCCAAATCGGAAGATACTTCATCGGTATCGTTTTTAACTAATATTAAAAAATTTGAAGAAGAAAAAAGAAAAGAAATTAAAAAAGATACAACAAAGCAGGCTGATGAAACACGTAACGAGGCTGAAATTAAAACTAATGAAGATGTTAATAATTTAGCTTTAAATTTTAATCCGGAAAAACAACAAGAAGATAAAAATAATTTATTACAAGAATTAAAAGAAAGAGAAGTTTTAAGATATGACCGTACGCTAGAGCCTGGCGAGCAACAGCCTACCGTTAGACCTTTTGATAATGTACCTGATTATATTAAAGAGTATAAAAAACATAAATCTACGCAATATAATGCTTTTCATCGTTTTAACGATTTTTATGATCCAAATTTTGATAGCTCAATGAGTGATGACGATATATTTATGTCACAGGATTTTAAAAAATTTATTGATCGTAAAAAGGGCAATAAAGAAGTATTAGAATTAGGTCTTGATAAAGTAGAAAAATTTAATAGTAATAGAAAAACTCAAAAAGATAATAAAGTTGCTAGAGATATTTCCAAACAAGAATTTACAAATTTTTTATCTCAACAAAATCCTCCAGAAAAATTTGATGAACAATTATGGAACAGAGGTAGTTATTTTAAAGATTCAAGATATTTAAAAATTGAAAATAAAAATAAAGCTTCAATTAACGAATACCTTTCAAAATATAACAAAATACAACAAAACAATGAATTAAGTGAAGAGCAGCGTTTAGATCAATTAAAAGATTTAAAAAATGAATATGATACGTTTGCTAATTCGCTACATGATTCTTTATTACAAGATAATAAAATTGAAATAAACACTAGAAAAGAAAAAGAAGAAGGTCTTACAAAAACTGATCAGCAAAAATCATTAGATGAGTATAGAGGAAAACGTATTAAAGAAGAAAACAAAAAAGAGCATATTAATATTATTAATGAAAGAAATAATCTAGACAAGCAAGCAGACTCTACAGTTAAAGATTTAATTCCATTAAGAAACAGTTTAAATTCTACTCAGTCTAAAATAGATGATTTGAATCAAGAGTATAATATAAAGTTTAAAGAAAATGAAGAAGGTAATAAAGTTTACGATCTTGATTACATAGATGAAGGTATTGAAGAAATAAATAAAAAATATGAAAATTTACCTAAAACAGAAGAGCAATATAAATCTTTATTAGACAAAAAAGTAGATGAAGTAAAAGCTAAATACGATCTTACAGATTCAAAGCAAGTTGAAAAAGCTAATAAAGAAATAACACAATATCAACAAAGTATACAAGATCAATTAAACAAAGCAAATAATGAAATAACTACTTATAGAGATAAAGAATTAGCTAAATTTAAAGAATACGAAGATAAAAGAAATATAATTACCAATGATCATGAAAAAAATTTAAAATTATATAATGACAAGTATAGTGATTATTTAGCTTATGAAAAAAAATATGAAGAAATAAATTCTAAATTAGACAAATGGAATGATGAAAATTTAGTTTTAGATTTATCTATAGCTGAAGATAGAAAAACTCTTGAAGCTTTTGGGGATGGAGAGTGGTGGAAAATAAAAGGTAAAGAAGTTCTTGGATCATTTGCAGGTTCTTTTTTACAATCAGCTTCAGCTATATACGATATAGGTGATAGGTTTACAGATAAGCTTGTAGATACTTTTATTAAAGACAAAGATGATGCTAAGTTTGTTAAAGAGTTAAAAGCTCATTTAGTTCCACTTGGCGTTTATTTTGATTCAGACTCTAGACTAGCACCTGTTGATAAAAAAACAGGACTAAAAATAAGCATGTTTAAAGAAGATCAAATTAATTTTGATAAAAGCACAGCGTTTGCTAATGAAAAAATTAAACAGCCTTTATCTTGGGAGGAATTAAAAACTAGTGGCGATGGTAGTGATTGGGCTGAGTACTTTGTGTCACATGGTATTAGCCAAATTCCTGTGTTATTAACAATAGCTACTACTGGAGGTTACGCTTTGCCTTTATTAGGATTAAATAGTGCTGGTGGTAAATATAAAGAATTAAATGAACAAAAAAATTTATATGAGCAATCAGGTGGATTATATGGGCAAGATTTAAGTTATGGTCAATTACTTGCTAATGCTACTCTTACTGGTGTTTTTGAAGGCGGTTCTGAATATGTTACATCTAAAATATTTGGAAGAACAATTAAAGCTTTATCAGCTACACCTAAGCCTATTGTTCAACAAGGTTTTATAAATCACATTGCTAGTATGTTTAAGCCTAAAAACTTACTGCACATAGGTGGTGAGTGGGTTTCAGAAGGAGCCTCTGAAGTCTTAGCGCAGGCAGGTAGTAACATGGCTGATATATATATAAATGGAGATAAAACAGTAAATGTATTAGACGGTTGGCAAGAGTCTTTTGTAAACGGAGCTGCCCTTGCAGGTTTTTTACAATCACCTAGAATATTTGCTAATGCAATAGCGCCATTTAGAAGTAATGAAAGATTATTAGGAGGTATTGCTAGAGAATTAAATGATGTTACTTCAAAAATAGCTGATCTAAAAAACTTTGGTCCAATGTATAGAGACTTAAGTAAAAAAGAACGTAAAAAACAAATTGAAGAATTTGAAAACAAACATGTGCAGTTAGTTACTCAATTTGCAGATGTAACTAATACTGATATACAGAGAATAGATTTGTTAAGTTCTAATGAAAAGAAAACTTTACTTAATATAAATAAATCTAATTTGCAAGATCAAGAGCTAATAAATAAAACATTAAATGACAAGCGTTTTAATGATGGCACTAGAAATCAAAGAATAAAAGATATAGAAAAAAGAATAAACAATAGAAATAAAACAAAGCAAAACATATTAGATAAATACCCACCAGAATTAGTTAATAAAAACTATAAAAACCAAGTACAAACAATGCAACAAATGGCTAATATGGTTGCTAAAATGGGTGGGCCAACTTTGTCAATACAGGAACTTACAAATGAAAAATATCAACAAGCTGTAAAAGAAATAGAGTCTAAAAAGCAAGACATGTCTGAGTCTCAAATAGAAGCTCGTACATCTGAGTTAGAAGCTTTGTATGATGACTACACTAATATAATTGATAATTCAAAAAATAAAAAAGACGTAGAAGCTGCTAAAAAGAAAAGAGCAGAAATAACTAATGAGCTTGGCGTCGGTATAAATATTTTAAAAAGTAATAGCGCTGGTGTTATGTCACCTATTATTGAAGACGGTAAAATTACTGGCATGAATATTTTAATTAATAAAGATGCTGTTGTAGATAATGGTATGTTTAATACCGGGGCACATGAGTTTATACATGCTACTTTTGCTAACACACTAAAAGGTGATCCAGCTATGAGGCAAGTATTAGGTGGTCAGCTTCAAAATATAATGGATGGTAAGGGCATTACGTTTAAACCTGGTAAAGAAGCTGAATTTAAAGCAAAAATTGAACAATATAAGCAAGATCAACAAGGTGAAGAAATGATGGCTGTTATGTCAGAAATGTTGATAAAAGGAGATATATCTATTAACAATAGCGTTTCAGAAAAAATAGCGGGTGTTTTTAGAAGATTTTCTCAAAATTACTTAGGTTACAATATTAAATTTGAT
>Ga0098041_1000543_pt1 | contig 15065 bp, 9 predicted proteins | sample 8_EtaG_FD_77066 | JGI IMG/M metagenome (GOLD analysis project Ga0098041, IMG submission 77066) | Marine viral communities from the Subarctic Pacific Ocean - 8_ETSP_OMZ_AT15162 metaG | ecosystem: Environmental > Aquatic > Marine > Oceanic | place: Pacific Ocean | collected 2015-01-08
CTAACTTAACTGAAGACTCTTATCAAAGAATTAAAGACTATTCAGACAGATTAACAACTGACCCTGAAGCTGATGTACCAGAAGGAATGTCAGATGAAGATGTAAAGACAGCTCAAAGAATAGCAACAGGTGGAGAATACTTTCCTAAAATAGCATCTGCATTTTCAGATAAAGGACTATCTATTAAAGATGCACGTATTACTAATGTTGAACAAGGATTGAATCAAACTTTTAGTAACATAGATAATTTTTTAGATATAGCTAATTTAGGTAACTTAGCAAAATCTCTTGAAAAATTAAAACCTTATAGTACTTCAGATAAAAAACTTAGAAATCCTCAAGTTAGAGAAAAGCTATCAGTGGCTGTTGTTGAAAACATAGAAGACTTCTTTAAAGATATGGGAAGCTCTATGTTAGCAGGATATAAAGATACTAATAATGATGATATTGATAAAATATTAAATGATACTTATTCTGAAGGAACTAAAGAATGGTACTCAGCAATGGATAGAGTATTAAATACGTACTTGCCTAAAGATGCAGATGGCATAAGAGTAGCACCTGAAGATATAAATGACCTTGCAGGATATTTCCCAGGAAACAAAATGGGATTAGATAGCCGAGAAAGAAATAAAATGAAAGGTTTATTAAAATTAATAGATGCTTATGGAGCACTAAGAGATTTTGATAGTTACCTAGGGCAAGACCCATTAGATGAATTAGGCATATTTAAAGACGATTAATTATAGGATATAAATGGCAAGACCAGCACCGTACAGCTTAACTGATGGAGAGCTGATAAATAAAATATTAAATCCTTCTAAAGCTGATGGATTTTACTTTAAACCTCTACCTGAAGAATTGCAACAAGACCCTAACGACTCTACTAAGATGTTGCTAAGAGATAGTAATGCCTACCTAGAAAGATTCCTTGAAACTCCTGAAGGTAAAAACTACAGAGGCTTTCTTCAAAGTCAAAAGCCAAATGATACTTCTGCTAGTGATATAGCCTATTATAATATGTATGCTGATAGTTGGCTTCAAGCTGCTACTGAAGGTAAAGCAGAGGCTCCAGACTTTGTAGCTATAGGTACTGATTATTTAGTAAAAGATTTAATGACAGGGCAGATAGAAGAAGAGATGCCCTATATTTCACAAGCAGATTATCAAAGTAAATTATCAGAAGGCTTTTCTCCTGAAGAAATTTGGCCTCAATTAACAGACCCTAAGCACATTACAGCTAGAGATAGAACTAGTCACGAATTAAATACAAGAGCTGTAATAGGTAATGAGTTTGGTAAAAAATTCTACGACCCTAATTATTTAGAATCTAAAAAAGCATTCCCATCCGTAAAAGCTCAATCAAAAATTAACGATAGAAACGAATGGTATAAAAGAGGTGGAGAGATTACTGAAGATGGTGTATGGATAGATAAAGATGGTAATACACCTGATTGGTTTTCTAGTATGTTTAGGTATGATGATACTGAGTTTAATACTAAAGAGCAATATGAAGCTAGAAGATTACAAAAGAGACCATTCTTTTCTGATGGTGTACTTGCTGGATTACAGCAGAACATAGCATACGAATGGTTTGACCCTGCTGCTGAAGGAATGATGGCAGAAATGTTTGAGCAAAAAGCTGAGCTCATGAAAGACCCTCAGTTTATGGAAGTGCAAGAATGGAACAGAGCTAACCCTTGGACTACCGATACAAACAAATGGTCATGGGGTGGCTTTGGTAAGAAGATGACAAATCTTTTGACAGGTACTGTTCCTAGTTATGCTACAGCAATTGGTGCAGGTATTACTACTCAGATGGTATTTAGAAATCCAGTACTATCTACAAGTGTATCTTCAATATTAATGGGTGCATTAGATAGTTCAGATATGTTTACAGAAGCTTATGAGTATGCATTGAGTCAAGGAATGACTGAGCATGATGCAAAGATGATGGCATATCAGCATTACGAAACATATATGGTAGCATCTATTGCTTGGGAATCAGTACCATTCTCTAGATTATTTAGAAGAGTAAAGCCTGATAAGCTAGCTAGAAAAAGTATTATAAGAAACATTAGTGATGGTAAGTTTAAAAATTTTGTAAAGAATGTACAAGAAGAAATAATAAATGTTGGCCCTGTAGCAGGTAGCAAGTTGAGAGCTATGGCTTCACAGGGAATGGCAGAAGCATTAACAGAGCTTGGTCAGTATTCTACTCAAGTAGGTATCGAAGCAGGATATAAAGATAAAGATTTTATGGATATATTTGATGTCCAAGAAGCTTTAGATGCAGTATTTGGTGGATTATTAATGGGTGGTGTCACTGGAGGTGTTGCAGGTGGCAGAATGAAAGAAGAACAAACGAAACCTAAAGCTACAACACCAGTTACTACTCCTCAGCAAACATTAGCAGAGCCTGAAAGGCAACAACTATTACCTCAAGACACACAAAATATAGAAGATACAGGAGTGCCAGTCTCATATCCGAAAGATTTAAATGAATATCTTGATTTAATAGCTGACTCTGATAAGAATGATACAGCTTTAAATGTTGATTTAATTACTACAGGTAAGCAATTAGGCAAACAATTTAAAAGCCCATTAGGAAAAGCTATACTTAAACAAGGCAATGATTCCTATGAAACTCAGCCAATAAAGAAAATCTTTGATATAATGCTTAATAAAGATTTAAATCCTAAAGGTGATTTATCTTTTATAGATAATTCTAATTTAGATGATGCTACAAAAGAAGACATTAAGAAAAGATTGATGGTTGAGTATAAAGCTGTAATGGGCAGACCTTTTCAAAAAAAGAATCTAACACCTAAAGAGCTTGAAAAGAAAAACGCTATAGATAATTTAAGCGTTGATGAAATGATTGACCAAGCTAACAAAGGTGGATTACCTACTGTAGACAAGATGTTAGATAAGAAGGTTGAGGTAGAAGCTAAGAAACAAGAGCAAGAAAATCTACAGGGTAAAACTTTTGACCAACTAGAGAAAGAAGGTCAAGTTAAAACAGGTGGTGAAGTAAAATTAGATGTAAAAGATACACCTAAAATTAAAAAGCCTAAGCAAGATAAGTTAGCTCGTCAAATTCAAGATGCTGAAATGCTTGTACAAACATATGAAAATCAAATTAAAAAGGCCAAGACTCCTCAAGCTAAACAAAAAATTCAGAAAAAGTTAGATAATGTTTTAAATAGATTAAATAATTTAAGGGGTAAAACACCTACTGAAGAAGTTAAAATAGATACTAAAGAGGATGTCCCTGCAAATGTAGATGTTGCTAAGATAGCTGCTAAAGTAACTGCATTAGGCAATCAAAAAGATATAGAAAAACAATTTGAAGCTGCTGAAAAAGAACAGGAAGATGTTGTTGAAGAAAAAGAAGATACTGGGTCGTTTTCAAATATAGTAAAAGATTTATATAGTGTAAATTCAAAATTATCTACATTCTTGGGAGAAACAACGCCTGAATCTTTTGATTCTGATACTGGCGTTTTAGTTCTTAAACTAAAAGCTCCCAATGCATTTATTAAAAAAGTTTTAGAAGTAGATAAAAATATAGTTTTACCTGTTATACAAATGGAGATGGAAGGGGTAAAAGATTATGTAATAACAATGGAAGGGAAAGAAGCTCCTAAGAAAGTAGAATCTAAACCTGAGCCAACAATAAGTATAGACTTAGGCTCTGAAATAGAATCTGATATAAGTGATATTGTTGGAGATGTTAATGTAAATGAGATTGGTGATGTAGAAAGTGGAACATCTTTGACTGAAGAACAGTCTAATAAAATTGAAGAAGAAGCAGATGAATCTGTAGATGAATTATTAAAAACAAATTGCATCAAGGGGAATGAATAATGGGGCAAAAAGGGAACTGTCCAGTACCTACAATAGATGGATACTTAGAGCATAACAAAGAAAACTTCCAAAGCTTAGTAGATAGATTATTAGAAAACAATCCTGATATGCAAGATAATGATGTTATGGTTGTAAATACTATCTACAATTCTATAATGAAAAGAAATACAATATTAGCTGATGCATTTGGAGCATGGGCTAAAGATATATATCCTGACCATATTTCTGCTGCAGCTATTACCGAATCCTTATCACCTCAGACACAAAGCGAATCAGATGCTAAGTTATTTGTAAACTCTATTATAGATGATTATACAGATGAAAAGACTAGCATGCCTGCACTTGAAGAACAAGATACAGATGAAGGTGATTTTAAGGATGATGTAAGTCATGAGAATCAAGCATCTGTAGAAGTGTATGCTGATATGGCTGGAGAAGAATATTTTAAAGATAGATTATTTTCTGCTATAAATAAAAGAGTAGACGATAAAGACTTAGCAGAGATGATTGACTTTGCTAAGCAGAATCCAGGAGAAAAAGGATTCGAAAGATTTTTAGATTTTATTATAGATAAATACCCTGACCTTGCAATAGGTACAGAGAATATAAGCTTAGAAGATAGGCTGATGTCTACTATGTTTGGAGAAGCTGCTCTTGAAAAGCTAAAAGACCCTGCAAAATTACAAGCATTAAAGCAATTTCATATGGCTAATGACCCTGTTAATAAAAGAACTAGAGACCAAAAGAAGTATTGGGTAATTACAAATTGGGATGGAGAAAAGGTTGCACCTAAAGGCTCTAAGTATTTAATGAAAAAGCCTGAGGTAAATCTTAGAACTCAAAGAAAAGAACCTAAAACATTACCTGCTAGTTTTATAGATACATCACCTGTTAAGTTGCCTAGTGGTAAAAGAATAGGTACACAAACTCAGTACATGTCTTTAAATGATTTTGTAGAGCTAGTAGAAAAGAAAGATGGAAGCTGGTTTGCAAAGCCATCCACTGCACAATATTCTTCTAAGCAATTAAACGAATGGCTTAAAATACTTATCAGAAATGGTTTAACAATAGCTACTCTAAGAGGTGGTAATAGTGGACAGGTTATACTAACTAAAGTAGATAACTATTATTACAATGAGTTATTTCCTGTAGAGCAGATAAAGAATTTAGCTCCTAGATTTCCAGAAAAGTTTAGAAAGTATTTGGATAAGTATAATAATAATATGATGAAAGCTGTATTGCATTTCCATAAAGACTTGCAAGGAATATTAAATAGGGAAGGTGCAGGTAGAGCTAAAGAAGAAATACAAATTATAAATGCTATACTAGAAGCACACTCTAAGATTGCTATATCTAATTATAAAAAGTATATACAAAAAGAATTAGACAATAATAATATAGACCAAAAAGGTTATGATTCATTTATAAAGAATATATTTGATTTACCTGTAGAAGGTTCTATAGATGGATTTGGATTAAAAAAACCTTATCTATTTATGGGAGAGTATTTAGCTAGTATAATGGCTAGACATGAATGGTTAAAAGCAGTTATAGGTAAAGACTATATAGCAAGAGGAAAAGATTTAGAAGATATATTTAACAGAATGAGACTACCAGCATCTGAAGGAAGTGTAAATAGAGATGGTACTGATTCTAGGATATTAATATTAGACGAGAAACAAATACAATACAGGAATACAGAAACTGGAAAAGTGATAGAAGTATCTCAAAAGGTTGAAGGATTAAAAGAAAATATAGATATTGATGATGGTCAGTTAGATATGAGTTCAGCTAAGTTAAATGAGCATACAGCATCTTTAGGTAGACAAGCTGTAAAATCATATGAGCATAATCCTAGAGAGTTAAAGATTGCACACTATCATTTAGACCAAACAGAAGAAGGTCAGCCAGATGATTATTTTATATCTAAGCAGATGGCTTTTGTAGCAGAACCTAATATGGAAGTTATTGATAAGAATACTGGCAAAGTATTAGCTAGATATGTAAAGAATCCTGATGGGTCTGTTAGCATAAAAGCAGGTCCTGCAACAGATATAGCAGGTCAAGAGTTAGATGAGGTTATGACACTAAATGAAGCTAAGGATACTACTGGTAAGTTTGCATTAAATGGTGCATCTCATAACATACAAACACTACCTCCACAAGCCACTAGAACAGTCATATTGCCCTCTACAAAGTCACATAATGATGCTGCCTTAGGTACAACATGGGCAAACACTTTTAATGCTAATACTCCTGTAAATAAGCAAATAAGAGAATTGCTTTATGATATATATACAGACATAATGGACAAGCATTTAAACTTATTACACTCTGCTAGAGTTAATCCAGATAAGATGAGAAAACTTGTTAAGTATCATTATAAAGTTTTAGACGATGCAACTGGTGAAGTGCAAAAATTAATTAACATGTCTGATAAAGGAGTACATCATCCTAATAATCTAAAGATATTTAAAGCATCTATATTTAATATGCTTATAGCTAATGGTGGATTAAAAGGTAGAATTACTATAGATAGAACTAAGCCTAATGCTGTGTCAGAAGGTATGTCTACTACATTAAAATTAAAACAAGATAAGCTTGGAAGAATTAAATTAGGTCAAGATGGTGAAGCCGAAGGTATGATGGCTGGTATTGATAATGATAGGCTATTTAATTATGCACAAGATATGTATTTAAGAGAAGCAGCAAAAACAGAACAATTAAATGTTCAAGAGTTTAGAGATTTACCTAAAGAAGAAAGAGTAGATATAATAAATAGTTTCTTAGATACAAATAATGTAATGGTTCAAGTTAGTAGACAGCCTATACAGCATAAAGGTGGAGTTATATTTAGAAAGCTTATGAAGTTTCTACCAGATGTAGGCAACTCAATGGTAATGCATGTTAGAGATGTAGCTTTTCACTTACTTGGAGATGCTGATGGAGATACAGTTAGTATTGCTATATTACCTAGCGATGCACAAACTAATCAATTAATAGATTTAATAAATTCATCTTCATTTATAACGGATAATTTTACTGCTGATTTAGGTATATTCCAGCACAGCAAAAAAACATCACCAGCATCGTATAAAGAATTTACAGAAACTATGCTAAGTACTATAAAGTATCACAACTCTCAAGGTCTTGTAACTAATATAAAAACAGTAGCATCTGTTATGGAGTTAAAGCTAGGAGATAACCCTATAGAATTTACAGATGGTATAAAAGTAAAAGTAATTAAGACTGATGATTATGTAGTTATGGACTATGCTCCTTTAAATAATGATGTTACTGAAAAAGATATACCTGAGTTTTCTAGCATAGTAAATAGAGATGGTAGTAAATATAAAGGCACAGGGACAAAATACTTACGAACAACTGCTGCTCATGAAAGATTAATACTTCTTAATGCTGCTACTGATAATACTAAAGAGCATTTGCTAGGTAAGCAGTGGAATATGAATATGGCAAATATTATATCTAGAATATATAGAAGAGAAGATGGATTAAATTTAAAAAAAGAGCACGTACAATTATTAAAAAAATTAAATGTATTCTTTAACTATAGTGATATAAGAAATGCTAGAAATAAAAATACTAGAAGAAAGTTTCAAGATTCTGATTTTTACTCAAGAGCTGAAGGCATAGATAATTTCTTAAAAAATAGCTCAGAAGGTAAGTTGGATATTATTAGAAACTTAATTAAATTACCTAATAAGAAAATAGGTATAAAGGATATTACTATATCTGACAATCTAACTGTAGATGAAATTCTTATAACTAGACCATATCAAAAAATGGTTCAAGACTCTGAAAAACATAATGCTAATAATACACTTGCTCCTTGGGGTACAATGACAGGAGCACCAATGTCTTTTCCAGAAGCTAGATACCAGAATAATCATTTTGCTACAATGAATGGTTATAATGATGGAGAAACTAAAATAGCAGGCGTAAATGAGCGTATACAAGAATTAGATGTATTTAAAGAATTAACAGATGAAGGAAGAACAGCTGCTTTAAATTTCTTAAATGATTTTGTGCCTAATTGGTTAAAGCATTTAGGTAAGAAAAATGATGCTAAGAAGAAATCTTCGAAAGAACCTACATCTCAAGCTTATGATTACGATAAAGAAATGAATAGTTTTTTACAACCATATTTAAATAAATTAAATAGCCTAGTAAATAATCATGGAGAGTCTATAAGAATGATGATAACATATGCTCAGTTTAAAGGTATAGCAGATGTTAAGAGAAGAAACTTATTGTTTCCATCTGAAATGTTGCATCCAGAAGTTTACAAACTATATATGGAGACATGGGAAAATCTATTTTATGCTGTTAATAAAAAGACAGGTTCTTTATTAATAAGCAGTACTAAAGCTAAAACTACAACAGACCAAAGAGTTGCAGATATAACAGAAGGGAATAAGTGTGACTAAACCTATTAATTGTACTATAAAAGGTATACAAGAGCAAGAAGCTCAAGAGCATGTCAATAAAAAAGTTTCTGAAATAGAAATAGAAGTAGATACTATATTAGACCATCATTTTGGTAGAGTATTTGACAGAAGTACATCGTTAAATAATACAATAAATGCTAAAAATAAATCTATCAGAGATAAGCAGGCTAGGCTACAGTACGTTATAAAAAATAAGCCACCTAACTTTAGAAAAGAGTCTAGGGTATTAAAAGATAAGATTAATCAAGAACGTAGAGATTTAAATAAAGCTAAAAAGGATAAACAAGACTTTTCTAAAAAACAAGCAGTTGGTAAAAAGCTTGTTAGTATGTTAAAAGAAAGAATGATGAAATCTGGGGAGCTGCATGCTTGGAATATAGATGTGCAAGATATTTTAGGTGTATTAAAACAATATTTAGTAAATAGAATGGGTCCATTTAGAAGTATAGATGAGCTAACTTATTTAGAATTAAATGCAAAATATAATATGCTAAAAAAATGGTTTGCTAATCAAGATAAAGGTATAATGCCTAAGGGATTTAAAGGGCAAGGATTAAAGTCTAGCTATCAATATACTATGGTAGACCCTGCTAAAGTTATTATGATGAATGACCCTACGTTAAAAGGTTTGTCATTAATAAAAGAAATACAAGATAACCTTCCTAATAAATCTGAAAGAAAAAGTAGATTTAGAAAGAAACTTGCAAACATACAAGATAAGTTATCTATATTTTTATACAATAATAACATAGTATATGAAAATGATGGTAGGACATTTGAAGAATTAACCCAGTCAGAAAAGACTGAAAATACAGAAAAGATTAATGAGCTTATATCTGATTTGTTAGATGGTAGAACTAAGTATGTTATTCCAAGAAAAATACAGGTGCTACTTGCAAATAAAGCTTTATTAAAAAAGTATGCATCAATAGTTGGCTATGCAAATGATTCAGGTTTTAATATTAGTAAAGATATACATGAAGTTACAGAAGGTGACGATGTTTATTATTATGTAACTTTAAAAGCAAAAGATTCTAATACAGGTAGAGAAGCTTACAATGCATTTGTAGTGCCTCATTATGTAGATGATAATGGTAGAACTAAATTCTATTATCCATTTACTAAAAAAGGTGTAATGAATGGAAATTTCCTATCCAATATTCCAGGTAATTTAAAAGATGCTAAAGATGTGACAGATGTAATGAGACCTGGATTTAGACAAGCTCAAGTAGATAAAATATTTAATGGTTTTAATAAAAATCAAAATGAAATACAAACTAAAGGATATGCTCAGTATTTTCCGATAGATTTAGATATAGACCATCCTATGTTTAATGAGTCAATAATTTATAAAGGTACTAGTCAAGCTTCTGTTAATAGTCTTTGGCTTCACGTAAAAGATACAAGAGAATTATTGCAAGAGATTTTTGATGACTGGCAAGAACTTTCTAAAGGTGCATTAAAAAGAGTAGCTGCGACTATAAATAGTCACGATGGTTTAAAGCAAATGCTAATGAATAAAGGTCAGTTAGATGGAAATCTAGATGAAGCTACTGCTAATATATTAAATGTAATTGATTTTAATAGTATGCTTTGGATAGACCCTAAAACAGGAGAGGTAAATAGTGCAAATATAACCTCAGGAATAAAAGAAAATTATTATCCTGCTATGTTTGATGAAACTGTTGGTATAGCTCAATTAGCTACAGCTATAGATGGAATGATGAATGAAGTTCCATTATTAAGAGATAAATTAGACCAACTTAAAAATTTAAAATCTAAAACAAATGACCCTAAAGAAATAGCATCATTAAAAAAAGCACTAATAAGAACTGATAAAAAAATAAAAGAATATATTGGTAGTAGAATAGTTAAAGAAGATGGTACAGTAGAGTTTGTTCCAGGTGTCATTGAAATAATGAAGCATAAATTAAATCTGTCTCTTGGATTAGAAGACCAAAAAGATGCTCCTAAAATATCAGCACAAAGTATGATAGCATATGGAAAGCATAGAAATTTACATACAAGAAGAGTTAAAAGTCTTGAGCCAGGTACTATTTATGGAGGCAAAAGAACTGATGCTAATGTTATTAATGAATACATAGACATTACTTATGAAACAGTTTACAATAATATATTAAGAGCAGCATTACTAGAGTCAGTTCCTACATTAAATCCTGCTGTTTTAAATTATTTAGTAGAAGAAGTTAAAGCTGCAATAGGAAGGCATGACGTTAAGAGTGGAGTTCTTGGATTAGATTATTCTAATGACAAAATAATGTCTAAAATACAGAAAGTATTTCCTAATACTAAAATGACAGTAGAAAGAATACATGAAATATTTGCTAATGTAAGTGCTAGAATTTCAGGTACGTTATTAGGTATTTCTACTGGATTACAAAATAGAATGCAGGAAGTAATGGGTGGAATTATTGAAATAGGTGGGGATGTTGAAGTAAAAGTTTCAGAAGTATTAGAAAATAAACAATTATCTGAAGAAATAGCTCAAAAAGCTGGTGTTCTGGATACAATACAAACACTATCTGATGTATTTTTAGGAGGATTAGAATCTCAATTAACATTTTTTGATGGTTTTCATACTACAAAAGACGTATTGCTGTTAAAAAGTCAAGATAAATTAAGATTTATAAATAATGCTAAAGGCATTAGACAGCAAATGATTAGTATGATTAAAACTAGAGAAGGAGATAAGACTGAAGTATTAAAAGAGTCTATAGATTCTCTTATGGAAGGTACGTTTGAGTTGGTTCATGGTATTGCTGAGGGAACTCTTACTGAAGACCAATTAAAAGGATTAGAAAGAAAGTTAAATAGAATATTAACTAAACAATATATTAGATGGTATGCACAATGGGGTATGGGAGCATTCGGAATTGAGAAAGCTGCTGCTGGATTAAAAGGATTGAAGCCATATATATCTATGACAGAAGGTGAAAAAGAAATGAGAACTATAATGGCTGTTAGAGGAGTAGTATTTTATGCAGACCATGTAGCAGACCCTGAAAATAGAGGAGAATATACACATCCTGATGCATTAGAATATGCTAGAGGGCTTGTAAATAATACATTGTTTCAATTTAGCACTCAATACTTCCCTAAAATATTTAGAGGTGTAGGTGGTATGGCTACTATGAAATTTAAAACCTATTATTATATGGAGTCAAAAAGAGAGCTAGAAATAATGAATAACTGGTACAACTCTTTAAAAGGATTAAGTTTTGATAGGAAAATGCAAGAAATACGTAAAGTCTTTTTATCTCCTACAGAAGGATATCCTCTAATAGGTTACAATCCACAAGATGTATATAGTTTTAGATTTGACAAGAAGGGTAAATTTCCTTGGGTTAATCGTGACAACTATGGTTTAGATAGTGATTCACAAAGACTTAGAAATTTAATATTTAGTAGAATGGTAGCATCTGTATGGGCAGTAGGTATATTTAAACTATTTTCTCCTATGAGAAAGTTAGGTCAATGGACACAACAAAAGTTTCAAATTAGTCCTACTACTCTAGGTAGAGGAGCAGAGTCTACTGTAGCATCTTTAGGGTTAAGAGGAGTAAGATTATTACTAGGAGCAATGGTTATAGGAAATGAAGAAGACGAAGAGAATGAAGATGCATTACAACTTTATAGAATATTCTTTCCTATATACTTAAATGTAATAATGGATGCTATTAAATCTGGAGACCCATTAAAAATAACTAGAATTATGGCTGGATGGTCATCTGAAGGCTTAGGCTATCTATCAGGATTGCTTACCGACGAAGAGTAGGATTTGATTTCTTTACTTTATCAATTTTTTCTAAGACTTTTTTACATCTTTCAATAATTTTTAACATCTCTATTTCTATTTCTTCCAATTACTACCCCCTTATTTGATTGTATCTAACCAACTATCAAATTCGATAGCAACGTAGACTTTTGAACGGTTTCTTTTGAACACTAATATAGGTGTTCTTCCTTCACAATTACTTTCAGCTTGTTCTAATGCATTCCATACGTTCAGTTTCTCTACATTTTTACACTCAAAACTATAAGGTATTAATCTTTTTGCAGCAGGAGACATAACTATATCTTCTCCTGTCATACCCATTGTCTGTGATTTTATATCATCTTCTTCTAATATAGGTAGTTTCTTCCAATTTTCTATAAATACTTCTCTAAGTTTATCTCTTACAAAGTTTTGAAGTCTTCTACCCTTTGCTTTACTCGCTCTTGCTGTCATCTTCCCTCGCTTTTTTTTCTTCTGCATCACGTTCTTTCTCTACAAACTTTAAAAATTCAGGTTCATTGCCTGAAAACTTAATATATTTCATTATTAAAGTATGAACGTAATCCATATTTTGGTGAACTTCCATTAATCTATTAAAGAACATATTCATTCTATCATCTAGCTCTTTATATGTTACTTTCTTCCCTGGTCTAGACATTACATTCCCATCCTTCCCTTAATTCTGGCTAAATCTTCCTTCATTTCTACCATTCCTTGAAATAAAGCTTCTATTTTTTGTTCTATTTCATCCATTTTTTTCATATTTACGCTTTTTTCTTCTTTTGGCGTTTCTTTTTGCTCTTTTTTCTTTGTAGAAGCAGTCATAACACGTTTTCCTTTCTATTCCATAAGTAGGAAAGTCATCTAAATATCTAAGCCTATTACCTTTACGAAATAGTTCAGAAAATTTTAGAGGTTCTTCCCATACTCGGTTGCATGATTTACAAAGTTTGACAGGGAAATAATCAATTTTTGTATTGATATCCCTTAAATTATCATATAATCTTTCACTTGGAATCCACCAAGACGTTTTAAACTGGCACATAATATAATTTACCTTTTATTATTCTTTTTATCAAGTTTTATTATCGCCAACCTTCTCATAGCTTCTATCCTTTGTATCCTGAAGTCTAGATTGTTTTTCTCTTTTTGTTTTATCTCTTCTCTTATATTGCACTTGCATTTTGGGCATATCTCCAACATTTTTTTTCTCCTTATCTACCTGATAGGTTGAATCTTCACTTCAATTTTCTGCATATCCACAGTGAGGACATTGAAAGTGACAATCGTGTACGTATACATCGTTCCAACAGTTTAAGCATTTTCCTATTTGTTTCATTTTATCTCCTTAAATAAAGGGGGGCTGAAAAGGTTCAGAAATCAACCCCCCTTCTTTCACACTAAGCCAGAGCGGTTAACTCCCTGTGTAACTTAATGTGACTACTCATCATGCGAGTAGGAGAACAAGTCTTGAGTGCTTCAGTTCCAGCATTATACAAAGACCATAGACTATCGTCATCAAATGCATCATGTGAAGGGTTCTTCCATTCTCTTCTCATAATACTTATTTGTGGAGTGTTAATAATACCTTTACCAAATAACACCCCCATGGTCTCCCATGCTCGCTGGTTATTAATTGGTACTTCTTTCATTGATTCTTTATCTTGTTGCAATTGAACAAATTTATCATCACTATTATATAATACTTTAAATATTAGTGAGTTTAATTCATCAAGTATGTTGCCTGTATGCTTTCTCATAAATGTAACTTCACCAGTCATCATTAGATTTTCACATACAAATACTTTAGCACCTACACATACACCTATAGACATAGACTTATCGTAGCTATTTCTAAAACCAATAGACATACCTACTTCATCTTCATGATTCTTGTATGTATAAGTAGCAAACATATGCTGGCCTTTTCTAGCTAAGCCAAATCTTTTAGAATGCAGCTCTTTGTTTATAACTTTCTCTCCTATAGACCCTACATTCATAGCTAAATCGTAATGACTTACAGGCACATATGTATTTGTTGCTTCAGGCATATCTATATTTTGTAAATCGCCTAAAGTTACTTCGTTTGATGTAATTAATGTAGCACTCATTTTATCCCCCTTACGTATGATTTTTTAACTAATTCAACTCCTGGTATTTCTTTTCCAGCTTTTAAGTCTTCTAGTATTATTTTTTTTCTAAGTACAGTCTCTGTTTTTGAAAACCAATAGACAGAAGGTATTAACTCTTCATCTATTATCTTTACTGCACCACTTGACTCAGATACTTTAATAGGATTTAAAGCACTATGCTTAGGAAGTTCTCCAGTATTAGCATACATATCTATAGTATACTGCTTAAGACCTTCTTGTTGATTCTTTAAGAACTTTACATACTTCTGGGCTTTCTTTATTTGCTTAGAAAATATATCTATTTCTGCTTCTATATCTTGATAGAAGAAATAAATACCATCTTCTTTCTTACTTCTTTCTGCTACTAATTCATCAATCTTAGCTTGCAAATCAGCATCATCAAATATTTCATACTCATTTGTAGCTAAAACCAAATCTCTTGTTATATCACTTAGCTTCCTTGACATCTTGTTCTCCTTTACACTGTTATTGGTAAACCGTTTGGTAGATTCTGAGGTGTTACTAGCTTGCAATTATTCGGAAATAATTCTAACCTCAGAGATTCTTTTTCCCTGTTAGCTGTTGTATTTACTGTTAGTGACCTTACCAATCCATCTGGTGTTTTAGTTGGATTAATTGATAAGATTTTATTAGCATTGTAAGCAACCCTAAATGAACCTCTAGAAGAAGATATATCCATACCTTCTCGCATTGCTGTCTTACTAATCTCGCTAACTGCAAATACAATTACGTTCTGTTGTATAGCAAGCTCCATTAATGACTGAGATATCTCTTCTA
>Ga0098041_1000547_pt1 | contig 15001 bp, 15 predicted proteins | sample 8_EtaG_FD_77066 | JGI IMG/M metagenome (GOLD analysis project Ga0098041, IMG submission 77066) | Marine viral communities from the Subarctic Pacific Ocean - 8_ETSP_OMZ_AT15162 metaG | ecosystem: Environmental > Aquatic > Marine > Oceanic | place: Pacific Ocean | collected 2015-01-08
ACACTCACGCGTTCCGTCTTGTCGGCAACCCCGACTTCGTGGTCATCGGGAACGAAGCCGCAGACGAGGCACCATCGGACGAAAGTCCTGACGATGGTTGGACTCGTGCGCAGATATACGATTGGTTGACTTTGCACGATGTTCGCGCACGCGCAGGGTTGACAAAACCACAACTACTTGCTGCTGCGCGGGGTGCGCTTGGTATGGAAGAACCGGTAGAATCCGACGATTTGGCCGAAGACTCTATGAGCGCGCCCGTGGTCGAAGCGGATATGGCGGAAGTGGATAACGACCAACTTGAACAAGAGGTGATTGACTAATGGCTATGGTAGCAGATGAACGCACAAGTGTCTTTGGCAATTTCCATGTAGTAACCGGAACATACACCGCAGGTGGCGGAACACTCGACCTATCGGGTCAGTTTTCCAGCATCGTGAGTATGGAAGCAACCGCGGATGGCGCAGTGCCATCAGCCGCAAACGAACCCCGTGTGAGCAATAACTCGCTCACTGTGGGTATCACGAGTGCAGCAGGTGCGCAGACCGGAGCATGGATTGCAATTGGCAAGCGTTGAACAGAACAAGAAGGTGATTTACGATGGCTTTAATGGCGGCTGTATTTCGATTCAGCCCGTCGTCAATACTTGACACTACCACTGCGGCAGGTATGACTGCTTCGCTATCTACACAGATGGCCGGTCACACCCCTGCACTTGATGAGACCAATGTCAAGCACATGGAGACCACTGTTGTTCGCGGTGAAATGATTGTGACTATCCTCTATCAAGCATGATGGAGGGTTCGCATGTCGGCATACACACTCGACGACCTTCACCGCATGGAGAAGGCGGGGTGGCGCAAAGGCGAGTCTCTTGGGGCTGGCAGCGTCACTGAATCCGAGAACCCCCTTGCAGGTGTAACGCAGAAGCAGAACACTCGCACTCGCAATATGCGCGATGTTCTTGACATCGGTAGTGGAACGCGCTGCGCACAGTGCGGTATGCTTCACTTCTGTTGGTTGGAAAAGTGTGGTGCCTGTGGGAAACCCATGCACTACAACCTCGGTAAAGTGAGGGATGCGCAATGAGTTGGCAAGAATGTGCCGCAGAACATTGTCATTCTGACTCTTCGCCGGATGGGCGTTATTGCGCCGCATGCGCAGACCAAATGGTCGCAACAGGTCGCCCAATGCAACTCGCGTGGCGTTTGCTCAAAGATGACCCGCGCGGTCAGCAAATGGCTGATATGTGGTCACAGATTCAATCGGATGACGAACAATCGCGCATGCAACGTGTGTCATCCGACCGCTGTCAAGAGATAGAAAATGGGATTCGCTGCAACAAGCCAGCCGCGGGTGTCGATGGGACATCGGAACGTGCTATGCGATTATGCGAGGCGCATTTACAAGCATCGCTGGTTTCATACGAGAACGTGATGAGACAAGCGATGGGACTACCCCCGAGGGGTGAAGAGTAATGCCCGTAGTGTTCCAACCCGGCGAGCGTCCCCCACAACCTCTTGACCCTGACGCGACAGTCTACACGACACCACAGAAGGTCGCGGACCTATTACAAATTCAATATCCTGATGCGGACCTACTCGCAACAAACGGGTCTGCTGGTAACACATACGTTGAAATCGCACCATCTGATTTACGTCATACCGGTTACGAAGCGGGTGATGAAATTGAAATCTTAGGTGATGCGTCACTTTCAGAGACCGCGTGGATTGGGAGTATCGTGCTTTCAGGCGGTAACGCGCGCCTGAATCTTGTGGACATCGCTAACGGTGTTGTAGGTGTGGATAACTACGCGCTCACAGGGACACACAATACAGCAGACAGCGCGACTGTTCAGAATCTTCAAGCGTTTACGAATGGTAAGCGACGCGGTGTCACCAAGTCCGCAGTGCAGCATTTGATTCGGCGCGCACAAGACAAGATTGACAACCTTACGAATAACGCATGGCGACCTATGTTGCAGACTGCGGAATTCAAAAACTTCGACACATACAAGCCATACAGGCGTCGATACTACACCGATTATGTCGGTAGCACACCTCTCCTTTTCCGCAACGCGCAGCAAATCATTCGGTTAGAAATTTGGCAAGGTCAAGAATACCGTGAGATTGCGGCGGCTGAATGCAAAATGGAAATCCTTGACAACAGCCTATTGGACTCCACAGACTATCTGTATCTATGCCCCGGAGACGGTGGTGTAGCATCATTGCGCGTTGGCACAGCCAAAGGCGAATGGCGCGCGGATTTCGATAATGAATCGACCGCAAGCAACCTATCCGACCTCATCAACAAAGACGGTCGTAGGAACAAGGACGGCGTCCCATTCTCTCCAACTTTCACTCTTGAGACTAACGCGGAAGTCAGTGGATTACAGACAGCCAATGTCCATCACGAATTCCTTTCATCAGCAAACGCCGACTATGGTGGTGGCAAACTCAAAGTCACATCTATGCGACGCGGTGACGGTGGTGAGAACGCGACCCTTGCGACAACCAACGAGAACGGTATCGCAATCAGTGGTTGCACATCGCTTACCGCTACGACACCTGCGCAACCGAGCGGTGTATTGGTGAACAACGCTCCCGGTTACGCTGCGGGAACAACAACCGCAGTAGTAGTTGATGGTGTGGACGCAACAACAATTTTCGCAGTAGGTGACGAAGTCTACAACGCCGCTGGGACACGCGTTGGTGTTGTGTCAGCAGTCGTCGCTTTGGGTGTCACTTTCAATTCAGTCGCACCATTGACAGGCACAGAAGTTGCGCTCGTGAATGACGAACAGTTGTATTGCGCGCGTATGCTCGGCACAACGCTCACACTCGCGGACACAGATTCTCTCGCCAACTATGGCATCATCTATTCAGGCAGCGGCGCGTCAATGACGGCCGCGCGCTACACCGGCAAGACTGCCACTACTCTCACAGGTGTGGTGGATTTAGCACCTGCTGGCTTCATCGCGAGTATCGGAGGCGTAGCAGGCGCACGCGTCAAAGGCACAACTGTAGGGCAGCATCGTATGCTCATCGACTATGTCGGCACTACTACCGGAGACGAAGCGCGTCTGCGCGATTGGTGGTGTGATTATGAGTTGGGCGTGATTTACTTCAACAACACATACCCCTATTTCCAGTGGAACGCAATCAAGGTTGCTTACATCTATGGCGAGCGATACGTCGAGAAGGCGATTGAGGACATTTGCACCAAGTTGGTTGCGATGGACTTGCTGCTTTCCGACGACCGCAGCGTCCTGTTCCCTGAAGGGACACAAAACATTGACCTCGGTAGCAAGTATCAGTTGCTCAAAGCGCAGGTAGCCGAGACGCTACCGCGCTATGTGGAAGTAGTAACACCGTGGGAGTGATGAATATGACAACTGATTGGAAAGAGTTGATTATGCAATCACGAGAAGCCGAATTAGGTGTAACGCCTATGGGTATTCAAATCTTGAACGCCTGTGCTACACAGTTTGGCTATATTGCTAACGAGCGTGGTGTTATTGACCATGAGACAGGAGAAGTTCTCACTGACCCGTCAAAACTTGCACCCATCTATGAGCGAGGCAGAATACAAATGCGCGCAACAAGCCCAACAGGTGCAGAATTATTGGAGAAGATTTGATATGACTGCTATAGAACAGGCATGGTCGGTGCTGAAAGGCGACCCGAATTTGATGGAACCTGCGGCTACGCTATCTGCGGAGGGCAACGAAGCCACGATGAGGGACGCTATGCAAAAGCCACAAAATTACCTCTCCAATTACGGCCAACCTGCGCAATTCAAGAATGTGATGGGTGGGGGTGACCCTGACCCCCAACAATTCCCTGAAGCGAGCAAGTTTGGGTCAACAGACCGCGACATAGTTGCTCAACGGCGACGAGACGCTATGCTAACAGAACCGGGATATTCACAGTATGACCACCGCATGAACATGAAACCGCGTGAGAAAGTGGAACGTGAAGGTGGGTTCTTCACAGATGATAGCAAGGGCAGCGAATGGACAGCAGCCAACAGGCAACCTGCGCAAAATTATATGGGCGGGCGTTCGTCGAATGAGATTGATATTGGTGATGGTCAAACAGGTTATTTCAATATCGCGCACCCGAGTGGACATCACAGCACGGCTGAAGTGGGTCATGACCAAAAAACCATTCATCCTCAAGCAGCGAGCATGGCTGCGCGAGCAGGTGCAGGTGGTCCCACTCGTTGGGTCCAAAGAATGAGTCCTGAAAACGAGTATTTTCCGTCAGCCGATAAGGACATGCCCGAATCTCACACTATCTCAAGCGGGGATTATGACGAATGGAGTGGGGTCTTGAACAATAAAGGGATTGATGAACGATTTCATGGATTGGCGCGAGAAGCATTGCAGAATCTCCATCAAGAAGGCACTGTTTATCGTTCCGCAGAAGAGAAGCAGCAGGCCATGAACAATGCACTTGCGCGCTTTCAGACGTGGAACGCGGACTATGACAGAACGCAAAATTGGAAGGATTTGGCCGCGCAGAAGTGGGGCGGATTCAAGCAAGGGGCGCGTGATTTGTGGGACAATGTATCAGGCACTACGCGCATTCATCGAGACGATTTCCCCCCTCAACAAGAAGTGCAAGAAGAACGCGCGTTTGACCAGCCTTACGATTGGGACACCAAATTAGCCGGTGAGCCTATGGACATAGCGTGGTTGCTCTTGAAAGAGTGGAGTCAGAATCGTGGAAGACCTGTATCAGTGTCCGCGCAACCCGCGCAGAAGCCGGTCTCGGGCAAATTCCAACTACAACAGGCGATACGCGACGCGCGCACCGTGCGTGAAAGGCCGCGTGGGATGCCCGCGTGGCGCGCAAGGGGGCAAAAAGAAGAATATGACGAGGCAAATATGCAGCAGAAGTTTGAAGCACTGCGCGCTCTCTTAGAGCAACAAGGGGGCGCGAGAAATGAGTAAGCCATTAGACCATGCGTGGGATTTGTTGAAAGCAAAAAGGTGTCCTAAATGCAAAGACGGTAAATTGGATAAGGCTGGCATGTGCAAAGCGGCAGGGTGTGCATAATGGCAATTGAATCCGTAGCACTGATGCAGTCCATATTGGACGACAATTGGAATCGCGGTAACACGGACCAACTCAAGCCTGTCATTGCTGACATCACCACCTTGGACCCCGGACGCGGTAAGCGATTCAATTTACAGCGCAACGACGGCGTATTTCTCTATGAGACCGCGCACAACGAAGAACAGCCTGAATTGTTCTACGACTTCGTCCATACGCGCATCAATATCACCGTCGACGCGCGCACCGTGCGTGGTCGTGCGCACATGATGAAGATGGAAGATGAAATCCGGCGCATCATTCATAGCAAGCGCAAGGGCGACAGCGTAAACTTCGACCGTCTTCTTTACAAAACGCGCACGGACTTATCCGATAGGACAAAACAGATGCACAGATTCACGTTTCAGACAGAAATAGTCATATTCTCGGAGTTAATCGCGTAGGGGGAGGGGAACCATGCCATCGACAGTTTACAAGGGCGACCTATCCGAAGTATCGTTCGGACACGAAAGCGGAATTGTGCTTACGCACGCTCATCACCACAGTGGATTATCGTGGACTCACGCTGATACAGGCGATACTTCAGTCATCACACTCGCTGGCGCAAGTGCCACCGGACACATGTGGTCAGGGACAGGGATTCTCAAATATCCTGAAGGACTTCTTGTTGGATGCACCATGCGCATCATATCCAAATCCGGTAACAATCACGAAAATGACGATTACGGAAAAACAGGCCGCATTTTCACAATCATTGCCAACTCAAACAATACAATCACAGTTACACCCGCACTTACATCATCCGGCGCATCTCAAACAGACGATTCTATTGTCATCGATTCGCTGGGCTGCCCAGCCATCGATGCGAACATGGGTGGATGGAATACTCGACCGGACGCATCTGATGAGACTGTCTTGACTGACCAATTCGTCGGTCTTGCTGCGACAATCACATTACCCGAGACGAAAGTCGAGTTGTTGCGCAACCACGTTGTCGGTATCGGTCGTGACGTTGTCATTCAGGTTCCACAAAAATTCAGCAACGAAGGCGGCTCAATGGAAATGATGCTCAATAGCGCGCGCTGGATGTATTATGCGCTCGGTAATGAAGCAACAGCCTCATGCAACGGTAACGCCGGTAAAGTGGAAATTGACAATGCTGGTGGCAATGCTGCAAAGGCAATCTCAATGGGTGACAATTATATTGAATTTAGCAAAGCGGTGAGCGGCACAATGCCCAATGTTGGCGACTATATTCAGGTTCTTGACGTAACTCCCACTCTTATCCCAACAAGTCACGCAGACCCTGCTGCGGGAACATTATGGACAGGTGCGCAGACTGACTTCACCCGAACTGAGACTAACGAAATCCGACGCGTTGTCGCAGTGGACGAAACAGTCACAGCAGAACGTCGTATCTATGTCGATGACCCGTTCTGTTTTGACCATCCGGCGGGTTGCACAATCCTCGGATTAGAGTTTAACGATGCTGCTGGTCTCGGTAGTCCACACTTTGATACAACAGCAGCGGCTTATGGGACAATCACGAACCGCACTTCGCGTGTGCTGTTCTCCGGTTGGCATACACCATCATTCTCACTTGAAGCAAGCATGCGCACACGCGATGTGGGTTCATACAATGCTTCGGGAGGCACGGCCACCAATGCACCAAATAGCGCAACTGACAGCAAACAGTTGACTCGCATCTGGAAAGGTTGCAAGGTTAAGGATTGGGCCATAACAGCCGATGCTGACGCAGAAGCCAAGTTATCTATCAACTTCGATGCGCTACACTGTTATACTGATACAGGCAGACTGGAAGCCACAGGCCCCGGTGACAGATATACTGCGCACCGAATGTTTGAGAACACCGGTGCTGGTCTTGCCGAGCGCAAGGCGGCAGGTATCGCACCAAACACCGAGAAGCCGTTCATGTTCTACAATGGGACCATCACTGCGTTCGGGCAACCGCTTGCGCAGGTTACCAACTTCAATCTCACAGGGAATAACAACACCGTTGCGCATTACACTGTGCGCGGTAACCCACTACAAGAAAACCGAGTGACAGGTCTTCACGCAGGCAAATCCAAAGAACAAATCCCATTCGGTGGAAGTCGCAACGCTGCGCTTCTTGTGGAAGGGAAGACTGAATATGAGTTGAGTATGGCTGTCATCGTCGATGACCCGCTACTATGGCACGAGTTTAGAACGAACCGTGAACATGACCACACTGAACCAATCATCCTTTCGCTGACCAAGAGTGGCGCAGGCACAAGCCGTGAAGAAATTCATGTCATCATAGATGACTACATTTTGGTGGAAGCACCACTACCCATTCCTGACGACAAAGGTGTCGTCAAGTCTGAAATGAAAATCATGCCGAAACATGTCAAGGTTGTCGCGCATGACGCATTATTACACTGCTGAGGTGAGAATATGAACGCAATGAATCAAGCATGGAATCTATTGAAAGCACTACGGCGCGAACCTGAGCCTGAGCCTGAGCCTGAAGAAGAAGAATTTGACCCTTCTTCATTCAATTACGCGGAAGCCCTATCGCAACTTTTAGCATCGCGAAGAGAACAAGAGCCCACCAGCGACCCTCATGAAAAGGGTCGAAGGGGTAGAGCGTTTGATGCCGCTATGGATAAATTGCGTGAACAATCACAGATGGCTCTTGACCACAAAAATCAACTAAGAACCGATGAATTCACTGCGCGGACTGCCGCAAAAAATGCCGAGCAAGATTCGGCGCGTGCGCAAGCAGAAGCCGAGGAAGATGCGGCGCGTGCGCGAGAAGAGCATGGGGCGGCCATGCCAAGCCTTTCGGATGACCAAGAATTGTGGGACGAGTGGAGAAAAATAGACCCTCGTAACGAAGGTATGGAAGAAGAAGAAGAAGATGAACCTGCTTCAGAACCTGCTGTTCGCCCAAGACGGCAAAGTAGACCGGCGCGTGGTAATCGAGGTCGCTCAAAACCATTAGGTGAGTGACATGGGTCGATTCAGATTCAATCTAAGTGACGGGAAAGCCCGACAGGCGCACGTTGAGAAGACTCTCCTTGCGGCTACTGCGCGTCAAGAAGCAATAGACGCGCTTGAGAATACATTTGACCCTGAAGCGGGTAAAGTGGCAGACAATCCATTTCCTGAAGACACAAGCGACTACAGTCTCATGACTGTTGCGCAACTGAAAGAGTTGTGTGCGCAGCGTGGTCTCGCTACATCCGGTAACAAATCCAAACTTGTCGAGCGGTTACAAGCCGCCGATGAATCAAGTTCTTCTGAAGTCCCCGCAGACGATGCGGCCACTGAAGAAGAACAGGTGGTCCCTGACGAAGAGTCAGCAGTCACCGAAGAGACGGTCGATGTGACCGAGGTAAGTGAGTCAAATGGAGACGACAACAACGAACAGCAACAAGAGCCAGCATGATAATTATACCGTCGTTAGCGACATCGGCCGCCTAATGGCCGCGCCAGCAGCGGTAGAGCATATCATCAACGTAGACCCGAATGATGAGTCTGCGATAATGAAAATATGGGTAAAGGACCTGACCTTCTTGAAAATGCAAGAAGCCGTCAAATCCTTTGTGTCAATCACCGGCGCGGGCAATGTGGACCTTGACCTCGCAGGGTATTGGAAATACATGATGAGAGAATGTATTGAGCGCACTGAGCCGAATCTATCGGCAACCCAACTCATGGGGCTTAATTCCCACGTCGGGCAGCAGATTACTGCCCTTCTTCCACAACCACAGGACCTGATTGCAGGCCCTTTGTGAGATGGCCCGAAAGGGCCGAGTCACTATACCATTCCATGAAGAACCAAACAGTGGACGACGTATCTATCATGCTTGACGGCATGGTCTATTTGGTCGCAAGACATTTCAAAATCAGCATGGCTGAAGCCCGCCGTATGGACGAAGAGGACTTTGTCACATCGTTCGCGTGGGCGACCGCTATGTCGAAGGTCGAAGCCGATGAAATGGAGAAATCGACCGGAGAGATGAAGAGTGGACAGCATGTGGACAAAACAGGCACAGGCCAGCCGTTCCCCGGCAGTGAAGGATGGTGAAGAAAATGTCAAATCCTGTTCTATCACCTGACCCCAGCCAACTTGCGCAAATGATTGAAATGCAAAAATCGTTTGATACGATGGCAGGGTCTGTTGGTATCGTTGAACGAAAATTGGCTGGGCTTAAGGGCTCGTTTATGAATCTCCCAATTGTCAAAGCCGTATCTCAACTCAACAATTGGCGCAAGAGCATATCGAAAACCATTGGTGTTTCCACTGATTGGCGTAACATGTCCAAAGAAGAAAAAGAAGAAATGAAGGGCAAGATGACCATCATGCAGAAGATGATGGTGCCACTCTTGGCGTATAGCAAACTTGGTTCGATGAACAACAAGATTATGGCAAAACACAACACTATCCTTGGGCGTATCACAACGAAGTTTCTGATGTTGTTTGGTATCTTGGGTCTCATCATCATGGTCTTCGCCGCCGTGTCTATAGCAATTGATGGCGCAAACTCACCTATCGTGGAAATGACCGAGGGCATTGTTGTTTTGGAACAGATTGTGGGAGGGCTGGTGCTTGTCTTTTCGGGTGAGGATGGTGAAGGCGGTCTCGCTGGCGCAATCAATTTAGCGGCTGGTGCTGTAGCAGTCTTCCTTGTAGTATTCGCGGTATTTGGCACGACTGTGGCGGCTATAGCCACGGCTGTGTTTGTAGTCGTTGGTGTATTCAATTTGGTGAAGAACGCGACTGATTCATTCGGTGCGGCTCTTTTGGCCGCCGCTTCCGCGGCAACGATTGCGATTGGTATATTGCTCGTCATGTTCACTTCTTTGACCGCTGGTGCGGTCGCGGCAGTTGCCTTACCTATCGCGGCGATATTCGCGCTTGGTGCGATGTTTTGGGCTGTAGCCACAGGCAAAGCGTCTGACGCAGTTGCGTTCATAGCAGGTATAGGTCTTGCAATTCTGTTGATTGTCACCGGTGTTGTTACTGCACCTGTCGCTATTGTTATCGCCGTTGTGGCAGTGATTGTCACATTACTCATCAAACACCGTGATTGGTTCTTTGACTTGCTTGGAAGTATTTGGGAAAGTATCACAGGCTTCTTTGGAAGTATTGGGCAAGCGGGCACTGATTTCAAAAATGGCCTCAATTCAGGTGTGACATACCTTACCCAACTTGCTCCAAACACATTAGAGAGTGTGAAGAACAAAATTATGAATGGGTTAGCGCGCATTGGTGGTGCATTTGCGAAATGGGGTAGGGGTCTGAGGGAGGCATTCAAGGGCGGTATCGGTGAGGGCCTCAAGTATCTGTGGGACACACCGGGCCGCGCATGGAGAGGCATAAAGCGAGCATTGGGTGGCGCGGCTCTGAAGTTTATCAAGTGGTATAACAAGAACGTCGCTGAGTTTCTCAAGTTCAAAGTGCCGAATTGGGTGCCACGCATTGGTGGTAAGAAAGTCTCTATCCCACCAAAAATCAAGGTCCCAATGCTCGCCAAGGGTGGTATTGTGACCGGACCAACACTCGCCATGATTGGTGAGAAGGGACCTGAAGCCGTCGTGCCATTGGGTAAAGATGGTCATGGGATGGGCAATACATTCAATATCAAAATCGATGTCAGTGGTGTAACAGACCGTAGTGACAAGCGACAACTCGCCATGCAAATTAGCAATGAGATTCAGAAGGAAATGCGGCGATATGGTTCCACCACATCAAGGAGGGCGATTTGATGGGGACAAGCACAAGCGGTGGTTTGCCAATTCGATTGGTGCAACGTAATGGTGACCTCATTCATTTACATTGCATAGATTACTCCTTCAGTGTCCAGCGCGCCGTTGCTGCCATACCTGTGCCTGCGCTTGCCGAGCGCATTGGTGCGGACATGAACATGGTCTCTGTGGATATGAGTCTGAATTGTATTCTCACAGACGATGATTGCGCAGGCACATCTAAATCACCGCGCGCGGCAGGTGCTTCTATCGATTTTAGCACCGTCGCTATCTTTGAAGCAACAGGTGATGAAGATGCCACTGACGCGTTCATGGATGATGACGGCGGTGAAGTGACATGCGCATTGTTGAATAACAAGAAATTCGCTATCCGCACTACTCATCAAGTGACAAACTCACTTGACCCTATTACGGTCAAGTTTAGCACGAGTATAGCGCCTGCTGCGAGTAACGCGGGGACCACCATTCTGACTGTTGGTCTCAATGGTGTGGCCGACACAGGTGCCGCAGTGGCTGCTGCGCTACACACAGCGTTTACTGCGCACGTTGGTAACTTCGCACCCGCTATTACAGCGGCTGGTGGGACCACATTCTCATCTGCGTTCACAGTCAGTGCGCTTTCCGCAGGTAAGAACACAGGCTTCGGTAATTGTCTTATTTCATTCACTCAAACAGAAGCAGGTATCAACGGCAATTCAGGCACACCTTCGTTTTGGACTGATGAGGATAATGAGCGCGCAGCGATGCCATCTCATCAACCAATGAGTGGTGGCTCTTCGTCACATTCATGCAAGTCCGCCGGTGACAAGATGCAAGACCTCATCGCCAGCGTTGCCAACACCAACGTCGGTGGTGCAATTGGCGGCGCATTCAATCTTGGTGGGAAGACTGACAAAGGTGGGTTCGATTTAGACCTTCAATTAGATTTGCGCGGTTCCGGCGACGATTATATTGTGGGTATTCAAATCCCCTATAATTCACTACTACACGCTAATGTAGGGACTGACTTACTTCCATCAGGTTATGGCACACGCAACTTCCTCATCGTCACAGGTATCACATCCCCTGACTCACAAAACGCAGCAGGCAACGTGAACCCCGCATCCACCACTTTCGACTCTCGTGATATGATGACAGGCATACGCGGAACAGTGGCTTCGTGCAATTTCAAATACAATGCTGGTGACACCACATACGCGGCTGAAATTGCATTCCAACCGATTGACATGATTGTGGGGCTATGATAGCATGACGGTCATTGGCGGCAACAGTAATGCGCTATTTTTCAATGGTGTTTCTGATGCTGTTGTTGTGCCCCAAGCAGCCTTTGAGCGCACGGGTCTCAAGTTTGAAAACGGGGCGCGCAGTAGTGGTTCAACTACAGGACAGGCGGGCGGGGAATACAAACGAAACATTACACAGGTTCTTACTTCATTTACTATAGAAGCGTGGGTCGCGCCTGACCACGGAGGGGTTATCGCGGTCAAACCTGACTTGTTTGAGTTGCGCATTGGTGGTGTAGGAGAACCCGCCCCCGCATCGTTTTCAGTGCATGTTCGTGACGATAAGACAGGAAAGAAGACATTCACCGCTGAATCAGCAGTCCCTGTTGTAGTGGGTGGCTCGCGCGTTGGTTGGGACGGTCTCGTCTATCCACGCGATGGTGCTACATTCATGCAATCAGGCACAAGCCTGAATGAGGGCTCCCGCGAATTGTTACACGTCGTGGGGACATTCGATGGTAAACAAGTCAAGATTTACGTCAATGCAGAATTGGTTGCGTCAGTCAAACTTGACAAGATTTACGAACTCAAAATGAACGAGAATGACCTCTATATTGGCGGCCGTGGTGGTGAGTATAGAGGCTTCATCGAATCGGTTCATTGGCGTCGTGGGACATCGGAACAAATCCGTTCACTACCATTGCTTGCAAGCACTGACTCTATCGGTCTATGGAGATTTGAAGAGCCTGTTGATGTGAATCAAGACGACTTCTATATCGCATCAAATGTAACCGCGGGCGCAACCACCATCAATATCGGTGCGGCTGGTGCGCAAACGCTGTATGAAACTATCACAGGCAAAGACAAATCCACATTCACTACTACTCTCAATGTCGCGACCGACCACGGTCTCGGCAACTATCAGGTCGCAACACCAACAGGATTGCAGTCTATTGGACACACCCCGTTCAATCTGATGATTAACCCAACACTATGCGACCACAAGATAGGCAAAGCGAACCTTTCACCACCCGAGCGCGTTCGCCTTCTCAATGTCGCGACAAACGGTGACCTCACGGTGAACAGCATCCATCTTGATTTCGGCACGCACTCCACAGGCGCGCGTGGTGTTTTGCATAACCGCACTGCATTTGTAACCGCAACAAACCTCGCGAATGATAGTTTGGTGGTGCTTGTAAGTGGGGACTTACTCGTTGATAGCGGCACCGGAACTCCATATCGCTCACCCGGCATCGGCACTCAAATGATTGACCGCACAGGTCAGATGGTGATTGATGAATCAGGCAGTCTGAATCATGGTGTTTTGTTCGGGAATCAAATGTCCATAGGCAAAGCGAAGAATCCATTCGATGCTACTTCGTGGCCCAGCGCATTTGGTGACAAATTCAAGGAAGGCCACACTGCGCGTCACAAATACAGCCACCGCACAGGCCACTCGTTTATGCGCGTATTCCCACCTGCGCAAGGAGAGACTGTGACGAAGACAGTTGATGGTGCGTCAGATGTATTCGATGTCGTGTTTGAGGGGCAAAGTATTGGTCTCAAGGACCAAGTCCCCGTGTCCACAATTGTCAATTTACACAGACGCGCTTTCACAGGTCCCATTTCTTCTGTGAAGAGTAGTAGCACCGCGAATGCAATCGTTGAAAACGGACATAATGCCACTGCTACTTCCGCAGAACATAAGCGTGAAATCATCGCAATTGGTGGTGCCAATTTGGATGTAAGGCCCTTCTTACTCAAGGGACACGCCGCCGATTCTATCCTTTCAACCGATAATGTGTATGACTTGCATCTCGCACCGGAAACTGAATCGCGCATCGCCGTATTGGAAGTGCCTTCTTTGGCACCTAACGCGGCCCCATACGTTCAGATTCACTACAACGCAATTGACCTCACAGGTAGTAAAATGGGTGTAGCAACACCCATGCTTCTCATTGAGAAGACCGTGCCTGCTGGTGGGTCTGTCATTGGTGGGTCCAGCGTGGCCGCGCATATTGCTGCGGCAGTTGGTGCGGGGTTGACTATTCACGCACCCGGTGGTATGATGCGCATTTCTGAGTCAGTTGCTGGTGATTCTAACGAGTCACTCAAACCGCATCGATTGGTGGGCGACAACACAGGCGGGCGACTTTACGAAATCGAATTAGATGAAAGTCGAATACCTGCGAATTACACACCCGTGCGTGCAACTGACGAAGGGTGCAAACCACCGCAAGGTGTTGATTCTTCACACTCAAATGACCCCGTTCATCCTTCGGTTTACAATCGTGTGATTCTCCAAGCGCGCAATCGTGGTTTACCCGACCCGCCTGCCGGAGAAGCACCCACATATTTCCGACAGAAGCCTGCTATAGACAATGTCAATACATCGGGTGCGTTTGATATAGGGGCGGCCAATCAATCAAGTCATATTCACGAAGTATTCGACATCATCGATAATTACCGCGACCGCAATGAACACGTTCTCATCGTTCAACCATCTAACCGCAAACGCACAATGCAACTTGCGAAAGCCGCAGGCGCAACAGAAGCGTCTAATGATGCTACTCACATATCCGTGGAATACCTACAAGCACGCGGTCGTATCACAGGGTTCAATACGATAACCGGAGGCACAGGGCGAACCCTGCTAATGGATTGTCGTGGGTTGATGGATGACATCAATGTCAGTGCAGACACATTTGCTGACGGTAGTCCTGATTCACATTCAATCAAAGAAATCATGCCCGGCGCGCCTGTTGTCACAGTCACGCTTGGTGGGCCGGGACAAGGTGCGGTGAATACCAAACCCACATTCGACCCGTCACCATTGTCACGCCTTGGGGGGACAACGCGCCGTGATTGCTCGACAAGTGTCGTGTCTGTTGTCAATCCCGGTGGTGGTGCAAATATCGAGATGAATGTCGCACCACTCAACAATAACAACCCCGGTCTCGCATC
>Ga0098041_1000548_pt1 | contig 14988 bp, 10 predicted proteins | sample 8_EtaG_FD_77066 | JGI IMG/M metagenome (GOLD analysis project Ga0098041, IMG submission 77066) | Marine viral communities from the Subarctic Pacific Ocean - 8_ETSP_OMZ_AT15162 metaG | ecosystem: Environmental > Aquatic > Marine > Oceanic | place: Pacific Ocean | collected 2015-01-08
CCACCAGTTTTTAATATTAAATTAGAAGAACCATTTACACCAGCACTTGCTCCAGTTATATCAACACCACTTCTTGCAGTTATAAGTCCAACCGAATCAATATTAGTTACATCATCATAAGTAAGAGTCCCACCAACAGTAACGTTACCACTGAAGCTAGCACTCACAGCAGTTATAATTCCCGTTGATCCTACCTGAAAAGGTGAACTACCACCAACAGTAACATCTAATCCTGGACAGGTTATAATGCCAATGGGTGCTAGTAATTGTGCCTTCGTCTGACTCATTGTATTTGTTACTTTCTTTTATTTATCTTAGGCAATTGCTAGGAATATATATTTCGCACCATTGGTATTAATCATATTTGCAGAAGCAGGAACTTGGAATCCAGTAGTAGTTATACCAACGTCAGCACCAGAGTTGGCCTGTGATTGGTCTAACTCACCCCAACTTAAATAAGGGTCAAGAAGATATGGAGCATCTGTAGATGAAGGAAAAGTTCTTGCAACTCCAGTAACACTCTCTCCCCATACAATTCTAATTCCACCTTTTGCTCCATCCATTGCACAACCACTACCACCTTGCGATCCTCCACCCCCACCAAAGAATCCATCATTAATAGTACCACAGTTCCAACCAGTACTTCCAGTACCATTTCTACCACCGCCAACATTATTATTAGGACCAGGTGGTGTAACTTGGTTTGAAACTGAACCTCCTTTACCACCAGGACCATCAGAAGCACCACCTCCACCTCCACCACCAGCACCAGTATTTCCTAGTCCATATAATCCTGTTCCACCACCGCCACCACCTGTGGCATTACCACCATGACCATTATCTCCACCACCTGAACCACCACTATTAGCGTCAGCAGCTTTACCTTCTGAAATACCGCCACTTACACCATCTCTATATCCACCGATACCTCCATTACCAGCATATCCACCAGCACCACCGCCGCCTCCACCTTCATTTGATCCACCCCTATAACCACCTCTTCCACCATTTCCACCACCATCAGTATTAGCAGAGCGAGTTCCACCTGGTCCTGGTGTATCTGGAGATTTTAAACCACCTTCACCACCGTAAGCAGCATAAGTCTCAGAACCTATTGTAATTGTACTATTTCCTCCATCGTTTTTCATTGCAGCTCCAGTAGCATCTGTTCCACCCATACCTACTGTGAGGTTATAAGATACTCCAGGAACCACCGTAATATTATTTTTATATGCTAATGCACCACCTCCACCACCAGGACCACCAGCACCTTGACCACCACCGCCGCCACCACCAATGAGAACTACACTAATCTTCGTTACTCCAGCAGGAGCAGTCCATGTATAGTCACCAGGATTACTATATAATTGTTCTCCAGCACCATTAAATCCACTCATACCTCTATAACTATCCCATATATATCTTTTATGGTTAGTATCAGTATCAGTTCTTTGAATCTGAACAAAACGTGGAGCACTTACAAACTCACAATCTATATCTATTAAACTTCCTGTACCTGTATAGAATCCAACCTTACTTACACCAGGACAACTAGAGAAGAGCATTGTATGAGCCCAACCAGAACCTGATACAGTACCACTAATATTTCCTAAAGTGAATGTAGATGCAGTAGGGTCAGAAACACCCGCATGATCTGCAGCCCACGAATCACCCCCATAAAACCATTCTGGTTGATTTAATCTTGATATCATTGTATAACCAAGTCCTGGAGCACTTGAATACATCCACCAGTGTCCACCAATAGAAGGAGCACCACTTGGCCAAGTAACCTTCGATATCATCAATTCAGGTTTCTTACCTAAAGAATGTTTGACAACTTTAGGTTCAGTACCATCAAGGAATGTATGCTGTGTATCATAAAAGTGAGGAGTCTTCTTTAATAAGTAAAAAACATCATCTGCATCGTAACTATAAGAACCATCACTATTAGCATAAAATCCATTACCATAAAAAAGATTTACATCACTTCCACCATCCTTATTATCATGAGTATTAAACATCGTCTTGAATTGTTTAGCATTGCTCATACCTGCATTTTCCTTTGCACCCATTTTACGATGAAAAACCTTCCAGTCAGCAGTTGAGTCATTCCAATTTGTTTTTATCCACGCACTATCAGGTGAAAAACCAGGTAATACTGTTGGTCTTGCTGCACCTGCTGTTACTGTAGTTGGTGAGAAGAAATTAGTTCCTCCTGTTTCTACACCATCCAAGAACATATTTTGTTGTGTTGCCGTTCTTTGTGGTTTTGCAATAGCAATGTAAATATACTCATTACCATCCGAAAGAACAGTACCATAATTTCCTTGATTTCTTCTAAGATAAAATCCACCACCATCAGTAAAAAGTGACACACCATAGGCTTGTTGAGTATTCTCGTTGGATACAAGACTTGCAGATTTTGCCCAAGTACTACCACCCCCACCTTGATACTCACTATACATATTTCTCTGGGCATCCACAATACACCAAGGATTAGAACTTGTTTGAGTTCTACCTTTTATCAAAACCCACTGGGGTTCAAATCCCAAATCTTGATATGAATTTGCACTATTCCAATCACCAACTACACCTTTACCACAAGCAATTCCATCTAAACTACCATCATCACCAAATCCACCACTCCCTGCATCTGCAAAGAAAAATGCAATATATTTTACACTAGAAGAATTATTATATGCACTAGGTCCACCCAATGTAATATGTGTGGTTCCTACAGGTTTTACCATCCAATCTGTAGAGTTACCATATAATATTGGACCTTGACCCTCATGGAATTTATAATAATACTTCCAACTATCTGCTGTAGAAGTACCAGCAGTACCACCATACTTATGATAAAATACCCATTCTTCAGCAGCATCAATACCCTTTATAATCACAGCTCCAGGTTCGCAACCCAAATCATGATTAATAACACGACCATTAACACCATCACCTTGATAGACTTTTACATCAAAAAATTTACTTTTCTTCTTAAAAGAATAATAGACCAGTGGGTCCATTGTACTAGCAGTTGTATACAGATTATTAATAATACTCGAACGCTGAATAGTAAATGAATCCTTTTCAAATTTTATTCCAGCATCACCAGTATACCCTGCCATATTAGCCGTTCCATCTTGCAACTTATAATTATCATTACTAACTAAATACGCACTACCCACACCAACTTGTCTACCATCAACTACCATATCAGTGTTTACTTTTGGCCACAAAGAATGATCATCAGTTTCATATAATTTCTTCAACCACATCAATCCCTCTGCTTCTCCTGTACCACCATCAGCAGCTTTTGTCCAATCAATACCTTTTGTTTCTATCTTATTAGGAACTGTATTATCAGTTGGTCTATTCGTTTTAACATTGAAATAATCTTCAATATATTCTGAGACAATAGGAACTCTCTCTGTTTTACCAGTAGAAAAAGCTTTTATTGTAGCAATACGTCCGTGTACAGGCATGAGATATTTTTAGATATTTATGGTGGTGTATTATCAGGACCAATAGCCCAGAAAATATATTCTGAAGCAGGAGCTGCTAGTACTACAATTTGTCCCAACATAGCAGAATGATTTCCACACTGATAATAGTAAGTTCCTGGAGTTTGAATACCTGCCCATCCAACAACAGAAGTATCGCTACCCTGACCCGAAATGCCAGATTCGCTTACATTTGCACCTCCAGGTGATACTCTAATATACAGTGGATGACCAGAAGCGTTCATTTGAAAACCAATTGAATCACCTGTATATACAGTAATAGTAGGGTCGTCACCACCAACAGATCCAAGTCTATCAGTAGCACTTGCAAAATTGTATGCAGCTGATCCAGAAGCAGTAAGATTAAAATTATGGGTAACAGCATCAGGTCCAGCATAATTCATAATATTCTGAGCAACAGCATTAAGTCTGAATCCTGTTTCACCTGGATTTCTTTTTATCCATTCCTTAATCATTCCACTACTCCACTGATCACCAGTTTCATCTAGTTTCATACCTCGTTGACCAGAATTTGATGTAGATTGATAGATGTTATCATAATGACTATTCCACATCCACCAAGACCCATTGCTTCCTGCATCAACTCTTTTGATTAAAAGGTTTGCTGGTCCACCATTGGAAGTATTAAGAACACCGTCGGTTGGACTAAACCCACAATCAATGTCAAGGTTACTACCAGTTGCAGGACTTCCTGTACCATTATAAAGTCCTATTTTACTCCATCCAGGATAGTTAGCAAACAAATACATTGTATGAATTACATTAGTCTCGTTAGTTAAGTTACCATTACTTAAAACTACCTTTTCTGCATCAACAGAAACAATTCCACCTTGACCAGAAGTATATGCTACTTTTCCTGTAGTTGAACCAAGAGACATTCTATAACTTAATCCTACATCTTTATGATATACAGTCCAAGCCCTCGTATTTTCAGGTTTTATCCAAATCATCGCAGGTTCAAAGTCAAGATTATGATACACAGTCTTATTTCCAACCACCCCATTATAACATTGAATATCAAAAAACTTTCTATGTGTACTCAATCCCATCGCAAAAAGTCTTCCAGTTGCCTCTATTAAAGGAGGACGCATATAGAGATATCCAGGACTACTAGCACCTTGTGGGGTTGGTTGAGTTCCTCCAGACATCCTATAATATCCACCATTTACACGACTTCTATTAGGATTAGTACCCTCACCAACAGCAAAAGTATTTGCATATCCAGATATATGTGCATAATAAGTGTATTTATTACCAAAAACACGATTTATAAGATTCGTTGGACCAGCACTTGCTCCACTACCGCTTGTACTACTAGTTCTTTTGACAAGAGTAAAATCCAAAGATCTAGTTGGTCTATCTACATCCGATCCACTACCTAAGTCTCCACCAAGAGCCAAAGTGGTGGGTTCTCCATCATTTGCAAAACTCTGAAGTACACCTCTTACTGTAGGATTTAATGTGGTATTTTCTGAAACATTTTTGTATGCACTATCACCAATTCCCATATAAATTGCACTTGTACTACCAAACTGACTATTGGGAGTAAACCCTCTTGCACTTTTATAACCTATCGAACCATAAGAACCCTCTTGCACTTGAGGGCTCTGTGCTCTTACACTAAACCAAGGACTATCACTTTTAGCATTCATTCCTCTCATCTTATCAACAACTCTATAAGATCCTCCATAATCTCCCCATCCATCATTACTTTTGTTCAGGAGCCATTGAACAGGCATACCCATATCTTGCTCTATAAAATTTTGGGAACTATCAGGTATAATCCCATTAAATATCATTGGTTTATTCCTTTCTGGTCCAAATATACAATCTTCTGGCAATTCGTTATGACCCCAAATGTATACATGATAAACTATACCAGGTCTATTTAAATTATTTCCAACTCGAATATGAGTACGAGTCATACCAGGATCAGAAGGAAGGGTGCTATTAGGAAAATAACCATTATCTATACTTGGACCATTATCTTTATTCAAGAAAGTAAAGTAATGCATATTTCCAGGCGCAGTCTGACTATTTTGTCCTCTTTGCCAAACAATCCAACCGTTACGATCCTCATAACTACCACCACTAGCATCTGATTGTGACTTAACAACAACCATACCAGGTTCCCCATTTAAATCGTGGGGTATGTCTATAGTACCACTATCATTATCACCTCCAGTATAGGTGAGCATAGTAAAGAATTTTTCGTGCTTTGCCCACGTATAACAAACATATCCATTAACATTGTTATGATTCCAATTGTTATTAGAACCTATACGAAACCCATCAGTATTAAATGATACTATTGCTTGGGAATCAGTTTGCTGATAAGTTGCATTATCTAGAGTATAATACTTTTGAACACCAGCTAAAGTATCAAACCATACCATAGGTTGATTACTAGCACCTGCTGCTTGTTTAACCCATACTAATCCACCTTTATTTTCAAGGTCTATACCATTTTTTATATCATAAAAACCATCACTTCCCCTCCAATATTTAATTGCAAACAAATCTTCCCCATAAACAGGAGATCCTGTTTCTACAGGAACTCTCTTTGTTTTACCAGTCGCAAACGCACTAGGCGTTGTTACACGAGAATGAACAGGCATATATTTTTACCTTAATGATAAGCACCACTGACCACACCCAATACGGTATAGTTGTCGCATGTACTTGCAGAACCTACAGTATTAATTCCAGTAAATGATTGTATATAATATCCATTACTTGTCGTAAGTCCGTTCTGTGCAGCAGCAAGAGAACCACCAGCAAACTTAACTGATTTAGTTACTCCATTCAGTTTAACTGTTGTTACTGTTTGAGCAAGTCCTGCGTGTCCATTAATAATTGCACAGAAAGTAAGAGTGGAATTATCAAAATCACTGGTTACTGGAATATTTGTAACCTCTAAAGTTATAGGACCAGTTGCATTAGTGCAGATTGCAATATTACTACTGTTTGCCGCATAAGTTAATGCTGCACTGTTACCTGCAAATATAGTACTCTTCTCAGAAATTGTTAATACTCTTGTCTCATCAGTTGCAAGAGGTATGTTAAAATCAAATGCCTTCTTTGTATTATCATATAGTAAAGTCTTATCTCCGTCACTACCACCATAAACAATAAGACCTGCATCAGCAGCAGTTGTATTCGATGCACCAGCAGTAGATGCTACACCAACTGTCTTGTCAGCAACATCAAGTGTTTCTGTATTAATAATTGTCTGAGTTCCATCAACTTTTAAGTTACCAGGAATCAGAATAGTATCAGTCGTGCCACCAATAGTAGTAGCAGTAAGAACTCCAGTGATGTTTACGCCATTAGGGAAGGTAGGAGCACCAGTTCCTAATCTATCAACGTAATTATCCGATCTAACTTTAGACATTTGGGTTCACTCTCCCCCGACTATTATTTCTTTATCTATTTATGCAATTAAATTATCAACCCATAGGTAGTTTGATTGCAATAGTAGTTGAATTTAAAGCAAGTCCAGCATATACACTTGGGTCACCTGCACTTGAACCTAATTCTCCTCCCCTTTGAACATAGTATTTTGTTGCAGTGATAAGTCCTGATAAATTAGCATCAGTATTACCAACGGTTTTTATTTTTACAGTTTGACCGTTAGTGTAGTTATCAGCAGAAAAACCTATGAAGTTAGTTGTTGTCAAGTTTGTGCTTATAATATTCTCTTGTTTGATTCTATTATAATTGTAGTAAGGTGTACCACCACCTCTTTGTTGTGTTAATACTTTTCCATCATCTGAACAGGCAAGTCCTCCCATTTTTGCAATATCACTAGCAGTACCAACACTTTCAGCAGTTTTTGTTGGGGTTCCAGTTGGAAGGGCTGGTAATGTAATTGTTAACAATCTCATTGAAGCAGTGCCTTCAGTATCATGGAAGAAACAATAACCTTTACCACTCGCCTTACTATATGCTCCTGCCATAAAATCATCCTGATCCTGATCATCAAACGTATCAATTGTAGTTCCGACATCTACCCCATTTCCAGCAGCATTTATTGTCAAAGTCCTGAGAGTTTGAGCACCACTACCACTCTTTCTATTTAACGTAACAAAATATTTGTCTTTAGAATTATAGAAAATGCAATTAGCACCAGCACCAGCATTATAACCACTAGGAGCTTGAGGTTGAGTAGCAGTAGTTCCGCTTCTGGTAGCTATAGAATATCTAGTTTGATAAGTTCCACTAGCCTTCTGCCAAGCTACCACCCATTTATCATCATCAGGAGAATAAGCAAGGTTGCACATTCTATATGTCTGAGTTGCGTAACCATTGTCTCCACCTGCAGCTCCACCCATTGTTATATCACCACTTGAATTATATGTTCCTGCTCTTATTTGTTGATCATTAACAGTTCTAATAGAACATATCATAAACCCACCTTTCTGGTCAGATTTAATATCTCCTGCGTTGCAATTTTCTCCTGTACCTGCACTAGTACTAGATTCAGTAATAGTAGTTCCAGAAACAGTCAGTCCAATAACTTTAGCACTACTACTTCCAACAAAAACAATTACAACTTCATTTACTTTATCGTAATCGCATCGTATCCAAGACCAAGTGGTAGATTCCGTAGCAATCTGTGTTACAGTACCAAATGTTATAGTTGTTCCACTAACAGTAGCTACTTGACCATACGCCCCATTATTATTATTCCATTGTTTCCAAAAACTTATATATTTTGTATTTGAAAGCCAGACACAATCATCTGGATCAGTGTAAATATTTGAAGCCATAGGCACGGCTTGCAAACTTCCTGTGGCAGCAGCAACTTCAGCTGTTGCAGCAGCACTCACAGTAGCATCTGCATTTAATACTACAGTTTTTCCATTAGCTATAGTTCCAGATGCAGTAGCACTAAAAACAGGAGCAGCATCTATTCCACTTAATGTACTACCATCCCCTTTAAAACTTGATGCAGTTACAACTCCTGTTACACTAACATCTTGTGCTTGAAGTCCACCACCTGCTAATGTCCATTTATAACCACTCGTACCCCAAGTCAAACTCTTTTCAGTAGTTCCATATACAACAAGTCCTGCACCATTAGCACTTGCGTCTGAAGGATTGGAAGTAGAACCTACACCAACTGTCTTATCTTCCACCTCAAGTGAACTTGTATTAATAATTGTCTGCGTCCCATCGACTGTCAGATTACCTGAAATGGTAACTGCTCCTCCAACATTGACATCACCAATCAATTCCCTACTATCTAAACTCGTAGCAGTGATGACACCAGCAGAATTAGCACCGTGAGGTAAAGATATACCTCCTACACCAGTTCTATTCTTTATAGTATTGACATTTAACTGTGACATCTTTTATTACTTTTTAGTTATTTAGTTAGATTTAGACTAACCCTTAATTAAAAGGCCAGTTGCTGATATGGCAATACCTGCAATAATACTTTCACCATCATCAGCAGTTGATAATGATCCATCACCTTCTATATAATATTTGTTTCCAATAACAAGGTCTGTTTGTCCCTGAATCTGTTGTCCAATAATTTTAACACTAGCAGTCTGCCCATCGGTATAGGCATCTGCAGAAAATCCAAGGAAATTACCAGGCGTTGCATTTGATACCCTAACACCTACAATTGTGGCATCACCGCCACCTCCACCACCACCTTCTCCATCTCTTTTCGTCGTTATCAAAACTCTATTAATAGCAGCGTTATACCCCAATACATTATTTGCATGATTATCTGATTTATAATTAGTAATTGCTTGAACAGAAGATACTGTGAGACTTGTATTGACTCCAACAGTTAAAACTGCTGTCCTCATCAAATCAGCAGGAGTAGTATCATTACCAGTATAAGCTATAACAGATACACCTGCTACACTATTATAAACAATATCTACACTATTAGCATTACCTGTATCAGCTACAACTTGAGAACCCAATGCATAAGGAACTGATGAACCAACTGAAACACCTCTACCAGCTTTAGCAACCACTTTTCTAATACTGCTTATGTTATGAGATGATAAGAAAACTACTGCATCCGCTTTTTCATCATAAACACAATCAGCTCTGTCTGGATCTGTTATACCAGTAAATGTAATATTCTGCATACTAGAGAATGTAGCAGTAGAACCACTTATTGTACCAACAGCAAACATTGGTGTACCTGCAGTCTGTGGAACATAACTAATAACTACTTGATTATTCTTAGTGTCATAACATATACCAAGCCTGTCAGCACTTGATTTAATAATTTCGTTATTAGAAAAATTAAAATTACCACTGAATGTACAACTATTACCACTCACTGTACCAATAGAAAGAGATCCTCTATTACTATCTCCACCATCTCGATAAGCAACAAGTAGTTTATTAGCGTCAGGATCCCAAACACCTCGTATATTATAGACAGTGCTTCCAGATCTAAAGGTAGTCTTAGAACCCATTGTTATGGTAGTGCCACTTACTTCTCCTATGACACACGATCCTTCTTGACTATTACTAGAATCTGTGAATAAAAATGCAACTTTACTTGTTCCTGGAATATGAACAACATCACCCGTTCCCCAAGTACTAGTACCATTAACCTGAACACGAGTACCAAATGTTATAGTACTCTTACCTGCTCCTACTGTACCAACTATTCCCCAAAGATAGTTATTGTTTCCATCCTTATATCCAATAACAAATTTTGCCTCACCACCCACAAGACCAATACCAGTATTATAATTAGTCTCCCAATATGTAGTAACAGCAGTGTCAATATTAGTTTGTGCTCCTAAAACACCTTTAAATCCAGTTATAACTCCTACTGTGCCATCACTATTAATAACTACAGGTTTATTTGCTTCTATTGCTCCAGATATGGTTGAAGCAGTCGCAGTAAATCCACTTACACCAGTTAAACCACTACCATCACCCGAATAACTTGTAGCAGTAATAGTACCAACAGCATTAATACCACCAGCAAGAACATCAATTCCCGTTCTGGCAGTAACAATACCCGTCGAGTCAATATTAGTTACATCTTCATAAGTCAATGTACCAGCAACAGATACATTTCCACTAAAATTGGCGGTGGTTCCTGTTAGACCTTGCGGAAAATTAGGAGCACCATCACCATTTGTATTAGTTATACCATCAACTTGTAACTGAGACATTGTTATTACTTTTTAGTTATTTAGGTTATTTGATAAGGAGTTTAGTAGCAGAAAGTGCTACTCCAGCCTCTTTGTATGAAGAAGATGGGAAGTTAGGGTCAATAAAAGCGACAAGTCCACCATCACCTTGAATATAATGTTTAAGTCCTACCGAAAGACCGACTTGAGTGCTTGTACTACCAACTACATCTACAGTAGCAGTTTGTCCATTAGTGTAAGCATCTACAGAATATCCAATAAAATTAGAACCATCACCAGAAAGAGTAGAATTTCTAAATCCTGTTACACGATAATAAGCGTTGTGGGTGCTTGTGCCGCCATATGCCATTATCAAAGAATTTTCTAAACTTGCCGTGGCTATAGATCCATAATTTCCTTTATGTATTTGTTTTTGACTCCAAACCATATTCTCAGGTTCTGAAGACTCTGCTGGATTAATTTCTCCACGAGCATACATAATTAAATCACCAGGACTATCGTGTAAAAGAATATATACCTTACTATAAGGATCATAAGACATATGATTGTAAGCTCCCGAACCACTTGAATATTTCTCTATAACGTTTGGATCACCCCATGTTATACTAGTAGCACTTACATATTTTCCAACTAACGATTCCCACTGACTATTGTTACCATTGTAAGAAGCAAAGACATATCTTTCTCTCTCTTCATCATATAATAGATTTATTCTACTGTGGGTATAATTATAATTAATTTCACCAGCACTAGCAAGAACATTGCCTGGATAAGCAGTACCACTGCCATCACCGATAAATGCCCAACCTTTGTTACTTTGATCTCCATTATAACCAACAGCTACAATAACTTTATTATTTTTAGTATCATAAGTAATACCAACAGGTCCGTTAGAGTTATTAGCAGCTATCTGTGCCTGAGTACCATATGATATGGATGTACCACTAATTGCTCCTTTCCTACTATAAACAATATTAGATCCAGTTTTATATGCCCAAATTACCTGATTACTATCAGGATCAAAAACCCCTTCAATACTCTCTGCATTAGCAGCGATAACTTCAGTCTCTGTACCATATGTTATTGATGTACCACTTACTGTAGCAACTCTTGTTTTAACAGTACTAGAACGGTTGTATGCTATGACAAATTTATTAACATTTGAATCATAAACAACTCTACAAGAACCAGAAATATTGCTCTCAAATTCTGTCCAAGAACCCCATGATACTGATAAATTATCAGCACTTGGTGTTCCAACTATACACTTTCCAGGAGAGTCACTTCCACTAATATTAAACCTTGCTATAACAAGTACTTTACCATCACCAAATGCAATACTAATAGTTGTATACTGACCTGAAAGACTTGGTGGAGATGTACCCAGTTCTGCAAATGCACCCCATGTTATTTTAGTTCCTGTTACAACACCAACTTTACCATCATTATGAACACAAATAGCTCGATTTGCAGGTATTGTACCAGAAGCAATTCCTGTTACTATTGGAGATTGTGTAGGTAAATTAGTTAAATTTGCACCAGAACCATAATAAGTTGTCGCAATAACAGAACTACCACCTGATATACTATTTGCAGTTACAATTCCAGTAACATCAATACCACCTGCACCTATAGTAGCAATACCACTTACGATTGCACCATCAGGAAAGTTTGGAGTAGCACCTGCTCTTCCCTTTATACTAGTAACATTTAAAGTTGACATTTATTAAACTCCTAATTGTAGTGCATCAATAACCAAAGATTTACCTGCTCCAACTGTTACAGCAACACCCGTAGCAATTTCAAGTCTTGGTACTATTGTGAAAGCAACTGAAGTGCTAAGACCTGCATTAGCAGTATCTAGAACCATATTTGCATTTACTGTTTCATATGTATCAACATAACTAAACGGTGATTTATTACCTGCACCATAGTTAATAGCAGTTCCTACACCAGTTTTTAAATCAATATCAACTGTTCCTGAACTAACAGCAAATGTATGTCCAGCACCAACAAAGTTAAATGTAGTAGCACCATAACCAATTAAAACACCATCTGATCGAATACCAACACCCTTTGCATCTGCTGCTAAATCAGCAAGAGTAACAGAACCAGGAGAAACGCTTGTAACAGGAAAGGAAACTCCTAAAAGGATTCCAACAAAATTCAATCCTGCTGCAGGAGGAGTTGTAAAAACTATATTGCTTCCCGATATTGTAAAGTCTTGATTTGGATTCTGTGCAACACCACCCAAATAAATCTGTAACTGAGTCGCATTCTCTGGACCCATCGGACTTCCATTTACATTTAATGCAAATGTTGTGGTTGAACTGTTAAACCCACTAGAAATGTCGTCAAGTTCTAAAACTGTGGACAAATCAGAACTTTCATAACTAATCCATACAGTACCATCCCAAACAAAAGAGAATCCCGATGTGGTATCAGTATATATTTGATTAACCGAGGGATTATCGGGAAAATTGAGTGCCATTATTAACTCTTTTTAGATATTTATAGTACTTGCTTTTCTTATTTATTCTTGCTATAATCTTAATAAAAAAATATGATCATATTAACAGGACATGAAGGTTTTATAGGAAAAAAGTTCCTTGAAGCACTATCAGGTAAAGAAGTAATTAAAGTTGAAAAAAGAAACAGTTGGCATTTCCATAGTTTTACTGAGTGGAATAAAGTAGAACTCATACTACATCAAGGTGCTATCTCTGATACAACATGCACTAATGTAAAGGCAATCAATCACTTTAATGTAGAGTTTACTGAGTGGTTGTTTGAACAAGCAATACGATATCAGATTCCTATTAAGTATGCATCATCTGCATCTGTCTATGGTAATCAGCAGGGAATCATAAACCCTCTTAACTACTATGCAATATCTAAAGTCATCAGTGACTATTGGATGCAGGATAATATTGATAAATTTAAATTAGTACAAGGATTCAGATACTTCAATGTCTATGGAGAAGGTGAAGAGCATAAAGAAGATCAAGCAAGTCCAGTATCTAAATTTGCAAAGCAAGTGCAAGAAGACGGTAAACTAAAACTCTTTGAAGGTTCTGATAAGTTCCTAAGAGATTTTGTATGTGTAGATGATATTGTAGATATCGTTCTTAATAATGATAAACCATCAGGTATCTATGATTTAGGCACAAGCAATCCTATTAGTTTCCAAGAAGTAGGAGAACTAATAGCAAATAAGTATGAAGGTGAAATAGAATATATTCCTTTCCCTGATCATTTAGTAGGTAAGTATCAAGACTATACCTGTGCAAAAGATGAAGGATGGAATCATAAGTTCACGTCAGTAAAAGATTATATCAATCGCCTTTAAAGATTCTATGTGAATCATCATCAAAATGTTGAGTTGAGAACTCAAATAGTTCTGTATCTTCTAAGGCAACCATTTGATGCCTCAACCCTCTATAAACATGGAACCTATCACCAGGTTCTAGTATAAGAGTCTTTGCGTCTTCAAGTTTATCTGTATCACCATAGAATAAATGTATTCTACCTGATTGAATATAAAATGTTTCATCTTTCAGTTTATGATAGTGCCAAGAACACCTCTTAGTCTTTTTGATAAACAATAACTTACCACAATACTCTGGAGAATTGGCAATCCATTTTTCCCATCCCCATCCCTTGGGTACGTGTTTAATTGTAATTAAAGAATGCATCATAGAACATATTATTTTATAGTATTAAAAAAATCATTACACTCAATTCCTTTATCATCTATGAATAAATCAGCGTGTGGTTTACCCATAATCAATTCATTATATTTAACACCCCACTCTTCTAATTGCTGTTTTGTAAGTTCAAATAAAACTTCTTTTGCTTTTATTGCAGCATCAAAATGAGTTTGATCGGAGAATCTACCCATTGCTCTTGCAGTGAAGTATATAATATAATGACCTTCATCATAAAGTTTATTTAGCACCTTGATCCTATCCTGCCAAGGTTCTGCTTTATGGTAATCCCTACCAATCGTTGGAGTACAAATTGTACCATCTATGTCAACGCAATACCTCATTTACATCCTCCTTAGTTAGTACGTATGTTCCTGTGTGTGATACAGCAACTGCTGCTGCTTTATTAGCAAAGGGAATAGCAGTCTCTATTGATTTAGTTGTTAGATACCCGACCACCAATGCAGCAAGGAAGGTATCTCCTGCACCTACCACATCAAATACATTAACCTTCTCTGCTGGATATAGTTTACCCTGATACTCAGTTCCTGCCCCACCCCTAGTCACAATTACATTATCTGTTTTAGTTTCTAACTTATCATATTCAATATC
>Ga0098041_1000555_pt1 | contig 14866 bp, 21 predicted proteins | sample 8_EtaG_FD_77066 | JGI IMG/M metagenome (GOLD analysis project Ga0098041, IMG submission 77066) | Marine viral communities from the Subarctic Pacific Ocean - 8_ETSP_OMZ_AT15162 metaG | ecosystem: Environmental > Aquatic > Marine > Oceanic | place: Pacific Ocean | collected 2015-01-08
ACTATCATTCATGATACAGATTCTATCCGTGTAAATCCCTTAGATTGGAAAGTTAGGAATAGGGTCTATAATAGGTTGTTAGATAACTTTATGGATTTAATGTGTGATAGATATATCATTACACACATGAAGCCTATATACGGTGATATTGTAAATCCCGTTCCTGTTGGTGAAGTTCCTGATTGGCATAAATCAACACCTGCAAGATTCATTCAAATGATTCATATCAAAAAGATAAAGAAAGGTAAAGTAACACAATATGTTGCCGAACTACAAGCCAGTAAAACTAATTCAGAATTAGTTGGTAAAGAATGGATTATATTCTCTACTAATGGTGAAAATGAGTGGTTTGGAATACCTGAACTTCGGGAGGGGAACCTTTGAAGTTTTCTTGTGATAACAAGATTCTTTCAAATGCAATCCAAACTAGCACTTTAAAAGGTAAATACTATACTAGTGGTGGACTAAAGAATAAATTCTTATCCGAATATCTTTACTTAGTATGTAAAGGTAATACATTAACTATACATAATGCAGATGAAACCCTGTGTTTAACTCTCAATATAACTGTTGAGGGGATAGAAGATGGTTCGGCTACTATTGAAGGTAATACTCTTATTACTTATTTGAAGAAGTTTTCAGATATTACAACACTTGAATTTAAAGATTATCTTTCAATACGTGGGGCGGGTAAAACTGCTAAAATGGCATTAGTGGTTAATCACCCTCATATGAATATGATTAATAATTTTAATCAACATGAGTCAGAATTTAATGTGATGACTCCAATTGATTTGGTTAAATCTTGGGGAGGTAAAACTCCCTTTTCTACTAGAATCAATTTAGATTCTCAAACATTAGTTGATGCGGTTGATTCATGTGAAATAGTTGGAACTGGGATTTATAAGTTTGATTATGGAGAAGATTTTACTGTATCTTCTGATGAAGATTTTAAGGGATTTAAAACCGTAGTTGAAGGAATTACAGGGGAAGGAGAAGAAGCAACAGTTGAATTTACTGCACCTGTGCATAAATTCTTTAATAATGCTGGAACTGTTGATATATTGTTTAGTGATGATTCACTAATATTAATGTTAGCAATTGATAGGAAATTAGTAAAAGCACCATTTGTTAGGTTGAGATAGTAAAAGGAGTAGTGATAAAATGAACCCTGAAATAATTATAGCATACGTTCTTGGATTCCTTACTCCTATTACATTTTATATATATCTACTACGTTCTAGAAGAGATGAAGTTTCTGAAACTAGAAAGGCAGTAAGAATAATAAATTTTATAAAAGAAGGGAAGTAATAATATGGATATTTGTTATACCAATGATAAGAATATTAATTTAAGATGGCGTGACTCTGAAAATAATAGAGTGGAAACAAAGGTCGAAGATTTTAGACCTTATTTCTTTATTCGCGCAATTGAAACAGAAGTAGATGGTTATGAAGTAACTCATACCTTTCAAGGTAGAAGGGCTAAGTTATGGTTTCCATTTGAATATGAAAATGGTGATTGGGTTAATCTTCAAGGTCAATTATTAAAAAAGGTATATGTTCATTCGCCTAATGATATGTATAGAGCAAGAGATTGTTTTATGCAAACATATGAAGCAGATGTATCAATTATAGATAGATACTGCGTTGATAAATTAGAGGAGATTCCTGAATTTAAAATGCGTAAAATGTATTGGGATATGGAATGGATGGCTGATGATTTGTATGATGGCGCAATTACTTGTATTGTTGCTTATGATAATTATGATGAAAAGTATTCTATATTCTATTGGCAACCTCACAACGGGTATATTGCCTCTTTAGGAGATTGTTATGATAGTGAAAAAGATATGCTTAATGCGTTTTTAACTTATATTGAAGATAAAGACCCCGATATGTTATTAGCATGGTTTGGTCTAAAATTCGATTTACCTAAGTTAATTCATAGATGTATTGCTAATGGTTTAGACCCTAGAAGGTTATCGCCATATAATGAAGTCAAAGGTATAGTTTGGAATGATGGAGTTAAGGCAACTAAAGCAGTTGATGACTACTATGCTATTTCACAACCTATTCGTGGACGATTAACTCTTAATTTAGATTTAGCATTTGAAAGACAATGGAGTGATGCTCAAAAAGGAACATTACCTTCAATGGCTTTAGATGATATAGCAGAAATGGCTTTAGGCAAAAAGAAGTTAGTTAGTGAAAAGTTTCCTGATAAAAACGAATTTTTCCGTCGAGGTTGGTTAGAAGATACTGATACTTATCTTAAGTATGCTAAAATAGATGTAGAGTTATTAGTAGAACTTGATGAAACTAATTTTTGTAGTGATGCAATTATTTATCTCCAAAGGATTCTAAAAGCCCCATTTAAATCATGTATGTATGTAAGTATGATGGGTGCAGTATATTTTATGAGAAATGCAACTTGGAAGGCTCCAACAGGAGATAAATCAGTTCAAAAGATTACTTATGATGGTGCTATGATTTATGACCCAACATCTGAAAAAACACATGGTTTACATTTAAATGTCGCCGCTTTAGATTTTGCAGGACTATATCCATCAATGATGATTGCTCGCAATATTTCATGGGAAACTAAATCAAAAGAGCCAACTGAATTTTCTGTTAATATTGCTACACCTAGAGATTTTTCACCAACAAAATCAAAAGTTATGAGATACTATAAAACAGATGAATTGGGTCTTTTACCTAAAAGCGTTCTAGAACTTAAGGAACTACGAAATGAATATAAGCGTCGTATGTATCTTGCGAGAGAACAGGGTAACACGATGGAATACAATAAGTGGTTTGTAAATCAAATGGCCGTAAAACGTCTATCTGCGTCCTTTTATGGCGTAATTGGTAAACAAGGTTTTGGATGGGGAGATATTGATTTAGCAGCATCAATTACTGCTTCTGCTAGAGAAGCAATTAGAAGTGCGGCAATAGAAGTAAAAAGGATGGTGATTATGAATGGAGATTAAAAAATGGGCAGAAACTAATTTTGCACTATTGGCTCTAATGAGAACTATGTTTGCTTTTATTAAAGTTATCTTAGCATTTATTATAACAATAGAGGTGTTATTATGAAGGTAGTTTATGGGCATACCGATTCAATTTATGTAACTATTCCTTCTGTTAATGAAGCAAAGGAATTATGTAAACACCTTAATTCCCATGTTCAATCTCTTTTTCCTAATTTATTAGAATTTGATGAACACCCTGTTCAATTAGAATTTGAAAAGTATTATCAATCTTTAGGGGTTGGAGTTAAGAAGAATAGAAATGCCGGTCTTGTTTCATGGGAAGATGGAGTTTATTTAGATAAACCTAAATTTACTATGACTGGTTATATGGCTAAAAGAGTTTCTGAAACTAAGTTAGCAAAAGAGCATCAAACAAAAGTATTGAAAATGTGGGCTTCTGAAAATACTAAGGGTGAAATATCTAACTTTTGTAGGAAGAGATATAATGAAATTAAAGATGGTAATACACCTTTGAAAGAATTAGTTGATTGGAAACGAGTTAGAGAAAATAGATTATCAGTTAGATGTCCTGATTGTAGGAACCAACATTCAATACAAAATATCGTAGATATGCCTAATTGTGAATGTGGAACTAGTAAAACATTCTTTACAACTTTGGATAAGAAGAATCCTTCAATCGGTTCACACATTTCTGGAGCATTGTGGTATTATAGTAACTTTAATGAGATGCCAGATTCAGTTCATTTTATTAAAATTAAGCCGGGTAATTTATCATGGATTCATCCGATAACTGGATTATCTAGAAAATTAGAATGGTTGGCCGCGCCAACATATGATAGATTAATAGAATTGATTGAGAGATTTAAGGTGAGTATTAATTATTTGCATTATGCAGATGTGATTGTAAAGAAATCACAACCTGTGTTTGATGCTATGGAATGGGAAATTAATCCTGTTAAGTTAGATATTAGACAAAAGACGTTGGATGAGTGGTTTTAATGTTTGGAAGAAAAGATGATAAATTAGCAAATAGAGTTAGTGAACTAGAGGAAAGATTGAATAGCATTGAAACTAAACACAATGTTAGGATTGATGAATTAGAAAGGACTATTCTTGAGTTATCTATTAAACAAAGAAGGGATGATGGGTTTTTTAAGATGTTATTAGAAACAATAAAGGAGTGGAGAACAGATGAGTGAAGAATTTACATACGATTGGAACCCAGAAAATTATACTGAGAATGAAGCAGATTGGGATATACACCCAATTTTAAAGATGACTAAATCATCTGTAATGTCTTATGATTGGTGTCCTAAAAAGTATTTCTATCAATATCCTTTGAGATTGAGTCAAGATACAACAGATGCTATGACTAAGGGAACAGTGATACATAATTCATATGAAAATTTCTTTGATATATATGATGTAGAAAAGGCTTCTACTTTAACTAAATCTGATTTAGTTACATACAATATGGGATTATTCCCTGTTGATGAATGGGGTGGTGAACAATATTGGACTTCTGCTAATTTTGAAGCAAAGAGGTTCCTTGACTTAAAGGAAGAGGATAAGTTAGAAAACTTCTTACCTGTTGGTAATGAGGTTAAATTGGATGCAAAGTTTATGTTAGCCCGAAACACGAATCCTAAATTCCCATTAACAAGAGATTATATTGTTCATCTTCAAGGTATTATTGATAGATTGTTTGTTGAAGATGGTGGCCTATTACCTATGGAATTAAAAACAGGGGCATGGAAAGATTATAAGACAACAGGTATGAGAAAAGAATCTGCATTCTATAAGTTATTAATTGAACATTGTGATGACCAATTACTAATTGATGCAGGGATTGACCCTGAAATGAAAGTAACTAATTGGGGTTGGTGGTATCCAGCGTCAAATTATATCTATGTTGAACCAACAAAGAATACTTCAACCAATGCATTACTTAAATTAATGGCTAAGGTTATTTGGTCATATGAACAAAGTAATTTTGCAGGAAAATACTTTTACAAAACTTGCGCTCATTGTGCATTTTTTGGTATTTGTGATGATGCTCAAAACCAATCTTTTTGGTGATTAGATGAAATGTGATAAATGTATTGATGGAGTAATAATGAAAAGATTAAGACATTCTGGAGATTATATTGCTGAACCTTGTGAATGTTTAATTGAATATGAAGAGAAAAGAGCAAGAGATGAACAGAAATGGTTCAAGATGTTAAAGAGGGATAAAAATGATGAAGAAGATTGATGAAATAATATTAGGACGAGAATGGAATTTCTCTGATATTTCTAACATGAAGGAAACAATAACTTCTATATTTCAAGAGTTATATACTAATATGACGGCAACTGAAAAATTAGATATTATTTGGGACACTGATGTTGAGTTTACAGGACATTTTGGAGAAGGTTTCTACAAGTTATTAGAAATTACTTTAACTGCTGAAATTGCAGGAAGAATAAATGAACTACTTAAAGAAGCAACAGTTTCTTTTAATAAAGAGAATGAAGTAGTTAAAGTTAGTGAAACACCAAAAGAAAAGAAAGAAGTATCTATCAAAGAAACTGAAAATGGTGTAGAAACAAGAGCCGGTTCAGTTAAGGTGAAAAGGATATGAAATTTCCTAGAGTAGTATGGGCAGGTTCAATTAAAAATATGGGATTTGGAACACCTAGAATGGTAGTTACTAACAAAGAACAATATTCAAATTTTATTAAATCATATAATAATAAGATGAATGTATATACATCTGTATATGATTATGAGTTATTTCGTAATAGTAAACAAGTTGATGCTTCTGTTATTGTTGATAGAGCCTTTCTTGATTTTGATTCACATAATGAACCAATTAGTAAATCATGGGAAGATGTAAAAATAGTAGTAAATAAGTTATTAGAACTAGATTATAAGTTTACCTTTTTCTTTAGTGGAAATGGTTTTCATATTTTTGTTTTTGGTGTAACAACCTATGGTAATTCTAATATTAGGCCTGTTCAAGAATTTTGGAGAACTGTTCAATCATGGACAAAGAATGGGACATTAGATGGTAGAGTTATTCAAACTTCTAGATTAAGGAGAATACCAAACACTGTGAATATGAACTCATCTGAGTGCTATTATTGTATTCCACTATTAGTAGAAGATTTAAACAAATCAATTGTTGAAATACTGCAAATGGCTAAAAGTCCTAGAAAGATTCCTAGAACAGAATATGGTAACAAGTTAGTATCTTGGCCTGATGTAAAACCAATTCAATTAGAAATGGCTAAGATTGATATTCCTGAAAGAAAGGGTTCACTTCCTTTATTACCGTGTTTATATTCTGCAACAATGGTTGAGAATCCTTCCCATGAAGCAAGGGTATATTTAGTTCAATGGTATAGAGATATATTATCTTTAGGAAATAGGAATATTGATATTGACTCTCAAGAAAAGATTACAGAAACAATTTTCAAAGAAATTGAATCAATGACTAAAAAGGATGATATTTGGATTGATTGGAACCCAAATGTAACACGTAAAGCAATTGAATATATTGTTAAAGGAGGATATAGCGCACCTCAATGCGACTCCTCTTTGATACCTAAAGGGTATTGTATTGGCCGATGTTGGAGATACCCTGATACAGATGATACACAAACAACGCAAGATTTATAGGAATGAGATATATGGATAAAAATAAGTTAGACCTAAGACAAAGTAGATTGAATGAATATGGAATAATTCTCTCTATTGCTGACACTATGAGACAAACTAAGATTGATGAGTGGTTACTATGTTAGTAATAGATAGTAGAGAAAATTCTGTATTATCTAGATTAGTAGAAATGTATGCTAAAGATTTAGCAATAGAAACAAATAAGGAGTGGATTGAAGTTGGGGATTATGTTGTGGGTAATGTATGTTTTGAGGCGAAAAATACTCAAGATTTTCTTCAATCGGTTTTAAATAAACGATTGTGGAATCAGATTGATAATATGGATAGAGTTTATGATGTTAATGTTGTAATGATTTATGGTAATATTGAAGAGGCTATTCGTCAAGTAGCAAATAAGTATGGTAAAGATTTACCGCGTGAAGCAAGACAAACAATATTACATAATAAATTTTATGGGGCATTAGGTCGTATTATTTTAGATACCGATGCTAAACCAATATTTGCCCCATCAGAAGCAATAGCCGCTAAGATGATTACAACAGTGGCTAAAATGCAACCTGTTGATAGACCAGTAATTTCACCTTCTTTAATTAAAAGAATAACTACGGATGATATTAGAGTAGATATGCTGTCCTCGATTAAAGGAGTTAGTGAAAATAAAGCAAAGAAATTGTTAGAAACTTTTGGTTCTATCATGGAACTAGGAGAATGTAAAACTTCTGAAATAGCCTTCTTAGAAGGATTTGGGGAAGTAGTAGGACAGCGTATAATTGATATATTAAATAGTGAAGAAAAGGTGAGAGTATAATGCCAGAATTTGTAGATAAAGATGAATTAGATGACGATGACTTCAATTTTGAAGAACACGATATGAGTTTTGAACCTAGAGATAGTTTAGAAGAATATCCGTTTGTATTAACTGAATGGATTAATTCTGCATCTCAAGTTTCAACAATGAATGAAGTTCCCTGCGCTATGGCGTTTATGTGCTTATTAGGACAATTAATGTCTGATACTGTTGCAGTAAAATTAAAAAGAAATACAGAAGATGTTAGAATACATTTTGTTTGGATTCAAACAACAGGTTCAGGTAAATCAACATTATTTAATTTCTTAGGTCCAGTTACTTCTGCAATTTATGAAAAAGTAAATGCTTTAATTGGTGAAGAAAGGTATAATGTTGTAGATGTAAAAGATTTCACTACACCTGCATTAATTGGTAGTGTATATGAAGCAGGTAAAGATGAAGAAGGGGTTTCAATATATGAAGAAAATCATGGATTACTTCGTGGTTCCGGCCTTGTTGCTTTTGATGAATTTGAGAATGTTGGTATATTTAAGGCACATAATCATAAAGAAGGTTTGATTGGTCATCTAAATACTATGTTAAATACATTGTGGGGAGAAAATTGGAGAATTACCAAAAAATTAACTAATGGCCCCATTTTAGTTTGTGAGGCTAAAAGGTCTATTTATGCTACCACTTATCCTCCAAAGAATCTTCAAGAAGTAATTACAGATACAGGGCTATTACAAAGAATGGTTATGTATGTAAGAGAAACTACTGATTATGAAAAGGACCAAATGATGATGCAATTGATTGAAGCAGTTGGTGTTGATGATGATATTGAACAACCTATTGAGAAGTTTGCTAATGCTCTATTTAAGATATACACTACTGCTATGGAACATAAACTTGAACTTAAGGCTGATAATCCTGATTGGGACAAAAAGAAGATTGCTAGAAATTTTGTAGAATGGCGACCCGAAGTTCAAGATTATATGAAACTTGAGTATTACCGAATGCAACAATATTTGCGTAATGTTCGTGATGAAGTCAAAGAGACAACAGATAAATTTAGTGCGCGCATGTTCATTAATATGAATAAAATGGCGATACTAATGTCTATTATGGAAGCACCCGGAATTACAGATAAAAGTAAAAGATATGTTGTTAGTGTTAAAAATGTGCGTCAAGCATCAAGATTGATGAGACAGAGTTATATAGCGTTGGTTGCGTGGCTAGATGTAGCACTACGGGAGAGGCGCGAATCAGTTGTGCAAAATGCTGGAATCAATCATTGGAAAACAGCAATTGATAATGTTCAAAAAACAGAAGATGGTTTTGCTTTAAAAGCGGATTTAATGCATGAATTTATGTCTGTAACAAGAACTTCCAGACCAACCGCGTTTAGAAAATTTAAATCTATTAAGAATTATTTTATAGAAGAAAAGAGAGGAAAGCCAGTTTATGTTAAATGGAAAGGTGATGAACAATGAAGTATGAAACAACGTATTTAGTATTTGCAGTAAATAATGGACCGAAATCAATTGTGGAGAGTTTAAATTCACATGGTAATGATGGGTGGGAATTGAAATCAATGATTAATGTAGGAGGAGAAAACCTTGTTGCATTCTTACAAAGACAAACTGATGTTGAAAAACCAAAAGATAAACAACAGGAAAAACTTAAAAAATTATGGTCATCTGATAGTGAAGATGAGTGATATTATGTCTTGGGTAGAAACACTAAAAATTAGTCGTAAAGAAGCGACTGAATTAGGTGATAAATATGCTCCTGAAGATATGAAAGAATTTAGGTTAGAACAATCGAATAAAAGAAAAGAAAAATATACTCCTGTTTTTAGAAGATTTTTAAGTATATTAAATACTGATGAAGCGATGGATAAAGAATATTTCCAAAAAATTAGAAGTTCATTATCAACAATAGCGCGGGATATTGGAAATGCTCCTAGATTTAGAGGAAAAAGCAGAGAACAAATTATTGAAATATTAGAAGAATTTTTAGGTGAATAAAATGAGTGTTTTAGCAATAGATTTAGAAACCAAAAATCTCTCTAATGAGATTGGAGGATGGGGTAATACTCATATGTTTCTAGTATCAACTGTTTGCACTTATGATGGAAATATTTCAAAAGCATATGTTGAAGAAGATATAATTTCAAAGGTTGATTCTAATGAATATCAATTGTTACCAATTCGCCAATTAAAATATGATTTGGATGCCCATTTAGAAAAGGGTGGAAAATTGTTGGGACATAATATTGGTGCTTTTGATTTACCAGTATTAAGAGATTCCTTAGATATATATTGTATTAGAAAATATTTAGATGAAAAGCAATATATAGATACGAGTAGATATTTAGTTAAAGAACATGGTGAAAGGTTTTCGTTGGAAAATTTAGTTAATCATAATTTTGGAGAAACTAAACAGTTAGAAAGTATTATGGCTCCTTCTATGTGGAAATCAGGAGAATATACAACAGTAGTTGATTACTGTGTTGATGACTGTAAGTTAGTATATAAACTATGGGAACATGGTAAAAACAATTCAATTGAAGCCTTTAGTGTAGAAAAGGAAGAGATTGTTAAAATGAATGTGGAGTGGTAAAAAATGGATACATGGGAAGTAATAACTTGGATAGCGTTTGTGATAGTCATTTCACTTTTATTCTTCGCCGCCTTTGGTGGGTCGAATTTAAGTGAAGAATCTATTGAAGAATATATGGAATCATTAATGCGAACAGAAAACAAAAAGTGATAATATGGCTCTTAGAGAACAATGTATGTTTTGTGGGGAACATACTATACCTAAAAGGTTATTAGCCTTTTATGTGGGTTCTAGTGAAAGTGTAAGAGTTTGGGAATGTAGGGAATGTAATGCCCTATGGAGTGAAAAAATGCGGAGGCAGGAAGTTTTGGTCTAAATCAGACCAATTCTTCTTGTCTCCCTTTTTTTATTTTTTATTTCATTTTCAAAAAAAAATTTCTCACGCTCAATATCAGGGCTGAATTTGTATGGATTCGACCCTTCCGAAACACCCCTGAAATGCCCCCTAAGAAGCCCCTCATGGGCCTCCTTTCAATCGGGGAGCGACCTACCCGTAGCGACCTATCGAAGTGCCTAGACGGACTTCCTAATGGGGCCAATAATTTAACCCATTATGAGGGTATATAAATCGGCAATTATGCCACTATTTTCAAGCGTTATATCTTAAAACAATCACTATTAATGCACTTACTAGAAGTATTAAATTAATAATGATATATATAATCTTTGTTTTAGTTTTCATGACCATCTAGTTACGTGCCATTGATTAGAAGTCCCTGAAGGCCCATCATCTTCATGAACTCCAGAAAGAAGTAAAGCATCTCCTGTTGGATTAAAATTAAATGCTTGTGAATAAGTATCACTATCATCACCAACTGAGTCATAAGTATTACTTAGGTTTTTACTAAAGTTAACAGATATTCTACCAGTTGAACCAGATATAGGAGATATATCACCATTAGTAATTGGCCATTGGTCTAATATTGTTTGATAACCTGCTGCACCTGAACCACCAACACTACCTATAATAAAACTACTACCATCTGGAGCAATAGCAATATCCATGCAAAAGCCTCCTGATAAATTACCAGTATAAGCGGCATTAACTGTTCTAGTTACTGAACGAGTAGTTAAATCATAAGGTGTAGATAAAGCATATTCAATAACTTGACCAACTGCACCTGATGTAGAACGCATAGCATAAAATTTAGTCCCGTCACCTAAAATAGCAATACCTTGTAAAGCATCCATAGCACTTCCTAATGTTACAGTATTGGCCTGTGAAGATACACTACCCAATTGATAAGGAATGGCTAAATCAAATCTAATTACCCTATTACTACCTCCTTGACCAGCAATATATAGATAGTCACCATTATAAGAATAACATCCCCCTCTAATGCTAGTTTGTGGATTACCGCTAGCATCTTCAGCGTAATCTGCACCACCAAGCGGTCCTTGAATTGATGTAGATAAAGTTGTTGAAGTATCATAATTGTGCTGCACTAAATTATAATTAGAACCGCCCAAATTAACTGTTCCTGCTAAACCAGTTATTAATTCAGTAGGACCAACAGCCATAAAACAAGAATTAGAGAATGTAGAACTACTAGTTTCTAATGTAGCAAAATCGCTATCAAGTGATAATGAGTTAATAGCAGCAAATGAAACATAAGGAGAAGGTGTAGTTGTAGTTCTGTTTGGATGCGCTCCAAAACCTAATACAGTATAACCAAAACTACTCATACGTCATTCCCCGCATTAGTAGTATAAAACAATTTAATTCCTAATAATTTAGCATCTGCGGTTAAACTATCTGTCCCTACATCTCTATGTATTTCAAAATAAACCATTTCATTTGCACTAGGAGAACCTTTAATTGTAATTGCATTACTTTCATTTGAAACATTCATATCATTTGCAGTTCCACTATGGGCTTTTGCTGTTGCTACAACTGCTGTATCAAATGTAGTATTAATTAAATCATTATCTGCAAAACTAATTCCTGCTAATCCCCAAGCGGTTGTTCCAGTATTAGTTGAATCTGCTGTAAAAAATGCTTGAAAACTTACAGTCCCATTATCCCATGATTTAGGGAATGCTACTGTAAATTGAGCAAATTCTTCTGAGTCCTTATCAAAATCTAAACTCTTTAATTCAGGACCATTTCCTAATTCAACTTGTGCTAAAGCGGCGCAACCATTAGTAGTATTAGGATACATGGCGGCGGCTGGAACATATATAGATTGTTTACCACGACCAGCACCAATAGAATCTACAATTAAAAATCCAGTAGTTGATAATGATTCTTTACTATCTGTTTCTGCTCTAATAGTAACTGATTCAAAAGGTGCTAAATTAATTTTATTTGCAGTTACTATCATAGGGTGTTCTACTCTATCTTGTTCTATTGTTTCTCCACTACTAGTGCCAATAATAATAGTATCAGAAGCATCAGTATTTTTTATGGTTATTACTCTACCTGCTTCCATAGCGTTACCTGCCGAAATACTCGCTAAAACTACTTCATTATTTGAACCACCTAATGCATGAACAAAAATATTACTATAATCACCATCTATTGTTGGACTACCATCATTAGCATTTACTACATGAGAACTAAACCCTAATGCGTTACCTGCAAGTTTATTACCTGTAACAGTTGTAGTTGCCGTTACTGCACCTGTAACGCCTAATGTTGAACCATCAAAGGTTAAATTTGCTTCTGCCTCTAATTCTGTTGTTGTAGCACCAATAGTTACTAATTCATTTTCTGTTGCATTATTTACTGCTGTAATAGGGCTAGAAACTATATCAGTTCCATTAATAGAAAATGTTTTACCTGATGCTAAATCAATGCCTCCATCATCAATAGTGGCAATATCAGTCCCATCTACATCAAATACCATTTTACCATGATTAGCAGTAGCAGATGCAGTAGCGGTTGAAAAGTGTATTTCTTCAGCAGTTTTATTTGACCCACCATTTAATACACTAATAGTTAATGATTCTGCGGCACTTGTTCCTAAAGATAAACTTACATCAGCATTGTTAGCATCTTCATAAATAGTTACATCATCTTGTAATGAAGCACCAGCGTTAAATAATGCTTTTCCTGCTTCACTCATATCTAATGTTAAAGCAGTAATAGCACTAGAACTATCGGTTCCTTTGAATCTAATATCTTTATCTGCTACTTTAGCAGTAATATCAGTATGTCCTGCATCTGATACAACAGATAATGTTTCAGTATATCCTGAATCATCATAACCTATACTTAAATTATTTTCAGTTTTATTTAAAGTAAGATATTGAATACCAACACTTGATGTTCCATTATGAGTAATAACAGCAATAATAGTATCTGCTCCCGCTACTCCAGAAGCAGGGTGTCTATATTCAGGAACTAGATTTGCAGCAGTAGGGTTTCTAATTTCTAAAACAGGGGCAGTTGCGTGATTATTAGCAACTAACAAATGATAACCATTACTATAACTAGCACTTAATGTTAAATTATTTACGGCTGCAACCGCTAATCTCTTACCATCTCTAAAGATAACACCTGCTCCTACATCAATTTGTGTTGCACTATCAATTGTAATATCAAAACCACTAATTGCATAATTCTGTCCTAAACCATCAGAAAGTGCTTTAATAATCCCTGTATGTGGAAAATCCACACCATCAGTGATTTGTTCATTCGGGTTACTTTCACTTTTACTGTAATAATTAGGGTTAGTTACCATATTATTCGACCTCCGCCACTAAAGTAATATTAACTACATCTGTTGCTGTAAATGGCCCTAAAGCATCAAAATTGAATCTAGCAACCATAACTGTATCTGTTGTTGCAGCAGTAGCAGTAACAGAACCAGTTAAAGACATATTGGTTTGCATTTGTGTAAACTGGGCTTCATTGGTAGGTAATGTAGCAAATATACCAAATTCTCTAATTGTTTCACCATTTAATGAATTAAAGGTAGCATTAAAATCAACTACATTTTCGTCCGATAATACTGTTGAAAATGAAGATGCAGATGAAACTACTGAATCTAAATCATTACTTGATGGATTAGTGCTATCACCACCATTACCTACCTTTGCAGCAGTTGTAAATGTTTTCAAAAACATAGCCATTCTTTTCTTAGTTTCTTCAGTTATCATAGGTTTATCTCCTTTAATGTAGTAGTAGTAGAGCCAGTCCCTCCGGCAAATCCTAATGTGGAGGCTCCTATATTTAATGTTTGACCAAAGCCCAAAGTGAATGTTCCGCTAATGCCGGTTTTAGTAATTATTAATTTAATAGGTTTTACTGTATATTGTTCAAGATTAATAGCAGTTTCTTCATTTTCTTTGAATGATTGTCCTCTAATAAAGGCTTTTGATTTTTTATTATCAATTAACATTTCTGCTAATTTTGCTTGTAGTCCGGCGTTATATGCTCCTAATTCTAATACCATTGGGCCAATTGAATATTTAATTCCTAAAACCATATATTCACCTCTAGATATTCCATTATATTTAGATGAGAAATCTACTATATCACCGACTCTTAAATATTTTAAATTATCTGAAGATAATGTTACTGTAATCCTTTTACTATTTTCGGTATGTTGTTTAAGTAACCTTCTTGCTTCAATACTTACTTCTTCTTCTGTAACTAAAGATTCATCTGTAATTTCTAATGCTCTAGTTTTATGTTTCTTAATTCCTTTAACATCTCTAACTCTAGATTTTACTCCTCTACCATAAACAGTAATATCGTTATAATAATCAAACAATGAGTTTTCTCTACTCACACTAGTAATTTTATAATCTGGATTTTCGTCCGTTATATGTCCTTTTGAAAAACTAC
>Ga0098041_1000558_pt1 | contig 14827 bp, 13 predicted proteins | sample 8_EtaG_FD_77066 | JGI IMG/M metagenome (GOLD analysis project Ga0098041, IMG submission 77066) | Marine viral communities from the Subarctic Pacific Ocean - 8_ETSP_OMZ_AT15162 metaG | ecosystem: Environmental > Aquatic > Marine > Oceanic | place: Pacific Ocean | collected 2015-01-08
ACAAATGAAAGGCTTTTATTCATCTCAAGCTTTATCAGACCTAGCTATGTATGCTCGAAGAAATAGATTAGATGCTAATGATATTAGAGAGTTAGTGAGTTCTAAGCCTGGATTGAATCAATTATTAAGTCAAATAAATCCACAAGAATTAATGGCTGCAGGTCTTGGAGATTTGGCTGAAGCACAGATGCCTAAGTCTCAACCTTGGAAAGAAGGTTTTGTAGACCCTCTTACTGATTTTTTTGGATATGAAACGCCAGGAAAGGCTTTTAGGACAGCTGGAACAGGTTTAGCTGCTTATAAATTTGGCCCAGCTATAATAGAAAAAGGTAAAAAGTTTCTTTCTAGTGATGAAATACTTGAAAAGGCAACTAAAAGTAAGAATGTTACAAAAGCAAAGGCAGCAAAAGGTACACTTTCTAATTTAGTTAAAATTATTGAAAAACATGGAGCTGTAAAATCGGCTCAACATATTCTTAAAAAAAGAGGTTGGAAGTTTGCTGCTAAAAATATTGTCAAATTACTTGGTGTTGGATTAACTGGTGGTGCTCTTACATTAATTATGGCAGCTTGGTCTGCAAAAGATGCTTACGATGTTTATAATGATTTAAAAGAAATGGATTTGCAGGAGCAATATGACCAAGGCATTAAAAATAACTTGGATGAAACTATAAAAGCTTCTAAATTTTACCAACAGTAAACAATAGGAGTTTGAATGGCTGAAAGTCAACAATGGGCCCCCTCTTATACCAAGGAACAAACAAGAAAACTTATAAAATCCTACGATAGAAGTCCTAATAGATTTAATGAAAATCTAGTAAGTCAAATAAGACAACATGCTTATCATCATAATGTCCCTTTCTACGAAGGAGACTTTTCTTTATTTGAAGCTGTCAAACAAATAGGAGCTGGTTTTATAGAAGGCTTTACTACTCTTAATGTTAGTCCAGAGCATCCTGATAATGAATACGAAGGTATAGCTAGAAGTGTAGGTCATTTAATAGGATTTGCCCCAGGTATTTTAGCTGGTCCAGCAAAGTATCTTGGTATGAAGACAGGAAGTCAAGCAGCGTTAGGAGCTGCTAAAGCTCTACAAGGAAAAAAAGGTATTCCTTTATATGTTTCTGAAAAATACATAACTCCAAAGGCTTCTGAAATAGCTTCTACTGTGTTTAAAACAAGAGTAGGCGAAGGAAGCAAAGCTTTTCAAGCAGCTAAAGAATTTTTAACAACTCCAGAGGCAAAGCATATTGCAGAAGGTGCATTTAATTTAGGTACTGCTAGCGCGCTATCTACATGGCAAGGTGGGGTTGATGCTATGTTAGAAGGGTTTATGGGAGGTGCTATAGCAGGCGGGGTATTTAGAACTATAGGTAATAGAATTAACTTACAAGACCCTCAATCAGAGAAGTTTGCCAGAGGTTTAGCAGGCTCTTTATTTATGGGATTACCAGCTACAATGAGAGGCGCTACTATGCCTGAACAAGTATATGAATACTTAATGGGCGCTTATTTTGGTGGTAGTGAAAAGCCTTGGACTGTAGCTAAAGCTGCTCCTATAGCTCAAGAAATAAGAAAAGAGGCAAATAAAAGTAATGACCCTTATCTTAAAAAAACATATGACCCAGAACAATTATATGACAAATGGGAAACTTTAGAGCCAGAGGTTAAAAAAGAAGTAAGTAAAATGACATCTTCTATGGCTGGAGGAACTCCTGAATATCACGATAATATTGCTTATGCTATAATGGAGGGAGCACAAGAAGCAGGGTTAAAAACAGGTTTATCTAAAACGAAAGGTGGCGCAGATGTAAGGACTGCTGCATATAAGCTGTATAATAAACAAGAAAAAGCTACAGAAAAAGCTTTTCAAGAGACAGCTAAAAAGATTATGAGAGGTATTCGAATGGATGATACCGACCCATTATCAGAATATATAATGACCACAGGAGCTAAGGGTACTCAAACTTACGCAGCTAAAAAAGCTGCCGAAAGAGGTTTAACTTCTCTCGAGACCAGGTTTGCTGAACAAGGAAGGACATTTGGCAAACCATCTGAAAGCTTTGTTCTTTCTAGAGATTCTCTTTCAAGAGCTAATGAGAATATCAGAATAGCAGTCCAAAGCCTTAATGACAAAGGAATTAAAACAGATTTAGGTAGTCTTAATGAGTATTCAAAAGACGCTATACGTAGAGATGCTGTTAATATAGGTTATTCTAAATCCGTAGTAATTATAGATAATTTAAATCCTTCTATGAATGCTGTTACTGGCAAGAGAAAATATGTAGCTCAATTAGGAGTAGACGTTAAAAATGCAGATGGCTCTAATAAAGAAGTATGGGTTTTTCAGCCAACAGAAAAGCAATGGAATAAGTATGACTATTCTAAACAAAGATTTGTCAATTCAGCTGAAACACCTGATATGAGGGCTAGAATTGCATTTTTTGGAGCAGAAAGGCTTCCAAAGGCAGGTAAGACTGCTATTGACGAATTGTTCGTTAAATACGATAAATTTGGCTTTAAAGAGCAAATTAAGGAAGAAATAGATAAAAAAGCTGATATTTTACCTGAACCTTCAGATGTTAGAGACGCAGGAATATTTCATCGTAGTATGATAGATAACAAGATGTCATTTTTTATGCGTCATCATATAGAACCTAGTCTTAAAAAAATGGAAGGATTTAAGGATAGATTTGTCAGAAATCAAGAATTATCTAGAATATCAAAAGAAGCAGGAAATTTACTTGAAAGTGAGAGTTATATACAAAAAGGCTCTAAAAGAAATCGTTCTGAAGAATGGGCTGATGCCTTACAAGAAAAACTTCCTGAAGGAGTTGAGGTAAGCGCTGAACTTAGAGGTAAAATGAGGCAATGGATAGCTCATCAAAATCAAGGAGAACCAGTAAGACATATTATTACTGATGGTAAGATAGTAGAAATTGCAGACCCTAATAGCCCTTATACAATGGCAGGTAAAAATAAATTAACTGTAGAACCACCAAAACCTTTTGATGATATATATAGATTACGTTCAGGTAAAGATGAACCAGCATTAGCTACTTTGGACCATTTGACTTACAAAGGCAAAGATTATGATTTATCTAGATTTAATTATGCCAGCGCGAAATTAGAAATTCAAAAATTAAGAGACCAGGGGGCAGAAAGTATTTCTCTTAATAATATGATAAAACAGCAAAAATTAATTAAGGAGCAATTTATTACTAATGTAATAAAAGAAATGAAAAAGAAAGACATGCATCCCCTTGGTGGCGTTGGTGATAAAGATAAAATAATGTTTGTCAAATATCATCCTGACGCTAATAAAATAAACTTAAATAAACTTAAATTACCTGAATCTATATATAAATATGCTAAAGAAGCTTATGGTATGACTAAATTAGAACATGACAAGATGATGAAATCTATCATGGCTTATTCTCAAGATATGAATGGCATGTCTATAAAAGAAATGGTTGCAGGAAGTAAAAAAGGTAACTTTATAGGTAATGCAGTTGCAGAAAATAAAAGAATGCAAATATGGATGACTAATGGTTTATCTGGTGATAAAGATTTTATAAGAAAGTTAATACCTAATCTTTCTAAAGTAAAAGTTCCAAATTATAAATTTAATTCTAAATTAAAATCTCTTGCAGCAACAGACAAAAATAACAATATATCTATAAGACCTAATATAACTAAAGAGCAATTTTTAAACTATATATCAGGAAATGACAAATCAGCATCATCTAAACAGAAACAACTTGTTTTTAAGAATTTAGAAAAAGAAGGATATGATGGAGAACGAATAGATAATTTAATAAAAAATAATTCTGATATTAACAAATTCCTTGCTTTGCATGAGCAATCACATGTAGCTAATAAAGATATTCAAGTATATTGGAAGCAAGGCAGAGATTTATTAACTAAAGATAAAATAGCTATTGAGACTAGAGCAACTTTAGATGCTTTTAAAGGAATGGAAGGAGGCGGTAATTATAAAGCTTCTTTAATTGCTGACCCTAAAAAAGTTCAAAACATATTAGACAAACTTAATATACAGCTTCCTCAACATGTAGACGGAGCTATTATAGCTACAGATGCTGTTGTAGATGCTATAAATAGAGATGCTGGTGTTCCTTATAGTGGACAAAATAAATCTTTTATTATATCTAAAAACGCAAAAGGAACTATTCTTGGCAAGTATATGATTCATAAAGCAGGCCCAGATTTAAGCCCAGCTATGGAAAAAGCTAATAATGGAGAGGGTATTAACTTTTTAATGATGGATAGTGCTATTAAGCAAAGAGGTAATAGAACTCCTGGTGATTATGTATATAAGAAAGGAGAGCCTTTAGAACTTGTTGGTGGAGCTAAAGAAATTATAGAAATAAATCCAGGCGATTTAAAATATTCACAATCTGTTGTTAATGATAGTAAAATGCTAGGAGTTAGTGAGCATGGAAAAACTATTGGTGTTACTTTGGCTAAGCAAATGTTTACAAATCAACACCCAGACATGTATAGCCCTGTTGAACAAAAGGTTATAAACGATTTTTACAATGGCATATCTCAAGATTCTTTTAATGGTAAAAAGGAAATTAATGATGCAGTGGATGCTTATATTAAAAAACCTTCAAACAAGCTTATTGATAATATAGTAGAAAATGTATCTGAAATAGGTATTCCTAAAATACAAGAACTTTTAAAAGCACCTGGTAGAGAAAAGTTAGCTCAAGAAGTTTTATTGGAAGTAATAAAAGCAGATAAAGAAGCTATTGATGGACTTGCTGCTGAAGGAGAAATTTCAGGTACTAACTATACTAAAAAAACACAACAATTAGTAGATTTTTATTCTACTGCAGACAATATAATAAAAAATTTAGCCACTATTAAAGAAGGCTATCCTATGTTCTTTGACAAATATACTAAAGATTATGTATTAACTGCTTTAGATAGATATGCAGCTGAGAGAGTGTTAAGACCTAAGATGAAAAATTCTATAATGGCTAGAATGAGGCCTTATGATAAAGCTTTGTATGACAAATTTCCAGATTTAAATACTAGAGATGATATATTTTATTTAGGAGATTTATACAAAAAGACTCCTATGTTTACCAATATACCTGGATTAGAGAAAACTGATTTAGGAAGGCTTTGGGCGGCGAAAACAAACCCAAAATACAAGAATTTTAAAAAAGAATTTGACGAAATATTCGAGGCTATAAATGTTAGAGTGCCTCAAGACTCTCCTTCTGGTGCGCAGGTTAAAAAGTTTAAAGGATTTACTGGCATTGAAGACCATGGAGTGTTATCTCATGGGAGGTCTATGGAAGCTCAAGGTGGTGCTGACCTCGATGGTGATGAGTCTTTTATTTACTTTGGTGGTAGAAATAGAGATGGTGTTGGTGAGGGAATGAAACAATCTTGGAAAGAAATGTTTAAAGCTCAAAAGAAAGAGTTTTATACAGAAGATGGTAAATCTATTAAAGATGCTAAAGACCAGTATAGAGAGACAATAGTATTACAGCCAGGTGAAGATAAATTAGTTAATGATTTTCTTAACAATGTTCAAAATAATCCACTTGCCAAATATTCTCCAGCAGTAAGAATGTTTTCAGGTGAACAAACAGCAGCATCTAGAGGTATGATGGGACCAGTAGTTTCTATGACATCTCATATGAGAGCAGCTTGGAGTTCTTTAAGAGCTAGTAAAAGTGAATTTGATGTTTTAGAGCAAGGCGAATATACTAAATTATATGGGAGGAAAATAAAACCTATAGAATATAGAATTTTATTAACTCCTAATGAGCCTAATGAAAGACAAAGAGATTTAACTAAAGCTTTAATAAATTTTACTGCTGACCCTGCAAATGAAGTTGGCTTAATACCAATAACTCAAATGAAAAACTTATTAGAATCAACTTATTTTACTAAGCAACACCAACAATGGAACTCTGTTAAAAAGAAATATGTAAATATTGAGAAGAAAAAAGGGTTGTATGCTAAAAATAAAGAGCCAGTAAAGAATAGATATAATGAAATTAAAAGTTTTAATGATGCATTTTTTGGTAGGAATTATGAAGCTGATAGAGCATGGTCTCAATCAGAAAGATATGATAAAGCAAAATTAATTGAACAATATAGTCAGGCAGAGAGAAATACTGCTACTCTTAAGTTTGCACATACTATGAAAGATGTAGACATGAGGATAACTTTATTTGATAGAATTAATAGAAAAGCCGTTACAAATGTTTATCAAAAACAAAAAGAATTTGCTAAATCTAGAGAAGAATTTAAAAAAGAATTTAAAGACTTATTAGGAAGAACTAAACTTTTTGATAATGAAAATAAATATATAAATTGGACATTTAAAAATTTATACGAAAATGGAAGGTCTGTTGAAGATAATATAAATAATTTATCTTTATGGGGTTTACAATTAAAGAATAGATTAATAAAAGAAGTGTCGCCTGGAGCTGGTTTTGAATTTGAAACATATTTTGAAAAGACAAAAAAAGATAGTAATAATCCAGAACATGTTAAAGATTTCTTAGTAAAGTTTCATAATGATGCTCAAGATTATTTGTCTAATGGGCTTCATACTATGGCTACTTTTGAAAGATTTGTTAAAATATATGATACAGCTAAAAATTTAAAACACGAATTATCTCCAGAACTTATGTCTGAAATAAGAAGCAAAGTTGGACTTTTTAATAAAATTAACTCTATGCAATATGCAAATAGAAGTAAAAAAGGTGACTTTGTTCCAGCAGAGCAATTAGAAATTATTGCTGAAAGTAGGGAAATTGAAAAAATGCATGAAAAAGCTAGAAAATTAGGACTAATTGAATTTGTTCCTGAAGCAGAAAATAGGCCTGGCAAAAGTACTAAACTAGTTGACCAAGCTTCTTTAGATAAACAAATTTTAGCATTTAAAGAATCATTGCCAAATGAATCAGCAAGAGATATGTTTGACACTTTACTTATAGGTTCCTTTAGAAGCCCAGAGCTTAATAAGGTTATTCAAAAGCTTAAAAATATGTATAAAAAAGATAAAGATAGTGCAATTAGAGATTTGATTACTGAATTATCCAAAGCAGGAGCTAAAACTAATACTACTAAACTTGCTTTTGATTCAAAGGTAGTTAATCCTAAAAATATACAAGCTTTCTTTAGGGCTAAAAACAAATTTTATAGACATTCTACTGAAGATTTATCTGAAAAAGAAATAAAGAAAGTAGAAGAAGCAGAACCTTTATTAGACAAACTTGTAGATAAAAAGAATATCAGACTAGAATCTCTTATGTCTGAAGAGTTTGACGCTTATGAAGGAATTAAACCTAGTAAATTAGAGATTAAGCCTGAAGATAAGAAAGTTATTGCAGAACTAATAAGTAATTTAAAATTCTACCCAGATTCAAAAGGTAAAGATTTAGGTAAAATTTTATCTGGAGCATATACTACTATGCATGAACCATTTGTAGATGTTCCAACAAAATCTTTTAATCAAATGAATACAACTGATTTTAAACTTCTTAATAGATATTTTAGATTTGTAAGAAGTGGCAATTTTATGCAAAAAATGGAAAAGAATTTAAGTGAACTAAAAAAAGCTGGGGTTAAAAAAAGATGGTATGCATTATTTCCAAGAGCAGTAAATGCAGAACAAATGTCTAGAGATATGAAGTTTTTAGAAAGCGAAGGATATATTAATGTCAAAGATGGAATGCCTGGTAAGAAAATTGCTACTTATAAGCCTACTTATTATGGAGAAGTTTTACAAAACTGGATAGGCCGTACACATGATTTAGCATATGGTGTTTCAGAAAACTTAACTCGAGCATTTTATGAAAAGTTTGAATACTTAAAACAAACAGATAAAATGGAAGATGGTGATGCTATATGGAGATTAGCAGTAAGGAAGCATGAATTAAAGTTAGGCAATGAGACTAAAGAAAAAGTTTATGAACAAAACTGGAAAGAATCAATCAAAAGAAATAATTGGAGTAAAATTAGAGACAAAGTATTCATGGTAGATTTAGGTAAAGGCAAGAAAAAATATACAGGATATGAACTTGTTGATTACACAATGGATAAAATAAGTGAAACTTTTGGTTCTTACCATGAAATAATTACAGGTAAAACTGGAGCTTTAAATAAGTATATTATGGGCTTTTATGACAAAGCTAATACACAACCTATATTAGACTATAAAAGCTTCTTAAATGACCTAAATACAGCCTATAAAACAGGAAGGCTGTTAAAATCTACTGATTCTAAAGTAAATGATTTGCTTGGCATCGGAATAGATGGTATGAGACACATGACTCGTTCTATGTTTATAGATTTATTACCTCCTTCTGAATATTCTAGAGTAATAAAAGGTACCTTGAAAAAGATAAGTGCTAAAAAATATTTTGAATTACCAGTAAATGAACAAAGAAAGTGGAGAGCAGATAAAGAAGCTAAAGTTAAAGACTATGAAGATTTAGTAATAGAATCTACTGGTTTTTTAGATGGTTATTTTCCTCATTATTTCTCAAGCACAAAAAGACTTAAGAAAGCTAAAAAGCAAGACATACTTGCTCTTAATCAAAATTCTTCTCTTACTAAAGCTCAAAAACAATCAGAGATGGAAAAAATAATTCAAAAATATAAAATGAGAACTGGTGATTGGGATTTTGCTGACTATAAAGTATGGGAAAAAATGGATGCAGATTTATTTGGCAAAGCAGTTGAAGGAGTTAGAGAAAAAGTAAAAGCAAGAAGAGATATGCAAGCTCTTCCAAGTGTAAATCAAAGATTTGGTAATATGTTTAAGAGAGATAATCATATGGGCGGATGGCTTGTAGAGCCTGAAGCTGTAGAGACTTATATTAAAAATTTAACTAATACATATTTTAGACAAATGGCAAACATGGTATCAAGGCATACTTTGCACCAAATGAGAGAACATTTAAATAAACGATGGGTATCTACTGCTTCTAAAAAAGACAAACAAGAAGCTAGAAATTTAGTAGAGGGTTTAGTTACTTTCTGGAGGAAATATGCAAGTGATGCTATGGGTAATCCTGCTGTAGTAACTTCAGGAGACTTAAAAATGCCTGGACTTAACATACAAGGAACTCCCTATGCTTTTTGGGCTGATAATGTAATAGCAGAAAAAGTTAATAAAATAGGTTATAAACTTGGTCTTATTAAAGAAATGAAGCCTATTAATAAACAAAAAAGAAATGATGATGATATTATTCTAGGAGGATATGATGCTTATGATATGAGAAGATGGTCTAATCTTGAAGGTAAATATCAATTAGCTACTCTTATGACACACCCTAAAACTATGATTAATAATATTTTTGGTGGAGCTATGCATACTTTTATGTCAGTAGGTTATCAACCATTTAAAAATGCTAGAAGTATAGAGTATTTAAAGAGTATTAATCCTAAATGGAGAACAATGGAAGATATATCTAGATTCGTAGCTGATTTAGGTATTCAGCCTGAATTATTACAGCATGAATTTGGTATGCATAAAGAATTTAGACAAGGTAAAGGTAAAGCTTTTGCAAGTGAATTAGTAAGAATGTCTAAGGAGATAGAAAATATAAAAGAAGTAGACATAACAGGTTTAGCTAATAAATATGGTATTAGTAAATCTATAATGAATAAAGCAGCTAAATTTATGACTATTCCTGAAAGAAGATTGCGACAAGATGCTTTTATGTCTCATTACGTTAAGGCATGGGAGAGATTTGGCGGTGCTATTACAGATGTTAATAATCCTATATTAGTTGAAATGGCTAAAAAAGGTGTTCAAGCTACTCAGTTTTTATATAATGCTCCATTTAGACCAGCTTTTGCTCGTACTGCTTTAGGTAAAGTTATGTCAAGGTTTCAATTATGGTCTTGGAATGCTGTAAGATTTAGAAATGATGTAAGAAAACAAGCTAGATTATATGGTTTTGAACCTGGAACTGAAGCTATGAAAAGATTTGAAAGAACTATGACTACTGATTTATTTGTCTTGGCACTTTCAAGTGTATTTATGTACTCTATATTTGAACAGACATTACCTGCTCCTTGGAACTGGTTGCAAGATACTTCTGATTGGTTATTTGGCGATGAAAAAGAAAGAGATAGAGCATTCTTTGGAACTTATCCTTCTTCTATAGCTCCTTTACAAATGATAACTCCTCCAATAGCAAGACTGCCTATATCTGTTTTAAGACAATGGGCTGAGGATGACTATACTAAATTATCTGATTATTATATATGGACTATGCTACCATTTGGTAGAATAATGAGAGATATTGCTCATCCTGAAACTGGATTAATAAATAATCCTATGAGGTTTCCTGAAAAGCTTACTGGAATTCCTTTAACTGGCCTTGCTAAAGAAAGGAAAAGATTAAAAGAAACAGATTATGTTCCTCCTTCTCCTGGTAAAAGTTTAATTAAAGATTAATTAAACGTTCTTCTAAGTGTTCAAAAGGGCTGTAAAAATGATGGCAGTCTGTATGGAATACAACGTATTCATCTTCAAAAAAACCACCATCTTCACTTAAAAACCCTCTAGATGCCTTATATATTGGTGCAGATGCACTTATAGGCTCTTTACATTTATCGCATATCATAATTCGTCTTTATTTAGTTTGTCTATTAGTATCTCGTTTCTACTTTTAGCGTTATTATTCTCTATCATACCCCATAATAAACATAGGTAGACTATCGCATCTGTTATTCGTCCTCTTACATCTTCTCTTTGCGATTCATGACCATTGACAAATGAAACAATGCCATCTATATGCTTTAATAAGTATACCATTAAAGCCTTCTCTCTAGATACATTGATGTATTCTGCAACTCTTTCAAAGTTTGCAAAAGCGTTACTTGTCTTCCTTGCGTACTCCTTCTGTCCCGCTGCTCTCATCTTCTGTATTTCCTTGAAGATTTGAGTCATCAGTTTCTGCATTTCTTTCTGCGTCATTTTTTGCCTCCATTTCCTCTTGATGTTTTTTACTTGCTTCATCAACATAGGCGTTAAACTTTTCTTTATCGCCTTTCATTTCAATATAGAGTCCAATGATACCATCCATCTGTCTCATCATCGCTAAAAGTTCATTAGTTCTATGATTGATTTCTATTATAGCACTAGCCATTTCTTTGACTGTCGGCTTCTTTCTTACTTTATTTTTCGCCATCTAGGCTCCTTTCTTTCATCTTTTTTGTATACCCTTTAGTTCCATAAACTTCTCTGTAAACACACTTTCTACAAACTGGTTCTAATGTTCTGGGTATATATTTCGGCACATATTGCTGTGCTCTATATTTATATATAGCTTGAGCTTTTGTTGTGCCACAAACTGTGCACTCTGAATATTTACTCTCAGCTATAAGTTGAACAATTCTTTTCTTGCTTTCTAAACTCAGCGCTTTCTTTCCTTAAATTATCTGTATACTTTTTCATAGCTACATCAGCACCTTTAAGATGTCCAGATATATCTTTGTTAGTAAAAGTAACTATTGTATTTGTTTTAACTATAGTTGCTTTTTCTTTCTTATTATCTAGGTAGAATTTAAGTCCTTCTAGTATCTTAATGCAACCAATAGTATCTTTTCCTATTACATCTTCGATTATTCTTGAGATTGCTTCATAATCTTCTCTTGACATTTTTCTACCTCCTTTCTAAGGTTGATAATTTCTATGCTTTTAGAATACATTAAATATTCTAAATGTTCTATTTTATGGGCATCATCTTTATATTCTATGAAATCTGTTGGCATTTCTTGTTGAACCAACTTTTTGTCTTCCTTTGCTATCTCCATCTTCTTCTCCTATATTTTTTAGTATAAATTCTTGATGATTTTTAGGAAACCTACCTGTAGGTCCTCCTGTTTTAAAAACAGGGTATAATCCCTTATCTCCGCACGTAAATAAGGGATTTTCACATACCCACCTACCTTCCTCCTCCATTTTTAGCTCTGCATAAAACTTCTTATTTCTTTTAAAAACCATTTGTCAAATCTCCTAATGGAACAAGGGCTATTTCGCTTGTATCTTCATCTCCGCCCATAACCATTCTTCCATTACCTTTGAATATAGAATGTTTGACTATTTTCTTTAGTTTTTCAATAGGAAACATTAAAACTCCTTCTATATTTCCATCAGTAGTTAATACTTGAGCCCACCATTCTGCTTTTGTAGTATTTAAACCGCTTAATTTACCTCTAGAGGCTAGTTCAATAGCTACATTGCCAGTTTTTTTCCACATATCTCTTTCAGTTTTTACTTCAACTCTCCCTATTGATAGTATTTTAGCAAAGCTTTTTTCAAACTTCTCTCCAAATTCTAAATCAACGTCAAATTTATTATCTTTGTTATACTTTAAAGATTGATATTGTTTTAATTTGTCTACTACCACAGTGGATTTTGTTTTAATATTCTTGCTTTTCTTTCGTGCCATTGTTCTTTTGATAACCCCCTTTTCTTTTTTAATTGATGAGTTTTCTTTCCTAATTTAGGGAAAGTACATTTTTTATAAGTCATTAACTTACCTTTCCTATTTTTATTGCATTTTTAGCTCTTTTTAATAAATCGAATAGTTTATAGCTGTATATTCTTTTTGCTTTTTTATCAAAATCATTTATACTCTTTTTGCAATACATGAAAATATAGTTTTCTTTATTAGCTCTAATTTCAATGTTGTATTTAGGATGTCTTTTTGTTTTAAAATAAGTTCTGTATTTACTTTTCATTTTTGCCTCCTGCTTTTATAACTAAATAATACATTACCATAAGTATTAGTTGAATACTTTTTAGCTTTTCTTTTCATCTTTTCTTTTTTTCTTTGCCTTTCATTCCATTTAATCCAATCCATTTTATCTCCTTAATTTTATAGGGCAAACTAGCAATTGTCATTACTTGGTATCCGACTACCACTAACTGTTTACTATTCGTTTTTTTAGTCAGTCCAGCTGCTCACCGCTGGCGTGTTGTTTGCCCTAAATATAATAGTGATTCCTGCAACTTTCAGCCAGGCAATTATCTAGGAAGTAAGTATCTAACTTTATTAAGGATTGAAGTTTTTATACTATCACTATTGTGTTAAAAATCTCTACTTGACAATTTTCTTAATACATATTTTTTCAAATGTATATTTTGTCTATCTAGCCACTTTAAAAGTTTTCTAAATTCTTTATCTAATAAAGGGCCTTTTCTTGTGTTACATCTTCCACATATCATCTGAAGATTTTCAGGAGTTGAATCGCCACCCATACTAAGAGGAATAATATGGTCGCATGCCATGTTATTAACAAGAAGCTTCTGATTGCAATAATTGCAGGTGCGTCCATAAACCCTATATAATAACTCACGAACTTCCTCCAACGATATATCAAATTTGACTTCATATTCCTTACTCCTTCTTTTTAATGTAGACCTTAATGTTGATGACTTTTTCATCAATCTATGAAAAGTCTTTTTAGCAAATGTATTATGATGTCTTTTTAATTTTTTGCTAAATTTCTGTTCCCATAGGGTTAGCCTATTAGGGGACTTTCGTCCCCTTTTAGGTTTGTAGTATTTCTTTTTATGCGTTTGCTTGTTCATAATCTTTAAACTCTATTAATATATTTGAAACTAACGATATATTAAATTGTGATTCAATTTTCCAGATACCAAAAACTAAACTTATTCCAGAAAATCCTCTAGATTTTGTTCTTATTATACCTAACTTTATAAAGCTTAATAATATAAGAATTATTCTATCTTCTAACAAAGCAAAACTTATTAACTTACCCATTCACTCTCCTTAATCTAAATGATGGTGTCCATTCTACTTCCGTATCAAATAACTCACCATCGGTGTTTTTAAATAGCCTAACTGCTCTAGTTTTAGAATTAGATTGTCCATTTAATCCTATCACTTTTCTTGAAGCATTCTCGATTGCACCACTACCTTTACCAGCGTATAAATCAAGCACTTCATTCCTGCTGTATTCTCTACTTACTTGCGATATTTGAATTACAATCATATCATTATTTACTGCCATGTTTGACAAACCATGTGATATATATTTAATCTTTTCGTATTCACCTCTATAACTTTGGGGCGTATCTACTAAATCAATATAATCTACAATTAATAATGCTGGTTGTAACTCTCTTACCTTCTCTGCTATTTTATCTAACGTTGGAGAAATAGTTTGAATCATTACATGTTCTAATTTATGTTTATTAGATTCATATAACTTATCATACTCTTTATTCACACTGTTCTTCTCTTTTCCTGATACTATTTGCAAATGCCTTCTATGCATATACCAAGAGGAAAGCTCTAAACTTAGAAATAATGTAGGTATTTGCCAATCTGTTTCAATAGTATGATTGACAAAGTCTACACCAAGTGCTAGATTTTGAGCAAAAGTGGTCTTATTAGAGCCTGTTGGTCCAAAAATAGTGACTAACTCACCTGGATATATAACCGACTCTTTTTTGATTCCTAATGCCCTACCTAGGTCTATAGTTTTTCCACTAAAATCAGTAGTAAGTCTTTCATGTAACTCTCCTTGCATTTCATCTGAAGACTTAATATCTACTAGATAATCTTTCCTTTCAAAGAACATACACTGTGTCTTACAATGTTCTTTCATTATAATATCTTGACAACCATATTTATAATTTCTATTATAAACACTTTCTACCATCTCCATAATTTGCTTTTCATTTACACTTTTATTGTTCCAATGAAGCATCATTATTTTAGCATAGTGACTAGGAATACCATGTCTTTTAAAGTGACTTATTATTCTCATAGCTGTTACATGC
>Ga0098041_1000559_pt1 | contig 14826 bp, 12 predicted proteins | sample 8_EtaG_FD_77066 | JGI IMG/M metagenome (GOLD analysis project Ga0098041, IMG submission 77066) | Marine viral communities from the Subarctic Pacific Ocean - 8_ETSP_OMZ_AT15162 metaG | ecosystem: Environmental > Aquatic > Marine > Oceanic | place: Pacific Ocean | collected 2015-01-08
GTCTTCAATTGCAGTCTGTATTTTATCGTTTAACATAGTTTGTATTACTCCATATTAGTTATTTAAGATAAGTTAAGATAACGCATTATGTATTTTTAAACAAGCTATTTAAACGCCCCCGTTAGAAAACCGGCACCATACCCCCCCTAGTATAGGGTATATATCTGTTAAATTAATGGGGTGTATTTACTCAATACGGATACTATTTATTTAAACTTCTTTTTCTTTTTTTTTTATAGCACATAGGTTGTTGAAAACGAGCTGTTGCCCTGGCTATTAATACTAGGTTGTTTTTGCTAATTAATTTTTTTATTTTTTTACCCTAGGGGGCAAGGGCCACCGCCCCTCCTCCGTACGTTATGTATGAAGTGTGCAACGGATAGGGTAAATACAGTGTCAACCACTTTGTCGCATATTACTAGACCCACACACGGCTCCCACACAAAACGTTGACATATCGCGGAATATTAAATATAGTATTACTACTTGCGAGTTAGGGTATATATTTACCCCTCCCTATTCGATAACGAATGTTATAACATATAAGAGGGAGTTCGTCAAGTAAAAAAGGTAATATGATGAAAAAAAATAACTTGACAAACAAAGACAAATACATACAACTATACTCAGATTCAGGTAAGTATTTACTAGAGCGGTTCTACGCCGTATTAGAACAGGGGTTTTTAGTTGACCCATTGTCTCTGCCAACTAGCGATCAATACTATATCTGGGTAAGATTGCGAGAGTTGTTTCCATCTCGTAATTTAACATTGGGCGAGGTATGTAGGCTATTGCGTGAAGAGGGTTATACCAATAGTAAGGGCATACTAGAATCTAACGAGGAAGTAGAGGGGGAAGACCAGCCAACCTAGCTATGCTAATTCTTGCGAGGTTTGTTGTGGTCTAGGTTTGGACAGGTGGTAGGGTACGGCAGGGTTGTTCGTAGTCCTTATTGGTACGAATGCCCTGCCTTTTACTATTTGGGAAAGTTTTTATTATGTCAAGCATTGATGAGCAAATCTATAAATTAAAATTAAAAAGGTATAATGCGCGTACTCGTTCACAAAGAGACAGTATTGACAATCAAATAAAACAGTTGAAGGATCAAAAAAGAAGAATGCGAGATGACCCTCGTAAGTTTGGTATTTTAAATCAGAATAAACAAATAAATAGAGAAGAAAAATTAAAAGATCCTATTCCACGTAAAAAACCACTTTCTCCACCTATACCAAAACAAAACCCTAGAAGAACACCTAGCTTAGAAGAGACATTAAGAAAAAATCCAAAATTTAAAAAGGTAATGGATAATCAAATTATACAAAGATTCAACTACCCTGAAGCAGGAGATGACTATTTTGAAGACGAACCACAAGCACCTAGTAAAAAAGAATTAAAAGAAGCCCCACTATCTGCTCCAGAAGATAGAAACATAGTAGAGCAACTTGTAAGTAAATTATTGGGACGTAATATAAAATTTGAAGACATACCCGATGACGATCCAGAATTTGGACAGGGCGAAGGGGGCATAGAATATCCAGCAGGTAGACCCGACTTGCGTATGGGGGGCATGACCGCTAGATCGGGCGCAACCACTAAATTTAAGAAGCCACTTGGTATGAAGGGTGGTGGAGCTATTTCTAGTGCGGAAAGAAAACGCATTGCCAGAATAGTGCAAGACTACAAACAGAAGAAAGCTAGAAAATCTAATGGCAAAAGAACTAACAGATAGACAGAGTACATTCCTAGACTGCTTGTTTGACGATGCCAATGGCAACATACGAACTGCTATGAAGATTGCAGGGTATAGCGAAAACACTAAAACTAGCACCGTACTACAGACACTACAGAACGAGATAATAGATAGGACGCAAATGTATCTAGCGTCCAATGGGCCTATGGCAGCAATGGCAATGACAGGCGTACTGACTGACCCTACCGCTTTAGGTAATCGGGATAGAATATCAGCAGCCCGTGAAATTCTAGATAGAACGGGCATAGTCAAAACTGAAAGAATAACAGTACAGGCTGAACCAGCAAGTATGATAATGTTTCCACCAAAGGCAAAGCCAAAGTATGAAGAGGGCGAAGATGGAACAAATAGCGACTAAAAATACTTGGAGGCCCGTTGTAAGAAAGAGCCGACAGATACCGTTTGGATATGAGGCTGATTCAAATGATGATACTATACTGTTGCCTATACAGGAGCAACTAGATGCACTACTTGAGGCTAAAGAGTATTTAAAAACGTGTAGCTATAGAGAGGTTTCTAGATGGTTATCCGCTAAAACGGGAAGGACTATAACGCATCAGGCACTACACAAATTAATAACAAAAGAAAGAGATAGACAGAATGCAGTCCAATCGTACAAACATTATGCCTCCAAAGCGAAAGAGTACGCCGAAAAGGAAAAAAGCATCCAAGAAAAAATCCTCTACGCTTCAGTTGAACAAAGAGGCGATAGAATCGACACCAGTTGGGCAGACGGACTCTTATCCTCCCAAGGTTGAGGAACTTGTAGAGCAAGAACACGATCCTAATAAAATACAAATAAATAAAGGCCCACAAGAAAGTTTTATAAATGCACCAGAGCGAGAGGTATTGTATGGTGGTGCTGCAGGGGGAGGTAAAAGTTTTGCGCTATTAATAGATCCACTAAGATACTGCCAGTATCCTGATCATAGCGCACTTATACTTAGGAGAACAAATGACGAACTTAGGGAACTTATTCACAAATCTACTGAATTATATCCGAAGTTTTATCGTGGGGCCAAATGGTCTGAAAGAAAAAGCCAATGGACTTTCCCTTCGGGTGCGAGAATTTGGCTCACGTACTTGGAACAGGATAAAGACGTATTGCGTTACCAAGGTCAGAGCTTTTCGTACGTGGGTTTCGATGAGCTTACGCAGTATCCTACATCGTTTCCGTGGGATTATCTCAGGTCGAGATTGAGGTCAACAAACCCTGAGATAGATGTATATATGAGAGCTACTACAAACCCAGGAGGGCCAGGACATTCATGGGTTAAAAAGATGTTTATAGATCCAGCAACCCCAAATAAATCGTTTTGGGCTAGAGATCCTGAAACAAAGGAGGTACTAAAGTACCCGAAAGGTCACAATAGAGCAGGAGAGCCATTATTTCAAAGAAGATTTATACCTGCTAGTTTAAAAGATAATCCATATCTATATAACACAGGTGACTATGAAACAATGTTGTTGTCTCTGCCAGAGGTACAAAGAAAACAATTACTATACGGAAGTTGGGATATTGCAGAGGGTGCTGCGTTTACAGAGTTTGACAGAAAGACCCACGTAATAGAGCCGTATGATTTACCTAGTGGGTGGAGAAAATTTAGGGCGTGTGACTATGGTTATGGTTCTTATTCTGCTGTTCTTTGGTTTGCTGTTACGCCAGATGATACGTTGGTTGTGTACAGGGAGTTGTACGTAAGAAAAGTATTAGCAGTAGAGTTGGCTAGAATTATATTGAATTTAGAGAGCCAAGATGGTAAAATGGCGTATGGTGTTTTAGATTCCTCTTGTTGGCATAAAAGAGGGGATACAGGCCCTAGTCTAGCGGAGCAAATGATACTAGAGGGTTGTAAGTTTAGGCCATCAGATAGAAGTAGAGGTAGTAGGGTAAGTGGTAAAAACGAAATACACAGACTACTACGTGTAGATGAAGACACTGACATGGCTGGTATACAGATATTTAATACGTGTACAAATTTAATTGCACAATTACCTATCTTGCCATTAGACAAAAGAAATCCAGAGGATATTGACACACACTCAGAAGACCACCTATACGATGCATTAAGATACGGGATACAATCTAGACCAGTGCCTAGAAATATATTTGATTTAGATCCTTCAACATCAGGCAAAGAGGCATTTAAACCTGCTGATGCAGTATTTGGATATTAAGAGAAGGTAAAGAATGACTGACGAAACACAATTCTTAGAAGACAGTACCAGTTCTTATTTAGAAGATGGTAGTCAAGAAACTGAAGATGCTTCTGGTATAACTGACCACATATACAAATTATTTTCTAGGGCAGAAGATGCAAAGTATCAGGAAGAGTCAAACTGGATACGTGCATACAAAAACTATAGGGGCATATACTCTCCTGATGTACAGTTTACTGAGGCAGAAAAGTCTCGCGTATTTATAAAAGTAACAAAGACAAAAGTGTTAGCAGCGTACAGTCAATTAGTAGACGTACTACTTGCTAATAATGAGTTTCCTCTATCTATTGAGCCGACAACTTTACCAGAGGGCGTTGCAGAAACTGTAAACTTTGATCCTAACGAACCTAAAGATGTAGATGTTGGTGAGATGCCAAAAGATCTATACGGCTACGAGGGTGACGGTAAAGTTTTACCTGCTGGTGCTACAGAGTTAAATGAGCTATCAGAAAAACTAGGCCCACTAAAAGATATACTAGAAGACGTAGACATTTTAAAAGAAGGATTTGGCATAACGCAATCTGCTGTCAACTTTCATCCTGCAATGGTAGCTGCAAAGATGATGGAGAAACAGATAAAAGATCAGCTAGAAGAGTCTGACGCTAGTATGCATCTAAGAAATACTGCGTTTGAATGCGCTTTGTTTGGTACTGGTGTACTCAAAGGGCCGTTTGCTACAACTAAAGAGTATGCAAACTGGAACGATGAGGGCGAATACGATCCAACAATTAAAACAGTTCCTAAAGTATCCTATGTTTCTGCGTGGAACTTCTACCCTGACCCTGACGCATCCAACATGGAAGAGTGCGACTACGTAATAGAGCGTCACAAACTCACCAAGACACAGTTAAGAAATCTACGAACCAGACCATTTTTTAGAGAAGAAGCAATTTCAGAGGCAATAGACATAGGCCAAAACTACAACATCAAGTGGTGGGAGTCTAGCCTACTCGATTCTCAAGACGAAGAAAGTTCCCGTGGATATGACACATATAGATACGAGGCCCTAGAATATTGGGGCGTAATGGACAGAGAACTTGTAGAAGAGTCTGGCATAGAAATACCAGAAGACTATGAAGACGTAAATGAACTACAGGTAAACGTCTGGATATGTAATGGCGAAGTACTACGGTTTGTGGTCAACCCATTCCTACCAAAGCGCATACCCTACTGCGCTGTTCCATATGAAGTAAACCCATATGCTTTCTTTGGCATTGGGGTTGGCGAAAACATGGACGATACACAAACCCTAATGAATGGTTTCATGCGTATGGCAGTAGACAATGCAGTCTTGTCAGGTAACTTACTTATAGAGGTTGATGAAACAAACCTAACACCAGGACAGGATCTTACAGTATACCCAGGAAAAGTATTTAGAAGACAGGGAGGTGCGCCTGGACAGGCTATATTTGGCACTAAGTTTCCTAACGTAAGTAACGAAAATATGCAGTTGTTCGACAAGGCCAGAGTGTTAGCTGATGAGTCAACGGGTATACCCTCCTTTTCACATGGGCAGACAGGTGTTACAGGGGTAGGTAGAACAGCAGCTGGTATCTCTATGTTGATGGGGGCCGCAGCAGGTTCTGTAAAAACAGTTGTTAAAAACTTTGATGACTATATGCTACGCCCATTAGGTCAGGCTATGTTTGCATTCAATATGCAGTTTAACTACAACAAAGATATAAAGGGTGACCTAGAAGTTAAGGCTAGGGGATTAGAAAGCCTAATGCAAAATGAGGTAAGATCACAACGCCTCATGTCTTTCTTGCAGATAACTAGTAATCCTGTACTTGCACCGTTTGCTAAGTTCCCTTACATAATACGAGAGATAGCCAAGTCGATGATGCTAGATCCTAACAAAGTTACAAACACGCCAGAAGAAATGTTAAGGCAAACATATTTGATGCAACAGCAACAACAAGAGCAACCACAACAACAACAAGGCGAAATGGATATGACAGGTGCAGGTAATGCTAACATAGGTGTAGGAGGAGTACCAGTACCAGGAGAACCACAGTTCTCAGGTAACCCACAACAAGCACCGCAACAAGCACCTCCACAACAACAACAGCAAATGCAACAACCACCACCTGATGCTGGATTACCCCCAGGATTATTACAATAATGGAGTATGACAAATTACGACATATAGTTACGCATCCTAGATATGAAGAATTAGAAAAGCATATGAATTACATGAGAGAAAAAGCGGTTGCTAATCTTTCATATGCAGATGCTCCCGTAGAAATACACAGGTATCAAGGCCAGATATCTATATTAGATCAGCTATTGAAGCTAAAGGCTAATGTTATAAATGATAGGAAATAATAACATGATGAATGAAGAACCAGAAAACGAAGTACCCTTTGGCTCTTTAGAAGATGAAGTAGCTGACGATATACCTGTTATGTTATCAGAGGGTGAGTATGTAATACCTGCTGACGTTGTAAGATATTGGGGCCTAAAGCACCTTGAAGAAATGCGTATGATGGCAAAGTGTGGTCTTATGTCTATGCAACAGGACGGTAGATTACACATGGTAGATGAAGAGGGTGAGCCTGTTGAGACAGATATGCCAGAAGCACCACAGATAGAAGTTGTAGAGATAGATATACAGGCAATGCAAGATGATATGTCCAAAGAAAAAGAAGAAGAAAACGAAGATGATGATTATGACGATATGGACAAACAAATGGAAATGTTTGAAGATAACGTAATAGAAGTAGACTTTGATGGTAAGGATGAGGAAGATATATTAATGCTAAACGGTGGTGGAAGTGTAGGTGGTGATGGGCCAGCAGATGGTCAAGGTGATGATGTAGAGGATAAAGATGAAGATGTTGGAACAGGAAATACAGGAACAGGTGGTGTTGGAGATCCCGCTACAGAAGCCTCAGAAGCAGGAATAGCAGGTATTGCTGGAACAAACCCGATAGGAGGAAGAGGAACTGATGGTATGTCAGATGACACTGCCGAAGACCCTGAAGTAAATCCTGGTAAAGATGCATCTGTAGCAGGGGCTAATGTTTCTGGAGTAGAAGAAGCAGCAGCAATATCTTCTTTAGTAAATAATATGACTAAAGCAGAAGCATCAAGAGCAAAAGCATATGGTGTTTTTAACACTCCAGAGTTAGTAGATAAACTAGGGTTAAAATCAAATGAAGATAGAGAAAAAGATATTGATGCCATACAAGAAGCTAGACACTCAAACAATCCTACAAGCAATCAAATGGATTTAAATGCTCTTACAGAAAAAGGTTTTCAAACAGAAAATCCAGGAGTTGTAGGAGTAACTAACGCATTAGCAGGTACATTAGCTTCAATAAACCCTGCAATAGCAGCAACTTTAGCCGTAGGAAATATTGTAAATGCAGCGACAGGAAAAGAAACAATTGCTGGTTTTGGTGTTCCATCTATGATAGGTGAGGTTTTTGGATTAGGAGAAACTTCAATAGCACAAGCCATAGGCGAACAACTATCTGGACTTGCACAAGATGTAGTTGATTTTTCTGAAACAGTTCCTGGTAATATAGAAGATACAATAAATGCAGGTGTAGAAGCAGGAAAAGAAGCAGGTAGCTCTGATGACGATCAACAAAAAAGACAAACAGAATTACCTGATATGACAAAACTTCTTAGCCTTACTACACAGTTACAAGGCATAGACACAAGAGTACCAATTAGAAATAGTTTAATGTCACAGGCTATAAATAATAATAGAGCCTCACAACCAGTAACTACATGACATTAATTATTACGGGCTACCCGATACCCCTTTCAAGGTGAAAGGCTACTTGAGGCCCCTGATGCTAGGAGAATACTAATGGCAATCGAAGAACAAATCGAAGATACGTCCAACATTAAAGGACACGTTGTAAATACCAAAAGAAAATACAAAAGAGACATAGACGAAGAGACAGAGCTAAAAAATTTACTGGCTCAACGAGAAGCCTTGACGCAAGAGCAAGAAGAAATAAAAGCAGATGAGGAAGAAAACGAAACCTTAGATGCTGAAGAACTTACGTTCAAGAAAAGGTATGGTGATCTACGTAGACACAATCAACGTGTACAGGACGAACACAAAAAACAACTTAAAAAGCTACAGTCTCAAATAAATGACCTGACTAAAAAATCTGTAAATTTACCTAAGTCAGAAGCAGAAATTTCAGAGTGGTCTAAAAAGTATCCAGACGTTGCAAAAATGATGGAATCAATTGCAATTAAAAAGTCTGGAGAAATGTCAGATGATCTGCAAAAAGAAATGAAAGAACTACAGGAGATGCGTAAAAATGTAGTTCGTGAGAAAGCAGAGTCTGAATTAAAAACATTTCACCCTGACTACGATAACATACGTAAAGACCCTGCCTTCCATGAGTGGGCATCAGTTCAACCAAAATGGGTGCAAGAAGCTCTTTACGAAAATGATACAGACGCTTACGGTTGTGCAAAAGCAATTACGCTTTACAAAGCAGAAAGAAAAGCATCTAAAAAAACAAACGCACCTACAAATGCAGCAGATAATGTATCTGTAAAGGGTACTCCTAAAGCAGACACTGGTGCAAATAAAAAAGGTGGGTTTAAAGAATCTGACGTTCAGAAAATGACAGGCAGAGAATATGAAGCAAATGAAGAGGCAATTACGGCATCTATACGTAATGGTAGCTTTATTTACGACATTTCTGGTGCAGCAATGTAATTAAGTGTTGACAAAACACTTTAATTAAATATAACTATATATCACTTGCATGATATGCCCCTGTTTAGAACAGCTACGTATATAAAAATGCAAAATCATATATATTTATAATAGAAGAAGAAGTAGGTTGGCTACCATTTTACTAGTTGGCCCCTCACGGTTAGAGGTCACCCACATATAGAAAATGCCCTGTACTTACGTGATATAAGCTATAACGGAGGAATCAATGGCTTTTAAAACAGCTGCTGGTTACGGAAACCTCCCGAATGGTAACTTTTCACCTGTAATTTACAGTAAAAAAGTTCAGTCGGCTTTTCGTAAAACTAGCATTGCAGAAGATATCACCAACAGTGATTACTTTGGTGAGATCGCAAACTTCGGTGATACAGTGCGTATCATCAAAGAGCCTGAAATTACCGTTAAAGAGTATGCCCGTGGAACTCAAGTAACTCCACAGGATCTCGATGACGAAGATTTCACGCTCGTTGTGGACAAAGCAAACTACTTTGCTTTTAAAATAGATGACATCGAAGAAGCACATTCTCATGTGAACTTTGAGTCAATGGCAAGTGACCGTGCAGGTTACCGCCTAAAAGATCAGTTTGACCAAGAGGTATTAGGTTATCTTTCTGGCTTCAAACAGTCTGCAATAAACTCTGTTGCAGGTACAGCAAACGATGTTAAGTCGGGTACAGACCCAATTGGTACTGTAGGATCAGATGGCTTACTATCATCCATGTTAATTTCTAGAGCAAGTTTTGTTTCTGGAGGTTCTACTGGAGACTCGGTTGCAACTCACGCAGACGGATCTACTGGTGAAGCAACTCCTTTGGAAGTGCTAAACCGTATGGCTCGTTTGCTTGACCAGCAAAATGTAGACCGTGATGGTCGCTGGGTTGTTGTTGACCCTGTTTTTGCTGAACAGCTAAATGACGAAAACTCTAAACTACTAAACAACGACTTTTCTTCTGGAAGCACTGACATTCTACGTAATGGCAGAATTATTTCTGGATTGATTCGTGGGTTCAGAGTTTATATGTCAAACAACCTACCTTCAGTAGGAACGGGTGCTGGTACAATCGACACTAACGGTTCAAGTGCAAACTTTGGCGTTATTGTTGCAGGACACGACTCTGCTGTAGCTACTGCTTCTCAAGTAGAAAAAGTAGAAACGTATCGTGACAACGACAGCTTTGCTGACATTGTTCGTGGTATGCATTTGTATGGACGCAAGATTCTTCGCCCTGAAGCTCTTGTTCGTGCCAAGTACAACATCGCAGGTTAAGGAGGATAAATCATGGCAACATATGATATGACTAGCTCCGATACAGTTGGTGTTGGTGCTAATAGCATTGCGGTTTTACCACCAAAATCTGATAGCCACGTAGCATACACTATCGAGGCTACTTTAGATATTGATGATATGGTTCTAAAAGGATATTCTGGAGCAGATGGAGACATCTTTCAGCTTCTAGAAATTCCAGCAGGAGTCCTAGTTATCAATGCTGGTGCAGAAGTTATGAAGGCTTTCAATTCTTCTGTGACCGCAGACATAGACTTTGCAGCAGGGGATGACATTATTGATGGTGCAGACGTAACATCAACAGGCTTCTGTGCAAAAGGTACTCAAGGTCAGACCAATGTTATTGGCACTGGGTCGGCTTCAACGTATACTCAATTTATGGCTTCTACAGACACAATTGATGTATTACTTGCTGGCGCAGCACCAACAACAGGCAGAATCAGAGTTTACGCTACTATAGTTGATTGCAACGAACAGGGCGCGGAACCCGCAGCTGCCGCTAGGGATGCTCTAGCTTAATTGATTTAGGGGTGGTTCATTAGTTTGGGCTACCCCTTTATCTTAATTTTGGATATAATATGGCTACAACTTTTATTACATTAGTTAATGATGCGTTGAGGCGGTTGAATGAAGTGGAGCTTACTTCCACAGATTTTGCAACCGCCACTGGCTTTAGGGCATTAGTAAAAGATGCAGTGAATGCGTCTTTGCAAGAAATATCACAAAAAGAATTTGAGTTTCCATTTAATCATACTACTGGCACTCTTACACTCGTAGCAGGTACATCCCAATATACTCTGGCAACAGACTTAAAAGTAGCAGATTGGGATAGCTTTAGAATAAACTACGACTCTAGTAATAACTATTCTGCTAGAGTGTTAAAGCTACTAAACTATGACTCATATAATAGAAGATACTTTGAAAGAGATTCAGAGGCAGATACTGGTGATAGAGATCAGCCCATCTATGTATACAGAACACTAGATACTAAAGCAGGATTTACCCCTATACCTGACGCAGCTTATAGTGTAAGCTACGATTACTTTGCATATGCAACAGATTTGTCTGCGTCTACAGATACAATGACTGTACCCGATGCATTTAAACACGTTGTATTAGACGGTGCGCTATATCACTGCTTCATATTTAGAGATAACTCTCAACAGGCAGGAATAGCCAAGGCAAAGTTTGACGAAGGTATAGAAAGAATGCGTACCCTTCTTATAAACAGATTTGTAGATGTAAGAGATACTCGCGTCAACCGCCTACTGAATGTTCCGCATGGTAATGCGTAATGGTGGATGCGCTAAGAGATGTAACCGTAAGTAGTAGAGGTGGTTTATATACTAATGAGGACGCACTTACATTAGCTACTACTTTCCCTGGCTCTGCATTACGAATGTTAAACATGGAAATATCTCAGTTTGGTGGATATAGAAGAATTAACGGGTATACATCTTTTGACTCTAGTTTTGGAACAATATCAGGAGTAGGGCCTGTCTTAGGATTATTTATACTAGAAGATACACCCTACGCTATACGAAGAAACGATGGGGATTTTACAGGATCACTTGGGGCTAACCCTTTCACAACTAGTAGCGGTAGTTCAACAATTACTGTAGCCCATACTAGTCACGGTCTAGCGGTAAGCGACAGAGTTATATTTTCAGGGTCTTCTGCTGTAAATGGCATAACACCAAACGATGTAGAAATGACTGTTGCATCTGTTGTTGATGCTAATAGTTACACAGTTGCATTTACGTCTAACGCCAGTGGTTCAGGCAGTGGTGGAGGTAGCTCAGTAACATTTAAATACTTTGACGTATCGGCAGCAAAAACATTTACTTTAGGGTCAAACCCTTTAAGCGTTTCAAATGAGAGTGCAATAATAACCGTTGCTCACACTGCACATGGGTTATCTGTAGGTAACTTTGTTACTTTATCTGGTAGTGATGCAATAGGTGGTATTACTCCTAACTCTGTAGAGATGACAGTTGCTACAGTTCCTGATGCAAATAATTATACCCTTACCTTTACATCCGCTGCTACTTCTACAGTTAGTGGTGGAGGTGGGTCTTCAGTAACTGCTAAGTATAGTCAATACTATACAATATTCAAATATAACACAGGTGGTTGGACAAGGGTACATTCGTTTAGATCGTCAATAGGTGTATCTAAAGTACGTCATTCGTTTAATGATTTAGAAAGTAGTGTGAGTGTAGTTTTAACAGATGGGGTAAATTTACCTTGTAAAATTACAGGAACTACATTTAGTACACACACTGCAAACACAGACCCTAAAGACCCTCAAGGTGCAAAAGTATCTGCGTTGTTTTCTGGTAGAGTGTTCTACGCAGGGTTCCCAACAGGTGCAGGTGCAGGTGGCCCTAGCTTTGTGTTATTTACAACGTCTGGTGATGACGATGACTTTACTGGATCTGCAAATGTATTGGACATGGGATTTAGCGTTGTAGGTATTGCTCCATTTAGAGACTCTCTGTTTGTGTTTGGGGAAAGAGAGATTAAAAAAATAGTTGCTGATGCAACCACTACATTTGCTATTCAAGACGTAACTAGTAATGTAGGTTGTATTGCTACAGATAGCATAATAGAATTAGGCGGTGACATTTTATTCCTAGCGTCAGATGGTATTCGACCAATTCAAGGTACAGCAAGAATTGGTGACGTAGAATTACAAACTATTTCTAAACCCATACAACAACTATTACAGGGTTTGCCTAGTAGTCACGATTTGGATAACATGACTTCTGTAGTTATAAGAAACAAATCTCAGTTTAGGTATTTCTTTCCTTCTACTAGTACAGCAGCATCAGATACGGCAGGTATTATAGGTGGACTTAGATTTGCAGATAGAAGAGTAGGTTGGGAGTTTGGAGAGTTATTAGGTATACGTGCTTTTGTAGCAACTAGTGGTTTAATAAATAAAGTAGAAACAGTGTTACATGGGGATGGCAATGGAGAAATATTTAAGCAGGAAAGTGGTAGCACATTTAATAGTGCTGATGTTACTGCTGTTTACGCATCGCCATTTTTATATTTCGACTCTACCGAAAGACGTAAGATATTTCAACATATTACGTTATTCACCAGACCAGAGGGTGAATCTACAATTAACTTGGGCATAGCGTATGATTGGGATGATCCTGGTACACCTGACCCAAGCACCTATTCCATAACGACAGCAGGTTCGTTGGCTAGGTACACAACTACAAATAGTACTTTTGATGCTACATTTAGATATGACGGGTCAACTAGCCCTGTACTAGAAACAAACATTCAAGGATCAGGTAGGGCAATTTCTCTGGTTATAACATCAACAGGAACCCAAGCACCTTATAGCATTAGTGGGTTTTCCATAACATATCAGGATGCAGGATACAGATAATGGCAGGATACACTAGACAATCAGCAGCTCAAATTGTTAGTGGTGAGGTTATATCAGCATCACCACTTAACGCAGAACTAAACCAAGTACTAGCAGCCTTCAACAATTCTACAGGTCACGCACACGATGGTACGGCAGCAGAAGGCCCACCCATAGATCGTATAGCAGATGCAGACCAAAAAAATGCTGTACTTATAGATACCTCTAACAATCACATTGAGTTTTATACAGAGGTTAGTTCTACTGCTACACAACAAGTTCGTATCCAAGATGGTGCTATTGTTCCTATAACTAATAACGACATAGATTTAGGCACTACGTCATTAAAGTTTAAAGATATACACTCAGCAGGTACAACTAGAATGGAGAATGCCACTATAGCTGGTACATTAGGCGTTACTGGTGCTTTAACAGGTACAAACGTAACTGCATCTACTGCATTTCTACCTGATGCATCAGACGGAGCATCACTGGGTACATCATCACTAGAGTTTAGTGATCTGTTCCTTGCAGATGGTGCTGTAATTAATTTGGGAGATGACCAAGATGTTACTCTTACCCATGTAGAAAATACAGGTGTTTTACTAAACAGCACTAATCAACTACAATTTGGAGATAGCGGTACTTACATACATCAATCTGCTGATGGTGTATTAGATTTAGTATCAGATACTGAAATAGAAATAAACGCAACAACTGTAGACATAAATGGTGCGGTAGAAATTAGCGGTAATGCAACTGTAGGTGGAACACTTACTTCTACTGGTAAGATTACTGCTGATGCTGGTATTGATATAGATAACTTTAACATTGATGGTACAACTATAGCACTATCTTCTGGTGATATGTTATTAGATAGTGCAGGAGATGTTATACTTGATGCAGACGGTGCTGATGTTGTATTAAAAGATGCAGGTACTCAGTATGGTGCATTTACTAATACTAGTGGTGATTTAATAATTAAGTCTGGTTCTACCACCTCCGCTACATTTGATGGAGCTAACGTAACATTTGCTGGCACTGTCAGTCCTACTAGCCACTTAGATATGCCTGACTCTGCTATAGTTAAGTTAGGTACTGGTGATGATTTACAGATACAACATGACGGTACGGACTCACTTATAGCTAACTCTACTGGTACATTAAAGATTGCTACAGAGTCAAGCGGTATTCCTGTAACAATAGGACATACTACATCTGAAGTAACTATAGGTGATAACTTGACTGTTACAGGTAATCTTACAGTACAAGGTACACAAACAGTTGTAGATACTGTTACAATGAATGCAGAGAATGCTGTAGTATTTGAAGGTTCTACTGCTGATGAAAATGAAACTACGCTTACTATAATAGATCCTACTGCTGATCGTACAATTAACTTACCTAACCAATCTGGTACAATTCCAGTACTTGCAGCAGTAAGTGCAACGCAAGTTTCAGCTACTCCTGAA
>Ga0098041_1000560_pt1 | contig 14824 bp, 8 predicted proteins | sample 8_EtaG_FD_77066 | JGI IMG/M metagenome (GOLD analysis project Ga0098041, IMG submission 77066) | Marine viral communities from the Subarctic Pacific Ocean - 8_ETSP_OMZ_AT15162 metaG | ecosystem: Environmental > Aquatic > Marine > Oceanic | place: Pacific Ocean | collected 2015-01-08
GATAATCCCGGGGGGATGGCAAGGCAAATGGGTCAGCACGGAATAGCTTCCGGCGTATACAGGAGGTAAACGATGGGTAGTAAAACAACCGTACAAGCCCCGGCTCCACGGGACTACGGAGAGGAAACAAGGGAAACTCTCGAAAGCCAAATAGAACTCGCACCCGAGCTCTTTCAGAGCGAGATGCGGTACCGTCCGCAGTACGCAAATCTCGAGAGGCAGATACAACTTGGCCAACTCGGTATAGACCCCAACAAGGGGATCCTTCAAGCCATGATCGAGGACATCGTCCCGGCTCAAGCCCGGATGAAAGAGATGAACATGGCCGGAGAGATCGATGCTATCGCAAGGCTTGCCCCTTCTTTGATAGAAGCACAACGGGGAGCGGACCCTCAAGCGGACAAATTGAGGACGGGGATTATGGAACGGGCTCAAGCCGGTTTGGGTAAAACCTCGGAGTTCGATGACTTAGCCGACTATCAACGGCAACGGCTCCGAGGGAGCATGGGAGACTTCGATGAAGTTGTGGCTAGGTCCCGGGAGGATTTGAACGCAGACCCCTACGCTGAAATAGTTGAGCAGACCCGGGAAGATTTTATAGCCGGAGAAGGGCTGACTTCACAGGAAAGGAGAGATCTCGATCAGCAAGTCTTAGAAGGAGCCTCTGAGCGAGGCATGACGGATCAAGCGTCTACTATAGAAAGCATGATCGCCGAGCGTTTGGGGGCTAATCGACAGATCGGTCAACAACGCCAACAGGCTTACGGCACCGCTCTTACTAACCGGTTGCAGGGTAGGCAAATGGCCACCGCTAATTTTACTGACGCAGTAACGGGTAGGTCCCGACACGAAGCCGGGCTTATTGATGACTATGCAAGGTCTATCGGAAATATGGTAGAGGCTGATCAAGTGGCCTTGCGGAATGCCGGTAGTGCGTATGGTCTAGGTCACTTTGATGTGCTCAATGCGATGACCGGCCGAAGTGGTTCAACTCCGCAAATGGCACAACAAGGATTTGGATCCGCCGGATTCTCGTTAAACTCTTCTCCCGGAATCTTCAATCCGGAATCATCAATGGCACAAGCTATTAACGCCGGGAACTATCAAGGCGAACTAGATGCTAGGGTTGCTACTGCAAGTAACAGGGCTAGTATGTGGGGCGGTCTTATGGGCATGACCGGTAACATAGCAAGGGGTTTTATCCCTCGCTAACAAAAGGAATATTCAAATGGCAAGGCAACCTTTCTACGGACAGACTCCCGGGATTCAAACCCGGGGCATTGATATGCAAGTCGCTACTCAAGGAGCCCGTGACATGGCTCGAGGAATGGCTCAATTTGGTGAGGCTATTGGCGGATCCATACAAAAGTTTAGGGAAAAAAAAGAAAGGGAGAAGGATGAAGGCGAGGCTGAAAACGCTCTTCTCTCAATGGGGCTCCCACCCGAGGTGGCCAAGTCAGCTTCCAAAGATAAGAATGTACTAGGTGCTTTCATGCAACAAAAGCAGATCGAGGTTTACCAAGACCGGGTGGATGCACAGAGAGAGGCCCTCAAACACTCAGCCGGTGCGATTGAAGCTCAACAGAGAAAAGCAAAGGGACAATTGGCCCGTGATTTTTTCTTTAACGAGGACGATAGAGGGCAGACCCAATTTGACAAACAATTTGGAGGACAACTTGGGAATTTTGTCACGCCCGATCTGTTAAAGGGTAAGAGTGACGAGTACCTCCTAGAACTCCGGGGCAATATGGAGGAATTGGGAGGGAATAAATCTGCCACCGATCATATAGCTAATTGGGCAAGTAAGAGTGACCCGAACTATGCGAACATTATTGGTGACCCAACCCACCCAAAGTGGACTGACCACTTTGGTAGACTTATGGCTAATGTGCCTAGAGGTGCCGAAACCGCAATCCTGAACTTTGTGAATACGGCCCGAAGTCTGAAGCAATCCGCTGATAGACAAAGGGCATCGACTGAGCTAGGTGACATTCCACCTTCGGAAACAATATTTGACCCGGGCACCCCGGCATTTGATGCCAACGAGGATGGGAAGGTTGATGAAAATGAAGGACGGACTAAGCTAGGAGTAGGTGTGTACACCTCTCCCGGTAACCGTCAGTTCGTGCCCCTTGGTAAAGAGTCTTCGGGTAAACCGCCGGCAGTTGTCCAAGTCGCTGATGCGGTTGAGAAGGCGTTGGAGAAGGGGGACATTCAACGAGCACGGTTACTGCTCGCTGACCATATGTATACTACCGAGGGGGTTGATTTTGAAAATGTCAGAGTGTTCCCTCAAATCTTCGAGGATATGTTTGATCAGGCCCGAATACCTATAAGACCATGATCGAAAATTTCTTTGAGGACGAGGACGAAGACCTAACCTTAACGGAAACCCTTCGGAGGAGAGAAGCTCGCAGGAAAAAGCACGATGCTCTCGTTGCCTTTTCCAAAACCCAAACACCGCTACACGATAAGCTTCAAGAACAGATAGCTACCGTTGGTGCAACATGGTCCGAGCATCCGCAAAACCCCTTGATGCCGGATCAGTTAGGTGGGTCCGTTGGTGGTGGGGGGGTAACTTTACCATTGGAGTACACACAGGCACTTACGGTACCGAGCCCCACGGGGGAGGTGCCAAACCCTAGAGGGATTTTTGGGGACTTCAATGACGAGCAACATAGGAGGGAGCAACAAGACTACTTCCTTAACAATGAGGTTATGTATGACTCCGAGGGCAACCCTCACGGCTCGGGGGACTTTGATATATATGCGGAATCTGAGACCCAACGGCTAGAAAATCATTTTCAGCACGGCCGGCGGTTTGTCGGGGGAGCTTCCGGTATGTGGAAAAACATGATGGCCGGTTGGACTCGCATGACTGTCGGGGACGAGGAAGCGGACAAGATGCTCATGCCAAGCTCTTCGGAGATACAAAAAGCGGAGAACGATGAACGCTTTAAGATGATGACGGAAATCTTCTTCCCGGAAAAACGGGAACGGATCCGGGAAGAACAAGAGAAAGGCTTTGATATTTTAGGGACGGGAGTAGACTCCTTGGAGTTTTCCGAAGGTGCCGGTAATGTAGCCGGTATGATTGCAGGGACTACTGTCGGATCCATGTTTGGTCCGAAGGGTACTTACCTTGCATTGACCGGCATGGTAGTGGGGCAAAACTACGAGGGTAATTATCAAAGATCTTTACAGGAGCGGATGGACAAAACGCTCGAGGAGATGAAAGCTTCCGGGATGAGTCCACTAAGCCCGGAGTTTCAGAAAGCCTTCCAAGATAAGTTACCGAAACTAAAAGAAGAAGCAAATAGTGATGCACTAGGTAACCTATGGACTGCCGTCCCGGAAGTCGCACTAGAAGCAGTATTTTTAAAAGGTGCCGGTAAGTTACTTAGGGGCCAAGGTACGATTGTCCAACGGATAGGTAACATCTCCATGGGTACACTTGCCGAGGGGGCCTCGGAAGGTCTGTCGCTCGCTCTTCAAAATTGGATGGTCCAACGAAACATTGACCCCAACCAAAAAGTTAACGAAGGGGTCTTGCATGACTTTATGTTGGGTTTGCTTTTGGGTGGGGCCACCAATGTCGGTGCAATCGCAGGGAACCAAGCAGGGGTAGGGGATCTTAGTGCCCTAATGGATGTGCAAAAGTTTAAGCAGGATCTGTTGGACCGGGCCAAGAAAGACGCAAAGAACGGAGATGCAAAAGCTCAAAAATTTTTAGAGGATTATGAGAGTGCGGTTGAAACAATCGTAGCTCAATCAAAAGAAGACGGTGAGGTTCACAGTCTATCCTCGAGAGGACAAACGGTTGATAGCGACTCCCTACTTAGCCGGGATGCGATACTAAACGAGGCTAGTGAAGTGGTGGGTAAAGATTCTGACCTTGATATTCATCTGATTGAAACAATTGGTGACATCGATCAAGTATCGGATGGGTTGTCTAGTCAGCTTGAGGGCGTGGATGGAGTTGAGGGTCTTTACCTAAGTAAGTCAAAGAAAGTCGTTCTCGTAAGGGACCAACTCAATGACCTATCCGATGTTAACCGGGTAGTTAGGCATGAAGCGATTGGCCACCTTGGGACCGAGATGGTTGCCGGTAACTTGCAAGATCTTTTCTACCAACAAGTCGGGATGGATTTCGTAGATACCGACATTGGCCGGGATGTTTTGAAGAACTACTCTACGGATGCTAATTTTGATGTAGTCACACTAGGGAAAGAGATTGTCGCTCGGGTTGCGGAGAACCCCGAGTCTGCCGGGACCAACTTAAAAAGATCTATTGTTAATTCCTTTAAGCGGTTAACCGGGAAACAACCTAGCAATCCGGAGTCTGACCGGCGGATCCTAAAGTCAATTTCCTTGGCTTCGGAATTTGTAAACAACCCTAGACTGAAAGCTCAGTTAGAAAAAACTGAGATCCTTAAACAAGGAAAAGAAGAGACTGCCAACTTATCCAAGAAAGGGGAGGTGGACCACGGCGTTCTAGGAAATGTAGAGGATGGGGAAATACTTTATACCGAGTCGGGTGACCTTGGTTTCTTGGCTCACCGGGAACCTATTAGCGGTCCGACTCGAGGGAACCCGTGGCGGTTTAACGAGGAAAAGAAAACCGTTTACTATTGGCAGGGCAAGCCAAGCGAGATTGACCGGGATACCGTAGAGATAGCGTTAGATAAAAAAGGATACGACACTCGTAACCTACGGCATATGCACCTCGATGCCAACTCACCTAACTTTGCCAAGCATTACGAGAACGCTCACACATTTCCTTTAAAGGGAGATCCGCCACGGATGTCGGATATGTCTTTTAGCAAGAAGGCTCGAAAGATTGGGGTACCGGATGACTTCAGAGCGGAAGCCGAAAGGTACACCAAGGGAAAGCCGGGGCAACTCGTACCGGTTGACCTAGAGGTGGACGCATTGGGTTCAGAATTTTATGGGGTTGTAGACGCTTCGGTGTATCACCCGGAGACCGGCGAACAGTTAGTCCCTACCTCGGGAAAAGAAAAGAAATACTTTGGCGTTACTAAGTACGAGGATCCGGATTCAACAAGTTCCTCGGTGGACAAGTGGGGATTCCCTAGACAATTCGTATGGGCCTTCCAACCGTTGGACAATGCATACGGTGTAATTGAATCGGACACCAAGGACTTTGAAGAAGCTTTGTCATGGGCCGAGAGCGAAGACTTGGACCGAAGGATAGACATGGTAGAAGAGGACCCTTCGTTGGATAGCGTCCTGTTCAGTAAAAAGATTGGTGCTCAAATCCCGGCAGTCCAATCGGCGTATTACGCCCTCAAGGCCGGGCAGATAAGCAAGCATGATTACAACCATGCCATCAATCGGTTAGCTCCCGTACTGCCCTACGACAGGGTACCAAAGCCGGCTACCGTTGAAGAGATGTCGGTAGCTCTTCCTGCAAACAAGGGACAAAACATTGGCCGGGAGAGTGAGTTCACACCGGGTCAACGAGTAGGGATCCGGTTAGACATAGATGCATACACATATCACGGAGTATGGGTACCTACTAAGCACGGTAAGAGCAATAGGACGGGTAAGATAATCACTTCCCATGAGTCTGTTGCGATGCTTACTAATGCAGATCTATCGGCTTCCGAAAGAACCGGGGAACTTATAATGGAAGGGAGGAACAAAACTTCCTACGCACAGATCAAAGGGGAATATGTTCCTATCAAAGAAGAAGATGCCGTGCGGATCGCAGAGCAAGCATTGAAAGATCCTGCTTGGACGCAAATCGGTTTTGACCCCCGTAGACATTCCTACTTTTACAACCGCAAGAACCACGGCCAACCGGTTCTACACGCTGACGAGGTCATCCAAGTTGGCCCCTTAGTACTTGGTAAGAATGCAACCTTTGGGTCTAACGAAACTGTTTCGTTTAGTAAGAAAGCAAAAGTCCAAGCGGAACTTAAAAAAGGAATGACCCGGGATAAGGACGGGAACATTTTCTACAAAGGGGTACCGCCTAACAAATGGACCCCGGAAATATTTAAAGAAGTAGGTGACCTGTATGGAATTAAAAACTTCGGGGGTCTCTCCAAAGTCCAAACCCTTACGGATCCGGAAAGCGGTAAGCCAATTAAGATACCCGGAGGATTGAACGGTAAGTTTACTTACTACGATATGCTTTGGATGAAAAACAATCAGCCCGATTTGAACGAGGTATCCGAGGGGCTACACGCTAAGATAACTAAGAAGCTTGCCGAGTCTTTGACTCCGGAAAAGTTGGATCCGGTTGACCACTTTAATCGTTTGGCCTTTGGGTTCTTATCCCCGAACGCTCCTCTGTTGCCTAACGAGTTTGGGTTGGCTAGGTTATTCGCCCGTGATAAGGCTGACATTCAAAAGATTGCAGACCTTAGCAAGACCTACCCATCTGATGCTCCTCTTAATGTAGAGCATGAGGTTGAAGTGGCCCGGTTAAGTCAAACGGACGGGAAGAGTAAGGCCAAGGAGCGTGATCGAGTTTGGTCAATGGTTGACAATGCCTACCGAGATATCGGAATTCCGTTCGATAAGCCGACAGACATGGATAGCGTAGCCCATTGGGATGTAGGTGGTAAGTCCGTAGTAATGTTTAAGGAAAAACCGGACGGGCTGAAGCTAGTGGTAGCCGGGCATGACGGCACCTCCGAAGGGAAGAAAGAACTGATGAGGAGGGTGCGGTCCTACTTGACGGAGCCGGGACACTTTGCCGAGTTATCGGATGGCATGATGCAGTTTGCCGAAGGTGAGAAACTTGCCAAGATACCTTCCGATAAAGCCGGCGAGCTATTAGGCAAGGAAGTTACGATTAACGATAAGTTCTTTTACACAAGACGCATAAACGCTTTACAGAAAGATAAAACCAAAGTACTCTACGGTAGACCATGGAACAGAACACAAAAAAAACAGAACCTCCCATACCCCCAAGTTCCCACGACGAGGACCTCCTCACAGACCGATGCTCGGACGCACTCGAGCAAACCCTCAAAGATCTTGGTTGGCTTGACGAAGAGGGAGAAGGACAAAGCGAGCAAGAAGCTCAACGAGGAACGCTCGATATGGAATAAGAAAGCCAAGGCCCTTTTTGATATAGGGGCTAAAGGTGACGGTGGGTTGGGTATCGGATTAACCCAAGATTTTAACAGACTTGGTAACTTTGCTAGGCTTTACTTAAAGGATCCGGACTTCTTCGTTAAGAAAGCTGATGAGAGTTGGTCTTTCTTTGTCGATAGGGTAGCTAGTCAGACAAAAGGTTTTGGGACGAAGACGGCTTCATTCGGTGGAGTTTGGCAAGATCCGTTTAACGCTATGATCTCTGCTATTGACCGGCACATGGCCCGAGGATTTGCCGAGGCCATCATGGAAAGCAAGGATCTCAAGAATGAATTTTCAGATACAATCGTAACTAAATACAACGCCGAGCTACGCAAATCCAAGAAAGCCTTTGATAAACACAAGGGTAGGCTCAAGCAAATCAAGGCCACCCATAAGGCAAACTTAAAGAACGCTAAAACGGACGCTCAGAAAAAACAAGCGGATAACTTTAAGGACTACGAGGAAAAAATTGCTAAGGATAATTGGAACGAGGCACTCGAGGAATCGGTAGATCCCTCCATGAGGGAAGTCAAAACTCTTGACGGGGTAATGGCACAAGCCAAACGCATGGGATCGGACAAAATCAAGACGGCGTTAGGGAACGCTACCTTTGAATTGATGTCCGCTAGAACGGCTAAGTTCAAAGGCAAAGAAGGCAAGGTAAACAAAAACCTAGCGGAAGAGTGGAAAAACTTTGAGGGCTTTATTGAGGAGCCGAGTGCCCTCAAGCTTATGACAAACGCTTACTCGAAAGCCCTAGAGGTGAACGAGCAGAAAGCAAATGAATTAGGGATACCCGTGTTCCCGGCTCAATGGACCTTATGGGATCGGATCCGACAACGGATCGAGCCTCACGAAGTTATGTTCCCCGGGCTGAATAAACTACCTAGAATGGGTAGGGAACAAATTGCGGAGTCCTATCTTGCACAGAGCAAAGCCGGTTATAACATAGCCCCTCAACCAATCGAACCTACCGGTGGCAAGCCGGAGGAGATGGTTTACTTTAGTAAGAAGGAAGGCTCACAAGGTAAAATTACCGGGGAGAGTAAGCTAGTCACCCGTATTTTCATGGACCCGGATTTCAGCGACCAAGTAAAAGGCGAGCTTAACGGGACCTATGAAATCCAAGGTCATGCGGAAGTTATGGAAAGCCTCAAGCCTTGGTTTGATCGCTTTAGGGGTAGAAGCTCAGACGGCCGTACTAAAGTAGAACGGATGGCAAACGATCTGCTGACACCGGGGAAGTCGGGGCTTTCGCCGGAGCAAAATATGCTCGCATCTCAATTGATTGCCAAGCACCTATCGAAAGCCGGGGACGCTTTACGGGAACGGACAGAAAAGAAACAACCCGGTCAGCTTAAACTCGAGGGTATTGCTGAAACCAATAAGTATGACGATCTTGCAATTCAGTTGGTCATGCAAACCGCTGAGACTGCTCGGACATACGGCCGGGCGATCTCTATACTTCAAGAGCTTGGTAACCTAAACGCTACCTCGTTAGTAAACTTTACGAGGAATCAAATCGGCAAGACTACCGAGGCACGGGTTAACCGAAAGCTACCCGAGTTGAGTGACCAAGTGATCAACGAACTTAACGAGCTCATTCGATCCGCCCGGGAAGCCGGCTTCAATCAGATGAGCATCGAGTTCTTGCGTAAGAAGTCTCCCAACCTTCTCAAGATTCTCGAAGAGCGTCATGCACCTAGCTTATGGGGAGCCTATAAAAAGGAAGCCGTATCCAAGCTACATCAAAGGCTTGTTGATAAACTCCACCAAGACGCAAAGCAAGGTAAGGGGACCGCACCGCTCGCACGGTTTACGAACGAACTGATTACCGAGATCGGGAGGAGAACAGGGCTGAACCAACAGGGTAACAAGGGTAAGCCCCGTTCCCGGGGTGAAGTACTTCGAGACGCTTTATTGAACTCGGAAAAATACGCCGAGGTATGGAAGGACCTAGCGGAGAAAGCTCTTAACGATCCGGACATAACTCAAGAGCAGAGAGCGGAGCTTCAAGAATACTTTGGAAAGATCCCAACGGATCCAAGCGGTAAGCTCATGGACTCCTCTATATCCGAGCGGATGAAGGTACTCGATGTGAAGGTCAGCAAGTTAGTTAGAGAGCACCTTGATAGTCAGAACAGTACCCGTAAGGATTTAATCGATAGCCTAATGTCTGAGTTGGATCTACCTGCTCCGATAGCCGAGAGGGTAGCTTTTGGTATGACGGATCTCTTCAATAAGAAGATGAAAGCCGAGAGGGACACACAACTTAAAAAGTTTAAGGAGAAAGATTCGGTCAAACGAATCACAAAGAAGGCCAAAGGTTTTGAGCAAAGGGTAATCGAACTATCAAACCTCGGTGCGTTTAGCCGGGAAGATTTATTTGCATCGCTTGCCAAGTCGCTTGGCATCAAAGGTGGATTTGATCGAGCCTTTGCTACGCAAGTAACAAAACTTGCTAACGAAATACAGACCACCCCGGAAGGATTCCAACGCATTAACAAGACGCAAGATCTTTTAAATGCCATACAGAACAAAGCCGGGGACGGTGTGTTTGCACTAATGCTTGCAATCAGAATAGCCAACCTAGTGTCGGGCCCGTCAACCCAAGTGATCAACCTCACCGGTAACCTTGCTACTGCCATCCCCATGCAACTAGGCAACCTAGCTAGGGGTGGCCGTACTTCACCTAGATTAGCTTATGAGATGGCCGTAAATATGTTACACGGCCTAACAAAAGGGTGGGCCGAGGCTAGGTCTATTATGGTTACGGGGAGAGGACGAGCCGGATTTGAGATGGACAAGTACTCGTTCGATCCGATCCTCGAGCGTGTTAATATGCGAGGTGGAAAACTAAACCCCTATAACTATTTAAAATATGTGCACCGGTTTATGTCTAGCCTTGATGCCCTATTCCGATTTTCCAATATAGAAGGAAAGGCATCGTTCCTTGCCCACATGGAAGGAAAGAACATGGGCAAGTCGGGTAAAGAACTTACCGCTTATGTCATGGAAGCCCTCGGTAATACGGAGTCCATGCGTCAAGCCTCAGAAGCACAAGCAACCAAAGAAGGATTGACCGGGCTCAACCATAAGAGACGGGTCAACGAGCTAATGGAGAGTAACCGTAGCCCGGAAATAAAAACAGAGTCCGAACAGTTTGGCTTGCGTACGACTTACCAAAATAAACCCGAAGGTATTGTCGGAGTATTGGCCCACCTCGTTGCACAAGGAGCACACCCACGGCAGATGCCGGGGGATGATGTCCTTCCGGGTAGGCAATTCGTTTCGGGTGTGACTCAATTCTTTATCCCGTTCATCCGGGTGGTGGCCAATGTACAGAACATGGTTTTTGATTTCACTCCCGGGATAGGTGCAACTCGAGCGGAGTGGCACAAGAGATGGGGAGGCCATAAGGTCACTAAAGGCGAGAAGATGACTGACGAAGCGTATAAGGATATGCACATGAGGCACTTGATAGGAACCGCTTTGTGCTCTTCTCTTGCTTACCTGTTCTTCCGGGAAGAGGAAGACGAGGAGGATCGAATGTTTGATATAACCGGCCCCGGTCCAAGTAACTACCAAAAGAAAAAGACTTTAGTGCAGAACGGTTGGAAGCCGTACACCATAAGAATGTTTGGGACCGATATTGGATATAAGGAAACACCTTTCGGTGGCTTCCTTGCATTCATGGGTGGGATTAAGGACGCTCAAAAATATAACGATGAGCAACCTACTACCGCTAATCTTACCTTGGCCGGAACCTTGGCGTTTGCTAAGTTGATGAAGGACCAAGCATTTTTCAAAGGGGCAAAGGATTTCATGGACATCTTCCAAGCGGATGACTTGTCAATTGCCCGGCTGAAAAAATTGGTTAAGCAAGGCCCTTCGCAGTTTGTAGTCCCTAACCTTTTCTATCAAGTAGATGCGATGATGTCTAACACTAGGTACTCGGAAGGCACCCTTGAATCGTTCATGGGTGTCCACCTACTTCCGCAAGTACCGTTTGCTAGACAAATGGGAATGCCGGATCTCGATATACTCGGTCAGAAAGCCCCCCGGTATACTAATGATTTCCCTATGAATTTATTTTCTCGGGTTATTGACGATGCACCGGAACCTAGTTTAATGGATCAAGTGATCAAGCAAAAGATCATCCCTCAGTTACCAAACAGAAACACGAAGATACGGGAGAACGATGACGAACTTAGTGATATGCACCGGGCACAAGACCTATATTTGTATACCCATAAACGAGGTCAGCTTGTTAGAGCTTATCTCCATATGCGAAACCAAGGCGGAGAGACGAAACGAGGCGAACCGATTGTCCCCCTTGGAGACCTTCCCCAAGAAAAAGCTCAAGATGTATGGGACAATGTGTGGAGAAAAAGCGGAGAGCGAGCAAAAAAATATATCAAACGAATCCCCCGGGAAAAAATGGTTATGGAATTGAAGCGTTTGAAGCGTGTAATCGAGGGGCCTCAACAATAAAATAATTTTTTCCTTGCATGGACTTGACCCTGCGTTTACGGTCTCGTTCCGATGATATGCCAAAGGAAAAATAGAAACATCTCCGTTAAGTTTACCGTACCCCACAAAGGTAAGAACCATGTAGTGGAGATCAGTACCGGGACCAAGTCCATAGCTCTTGCAAAAGAAAGAGCACCGGCTTTAATGCAGGAAGCACGGGACCGGATAACGAAACCTCAAGCCGACTGCACCATCCCGGAACTTGAGAAGTTGTATTACCATTGTGATACAATCAAAGCAAACTTAGCTACCCGGAAAAGGAATTGGTCTGACTTGATAGATATACTCGAGTGGGCCGGCATTGATACCGAGGGAAACATCGATAGGTTTGCATTGGTGAAAGGTGGTAAGAGTTTTATCCGCCGGTATGAGGATGAGGTAGGTGACTTAAACAAACTACGCAAAGCCTCGAGCGTTATCTCAAAGAACTTCTTATATTACTTGGAGTACGAGAAGGAGATCCCGGTCAGTTGTTTCTCTCATATGATGGCCTACTCACCAAAGCAACCGGTAGTCAAACCGTTTAGGGTGAGCGAGGAAAAGGTCCAATCAATTTACGAGAAGGGCAAAGCCCTTCGAGAGACACACCCGGAGTACTTCAAGATATTCTTACTAGCTTCTTCCGGTGGCCTTAGACGGTCAGAGATCTTACGCTTAACATGGGGTGACATCTACTCCATCAATGATCGGCATTTCATTGTGCTCAAACAGACCAAGGCTAACAGGGAGCAACAGGTTAACATACCGGAATCTACTTACGGTGCCTTGATGGGAATGAAGAACGGGCACCGGGATAGTCAACCGGTGGTTGAGTCAGCTAACTCCGAGAAGTTAATTGACCGGGAGTTTATACCTTTCTTGCGTGAGCACATGGGCATCGACTCCGACAAGCCTTTGCATTACCTACGCAAATGCCTCGGTGCCATGCTTGCATCCAAGCACGGTATTTATGTGGCAAGTAAAACCTTGAGACACGCAAGCGTAAGTACTACTGAAAAGTTTTATGCTGACCTAGTGGCTCCGGCAAACGATATAGAAATTTTATGAACGACCTAGAACGATACGAAAGAGAGTGCCTTCAAAGAGAAGCGGAGCAGTTAAGAGCCGAGGCGGAACAAGAGAGGGAAATATCCGAGCGATCATTCGTGTCGGATAATTTATTGGTGACGGTGAGGGATAATGGCGAAGTATTCATTAGTACTCACGGCACCTTTTGGGCAGGACCATTGCAGGATCTCCTCGAGTTTCTGCAACAACCAAAGGAACAAGATGCCGGAGCGGATCAAACTAGCAACTGACCCGGGGACAACCGGGGCCACGGTCCTTTGTCTTATGGGTGTGGACTATGCGGTTCACAATTGGAAAGGTGAAGGTGACTTCGTAGAGATAGCAGAAGCCATGAAAGAGATGGCCGAAGTTAATGAAGCGGAGATCACTTGGTATGTAGAGCACCCACCTAAGACTACCGGGATGAAGAGACCGGAGAGCACGGGCTTTGTACTCGGGGAGAACTTTGGATTTATTAAGGGGGCCATCATGGCATCCGGTATCAAGATGGTCTTGATTAGGCCACAAGAATGGCAAGCAAAAGTAACCGGCATAAAGGGCAAGCCTTACAAAGAGCGTAAGGATATGTGTTGGGAGGAGGCCAAGAGATTATTTCCGTCACCGCATAAGGTGACAAAGAAAAACGCAGATGCGTGGCTACTACTAGACTACGCAATAACCTACAAAACATAATGCAAATAAATAGACAGGAAGATGGAGACCGACCACAGTTAGATATACTTGGTTGGAAGATAGAAATGCCATGCCCGTCCGGTACCTTCTTAGCAAGGTGCGTGGATGTGGATACTAACGAAAAGTTCCAAAGGAAAAAGTATCAGTCGGAAGAGATGGAAACCATCCCGGCCGTTCGCTTTCTCTTTGCGATCAAGGATGGAGATCAAGGCTACCTTGTGCAGACCAATGTTTACAAGGCAAGCGGTAACCCCAAGTCAAACTTCTACAAAGCGGTAGTCGGTTGGCGAGGAGAGTTTCCGGAAACCTTTGACCCTAACTCCTTGAAGGAATTGGAAGCCAACCTCACGGTTGAGCAAAGGACATCAGCAAGAGGGACGGTATACGGTGCAATCACTAACATCTCGGCAATCCCGGCAAACTTCAAAGAGGCTTGCCCGAAGACTAGCGAGTTCAACGAGCTCCTTATCGGTGCCGGTGCTGACATAGGGGAGCTACCGAAGCAGTCGGCGGATCCACTCAAGCCAACGGATACGCCTCCGCCCTCAAACCCACAACCTAAACCCGACACCAAGGAAGATGATTCCGAGGATGTCCCTTTCTGATGGCCTCCGGAGGACATTGGTATTTCCCGGATGGACGGCCTTGCCATGAGGTGGCCAACTCTAAGGGTACGGGGTTTAGGAACACTCATGTCGGGGATGCTAGGAAGCTAGGCTTATTACCTAGCCCTACCTCCGTGACCGGGGTGCTAGATAAATCATTCCTCAATGAATGGGCAAAGGCTCAAGTAGGTAAGTCCGCTTTCCATCACCGTCCCGTTGAGGGCGAGGAGGATGAGTCGTATGCCAAGCGTATGATCAAGCTCGCTTACCAACAGGTGAGTGACTCGGCTGAGTTTGGGACTAACTTCCATGAGGTGTGCGAGAATGTTCTTAACGGTCAGCCTTGCCCGGACGAGTGGAAAGTCTACATGGACCCGGTACTCGAGTGGAAGGAAAAGGACGGCCTTGATTTCATCGAGCGAGAGAAGGTTGTGGTCAACATGACCGAAGGCTACGCCGGTACCATGGACATAGGGGCCAAGACATCTAAGGGTCAGCCTTTGGTAGTGGATTGGAAAACCCGGAAGACCTACCCAACCATACCGGACAAACAAGTTAAGCCATACGATGGTCAGCTAATGCAGATCTCGGCTTATGCTAGTGCGTATTGGGGTATCGAACGGGTAATGAACTGCGAAGTATTCGGTGCCAATGCCTACATAAGTAGCACGGAACCGGGTAGGTTTATCGTAGTCAAGTACACCGGTGAACAGATCCGGGATGCTTACGAATGCTTCCGCCATGCGTGTGGCGTATGGAGGTACATGAAGAAGTACGACCCACGGCGTAACCAACCGGTTATCGAGGATGACAAAGAAAGCCAAGAAGGATAA
>Ga0098041_1000562_pt1 | contig 14753 bp, 8 predicted proteins | sample 8_EtaG_FD_77066 | JGI IMG/M metagenome (GOLD analysis project Ga0098041, IMG submission 77066) | Marine viral communities from the Subarctic Pacific Ocean - 8_ETSP_OMZ_AT15162 metaG | ecosystem: Environmental > Aquatic > Marine > Oceanic | place: Pacific Ocean | collected 2015-01-08
TAAATGACTGGTCAACTCGTGGAGGTTTTGGTGATATTGAAGGAGTTTTAGTTCCAGCAGGAACTTCTACTGTTTATGATCAAAATCTTGGTCAAAACATCAAAAGACCTTTCTTACATGTCAGATATAGATCTTCAGAGACGGAAAATAGAAAAAACAAATCTTGGATAACAGGATCTGTTGGAACTCCATCTCCTACAAGTGACATTGATGAAATGAAAGTTAACTACTTAAGTGAAAGATGTCTTATTACACAAGCTGCTAATAATTTCGTATTATTCAAAGCTTAATTTTTTAACTATAGGATACGGGCCCTTCGGGGCCTCGTGTTCTTATTTTATATTATTTTATTATGACAACAATGACAAAACAAAGTAGTGTTCCTCAAATTGAAAAAAATTGGGAATACAAAGATAGAACATATATCTTAAAAGGAAGTAATCATCCTGTTTCTTATACTATACAAGCAAGGCATACGCCTCGTAAACCATTAATGTTTTTTGATGAAGGTTTAAAATTGAATAGAGAAATAAGATTAGCAACAAATCAAAAATCATTATTTGTTGATGAACAAGATGGTTATGTTACTTTAACTCATATATTATTTCAAGATGGTGTATTAAATGTGCCTAGAGCTGATGTTAATATGCAAAAATTATTATCTATTTATCATCCCATGAAAGATAAATTATGGGAAGAAGTAGATACAGCTAAAAAAGCTGCTGATGAAATAGATATATTAGAGTTTGAATTACAAGCATTAAATTTAGTACAAGAACTAGATATAGAACATTTAGAGGCAATTATGCGAACAGAATTAGGTTCCTCTGTTGCTAGTATGACTTCTAAAGAATTAAAAAGAGATGCATATAGATTCGCTAAACACGATCCTAATTTATTTATTGAATTATCAAAAGATGAAGATATAAAATTAAGAAACTTAGCTAATCGTGCTGTTGAACAAGGTATTATTTTATTAACTGATGATAATACTGTATTTAAATTTGCTAATGGAAAGAAAATTATGACTATTCCATTTGACCAACATCCTTATGGGGCTTTAGCTCAATATTTTAAAACAGATGATGGTATAGATTTAATGAAATCTTTAACAAAAAAACTTGCATAACTACTGGGTATAAGGTGAGAAATTAACCTTATACCATCTAAATAAATAAAAATAAATAAATGGTTAATATAAATAATGTATATCAAACAGTACTTGTTATAACTAATAAAGATAACAGAGGATATATAACGCCGGATGAATTTAACAGACTAGCTGAACAAGCCCAAAATGAAATATTTGCAAGTTATTTCGCAAGGGAAGTTGGTTATGAAATGAGTGCTTTTGTTGAAAGTGATTTTTCAGATCCTACAACTTATTTAGCCGAAAAGATTAATGTATTTTATAAATCAGGGGATTTAACATTAGCCAATGGAGTATTCACTTACCCCGATGATTTATACAGAGTAGGAGTGGTCTCAGTTGATGGTAAAGTTGCCGATAGAGCATCTCATGAAGAGATTAAATATATTAATTTATCTCCCTTAACCGCACCTGTAGCTACTCAACCAGTTTATACATTAGGTAATTTAGGGGTTACAGTATACCCCGATACAGTTACTACTGGAGTTAAAGCTGATTATTTAAAAACTCCTATTAGACCTAAATGGGGATATGTTTTACAAGGTACTGTACCTTATTATGATCCGACTGTATTTGATCCAGCAAGTGATAGTTATGATACTCCAGCTAAATCTTATAATTTTGAATTACATCCTTCGGAAGAAAATAATTTAGTTATTAGAATATTAACTTATGCAGGAGTTGTTATAAAACAAGGGGATGTTACTGGCTTCTCACAAGGAAAAGAACAACAAAACGCAGCAACTGAACAATAATGGCAATATCAAGAAAACCTTTAGACGTAGATAATTACTCAGCATTAGATGGAGGGAATGGATTAGCAGTACCGGGATATTATAGAAGAACAAATTTAAATGATATAATAAACAATTTTGTTGTTGCTTATATTGGTGATGGAAAAGTTTTAACTAAAATACCAAGATACGAAGTAGCTTTCTGGGCTCAAAAAGCTGTACAAGAATTTAACTATGATATATTTCATTCTGAAAAAGCTATGGAAATCCAGTTAAGTTCATTAAGGCAAATGTCTTTACCCTCAGATTATGTTAATTATATTAGTATAACATGGACAGATAACGCTGGTATTCAAAGAAAAATATTACCAAGCAATTTAACAAGGGCTAATCAAGGTGTTGCACAAGATGAAAATTATCATTACTTATATGATCAAGAAGGGAATATAGTCTATGCAGAAACCTCTGAAACAATAGATAGATTTAAAAATAGAGATTCTATAGTAGCTGAAGAAAGAGCTAATGATTATTATTATGGGTATTTTTTTGATTCAAATTATGCATATTACGGTAGACGTTATGGATTAACTCCAGAATTTCAGAATGTAAATGGTACATGTGTTATAGATCTTAATGCGGGACAAATTTATTTTGATTCTTCAATAGCACAAGATACATATGTGACTTTAACTTATATTTCAGATGGATTAGGAAATAATGGTAATTTTGATAACGTATACGTTCCTAAAATGGCGGAAGATGCTGTAATGGCAAGTATATTATATAACTTATCTAAATTAAGACCTTCTGCAGCTGGGGCAGCTCCTTTATATAAGAAAGAAGCTTCGTCTAAAATGCGTAATGCTAAAATAAGAATATCTAATATGAAGCCTGCTGAAATGGCACAAATATTTCGTAATAAAGCTAAGTGGATTAAACATTAATAAAATTTTATGCCGGAAATAAAACGCGCATTTAATGTCGGTAAAATGAACCGAGATTTAGATGATAGATTAGTACCTGCTGGACAATACAGAGAAGGATTGAATATAAATATTGGTCAATCGGAAGGATCAGATGTAGGGGCTGTTGAAAATTTACTAGGTAATGAAGCGGTAGCTTTGCCTACACAGTTTAGTGGGCTAGCAGATGCTAAGTGTATAGGTTCTCATAAAGATAATGGAACAGAGTGTGTTTATTTTTTTGTAACAGATAATAAAATTTATGATGAAACTAATCCTGCAACTACAAGACATGGTATATATGAATATGATCAAAAGTCTAAACAGTTAACTACTTTATTATATACTAATCAATTAAATTTCCATCAGAATTTTCCTATATCTGGAATAAATTTTGTTGATGGTTTATTATTTTGGACTGATAATAGAAATGCACCAAGAAAAATTAATGTAGAAAAAGCTAGGAGTGAACCTAATTATTATGCTTCAAGTTCCACAGTAGATAATTTGATATCTGTATGTAAATTTGCACCATATGAGTCGGCAAATATTATAAATATAGGAACTACAGATCAAGCGGGAAATACTATTACATCAAATTTTTTAGAAAATAAATTAGTTAGATTTTCTTATCGATGGAAATTCGAGGATGGGGAATATAGTGTACTAGCTCCTTTTACACCTATAATATTTTCTAGATTAAATGAATTAGATATTATCAGTATAAATTTAAGTAGTTTTGGGGAGATTGAAACTTTTGTTAATGCTATTAAAGCTGCACAGTTTCAGGTGCCTACACCTACAGGGTTTGGTATTACTAATGTGGAATTAGTTTATAAGGAAACAGGTTCTTCAACTTTATATGTAGTAGAAGATAAAGAGGTTACTACAGAGTCATTTGTAAACTTCTTTTATGAATCACAAGATCCTTTTAGAACTTTACCTCCTGATCAATTAACTAGGGTATATGATTCTGTTCCTAGAAAAGCTTTATCTCAAGAAATAGCTGGTGGTAGAATAATATATGGAAATTTTTTACAAAATTATAATATTCCTGACATTAGCTTTACAGCTAGTAGTACCCATGATTCTGATGCTAGACATCCTCAGTTAAATTATTTTTCAGTTAAGTCAAGAAGAACTTATCAAGTAGGGATTGTTTTAGCTGATAAGTTTGGTAGACAATCACCAGTAATTTTATCTAGCACTGGTAATGATACAATATATGTAGACCCAGGGTATGGAAATGCACTATCTCCGTCTACTGGGAATGCAGGAACTGCATTTAATGCATTAAGAGTTACTTTTAATGATTTAAATCAAATTCCTTCTTGGGCTTATTCATATAGAATTGTAGTTAAACAAAGAGAGCAAGAATATTATAATTGGATTTCTGTAGTAAGTGGGGCAAGTACTGTAGAAAGATTAGGGGATAGTATTAATAAAATTCCAAGAGATCAAACTGCAGTAATTCCACCAAGCACTTCATCCACAATTTCGCCTTGTGATGTTTCGGTTTATCCTAAATATGTAGATGGGGGAAATGTATATACTACTCCACAATCTAATTTAACTAAAGTACAATCTATAGGTAATCCATCTGGAGATGCATTAGTAACTGTATTAAATGAATCAGGAAATCCGGTTTCTAGCGGGCTGTGTGTTTTTGAAACTAAACCTGTTGAATCAAATTTAGATATTTTTTATGAAACTTCAACTGGTGGTTTAGTTAGTGCTTTAACAGGTATTGCTATTGATGTGGATTTTTTTAATTGTTATCTTTTAACTTTTGATCCAGGAGGAATAGGAAATGATCATATAGAAATTAATAGAATTAGAGCTGGTTATAACGAACCATTTTTTGATATTGGAGTAAGGGCTTATGTAGTACAAGATAACTTTGCAGAAGAAAGAAGATTTAATACTTTAATACATTCTAGCGGACTTTTTAATTCTAGAGTAGGTATAAATTATATAAATCAATTCAATGAGGCTGAAGGAGGATTAACAGTATCATTAGATCCTCAAAATGGGGGAATACAAAAATTATTTGCTGACGATACACAAGTTATTGTTTTTCAAGAAGATAAGGTTTCTTATTCACCTATTGATAAAGACTTTATTTATTCAGCAGAGGGTGGTGCAGTGCCAGTTACAAGTAGTACCCAATATTTAGGTACTATTGCCCCTTATGCCGGACAATTTGGGATAGCAGATAATCCGTTGTCTTTTGCTACATATGGGTTTTCTAGATATTTTACAGATCGAAACAGAGGGGCTGTATTAAGACTTTCTAATAATGGAATACAAGAAATATCTCAAGCTGGTATGGGTGATTTTTTTAGAGATGTTTTACAAACAGCAACTGAAATTATAGGATCTTATGATGAATTTAGCCGTTTATATACATTAACCATAATAGGAGAAGGTTATACAGGTTTAGAAGATACTAATGTGGCCACCGCTACTTTTGGATATATTACAGCTACTTTCGATGATCGTTCTAATGGATGGACAAGTTTTACTAGTTTTAAACAAGAAAGTGGATTATCATTAAATAATACTTACTATACTTTTAGTAATGGAAAATTGTGGCAACATAATAGTGAAAATGTAACGTATAATAATTTTTATGGAAATGGAACAACTGAATCTTATATTGTTCCAATATTTAATGATGCCCCTTCGTCAGTTAAACAGTTTAATGCATTAAGTTATGAAGGTGATGAAGGATGGGATTTAACTTTTATAGAAACCGATTTAAATTCTGTAGGGATAGTTCCTTCATTAGCTACTAATTATAGTACTACATTACAATTAAATAATACTGCAGCTAATTCAACATTTGCAGGTACCGATACATTTATTGGAAAAACTTCAGAAACGGCCCAATGGGTTATTTTTGCAGAGCCTATTAGTTCAGCTTATCAATTTACTGCTGCTAATGATATTACTTTAACACCTGCAACTGGTAGTACTTTGACTGTAACTTCACCTACAGCTATTACTAATGACAACCAATTAGTATTTTTAATAAGTCATACTGTGGGAACAGCTAATACTATTCAAACATTAGATATTGGAGGGACAGGAGCTTCATTAGCATTTACTGTAGCATTGTTAACAGTTAATATTTTTGATACTATTTCAAATGCATCACTTACTACAGCAGTAAATACGTTTACTACAGCTGGGCCTAATAATATTACTTTTGGAACTGCGGTAACAAATACTTACTATATTGACGATACAACAAGTAATATATCAATTAGTACTGCTGGAATGCCAAGTAGCACTGAGCCTCAACCAGGAGGGTTTGTAGTAACGCCAACTAGGAATAATGAAAATGTAAATTATTCTATAACGTGTGAAGTACCCGCTGCCGCTACTTCTGGTAATGTAACTATTACAGGTGCAGCAGTAATTAAACCAACTTTAACGTGGGCTGCTTTAACAGGAACTACTGGGGGAGTTTTAGTTGGACCTGCAGGTACAACACCGGGCACAGCATATAACACTTATCCTTATGATAGTGCAGCTAATAGAACAGCTACTATTACATGGACTGCAACCGGTGATACTAAAGTATTATTTGAAGATAGTTATGCGGTTACATCTAGTGTTGCTAGCGCTACTATAAGTAAAGCTATATCTAATGATTATGGAACACTGATTGCAACAATGGTATTACCAGCTATTTCCGTTAATACTACAGCAACTACTACTTTGAGTCCAACAACAAATGCAGAGGAAACTGCTGCTTTAGGTACTTTACCAGCAACACATACATTTATACAAACAAGTCCTACAGCTTTAACCTTAGGAGATGATGCAGCAGAAAAATCTAATGTAACAATTAATGTCATTCCCCAAGCCGGAATAGGGTGGTTATTAATTAATGGGGCTGTACAATCAATTAGTGTGGCTCCTAAAGGACAATTTACAATTAATGCAGAAGATAATAATACTGGAGCCCAAAGGCAAGCAACTGTAACGATTTCTTGTTCTAACACTAGAATTCAAACAGGTTCTTCGCCATTAGCTGATCATACAATAACTATAACACAAAATTAATATGTCAAATTTAGTTGATTTTCCTTTTCAAAAGAAAGAAGGTAAATTTTTTGCTCCAATTGCTTCGGAAGAACCAGATTATATTGTAGTCAATGGGGCAATACAAGCTAATGGTAATAAAATTGTGAGCGGAATAAAGGGAGCTTTCGCTAAAATAAAATTAACTCTCCCGGCTACTAATGCAAATGTAAAAAAAGAACTTTTTGCAATGAATGCAGAGGCGGTTAATTCTTCTAATTAAATTATATGAAATTACAAGTACGAAAATTAAAAGAATCCGATTGGGATTTTTTACCAAAATGGTGGGAAGCTTATAATCAAGAAGGTTTCCCACGAGATTTTTTGCCAGGCGCCTTTAGAATAGGCGATGAGCAAGAAGATAAAAGAAAAGGTTTAGGGGGCTTTATGGTGTGCAAAGGAGATGATCCTATTGCGGCTATGTGGCTTTGGATGACCAATAGTAAGACTGCGATTCCAGCTGTAGTGGTAAGTGATAAAAGTTATCAAGACTCAGACAGAAGTGATGCATTGCAACTCTTAGTAGATTTTACAACTGATTTTGCTAAAGATATGGGTTATAAATACGCATTTGCTTGGGCAAAAAAAGGAATGTTATTAGATAAATATAAAAAGGCGGAATATTATCAAGATGAAACGCCGTCATACGAATTAATAATGAAATACTAATGGGAAGTATAGTAAAAGGAGTTGCCTCGGCATTTGGAGGTAGAAAAAGAAGACGCGAACAAAAAGCAGCGAATAAAGAATTTGACCAAAGGAAAGATGCTTTAGGTAATTTTGAATTTGGAAATTACTATGGGGATTTAGAAGGCGTTGGACTAGATGCCTCACAAGCACAAGGCTATGATGCTACATTTGGACAAGCAGGAACTTTAGGGGATGCTGCACAAGCACAAATGGGTCAATTAGGTAGAGCTCAAGGATATGATGCAGTGGGTTATGAATCTCAAGGTTATGATGCTGAACGAACTAATGTAGGCCAATTACTTAGAGGGCAAGATACGGGCCTTAGCAATACAATGAATAATCTGCAGGTTTCTACTGCAGGCGCTGAAATGGCCGCAAGAGAAGCTGATCAATCATTAGCTGCATCTCAAGATTTAGCAGCGCAAGCTGGAAGTGGGGCTGGTGGTGCAACTGCATTAGCCGCGGCGGCTGCAAAATCTAAATCAGGTATTTCTGCTGATATAGATAGACAAGTGAAATCTAATGAAGCTATGCGTGCTCAAGCTGAAAGTCAATTGCAACAAGGGCAATTAGCACAGCAAAATTTAGCTTCAAAATTTGATTTAGGACAACAACAATTTAATGTAGGTGAAGGTAATCAAGCCGCTCGGTTTGGGGCTCAGGCCGCTAATGATGCTGCAAGATTTGGTGCAGATGCACAGAATCAAGCCGCAAGATTTGGTGCGCAAGCTAATAATCAATTTGCCCTAGAAAGCTTTGGTGCTCAAAACCAAATGAATCAATTTAATGTAGGTAATCAAAATAAATTTGGAATGGCTCAATTTGATGCAAACAATAGATTTGGTGAATTAAATATGGGAGCTGCTAATGATGCTAATAGGTTTGGGGCTGATCAAATGAATAAGTTTATGATGCAAAATCAGCAACAAATGAATCACTTTATGCTATCGCAAGCACAAGGACAACAACAAAGGGATGAAAATATGTGGGGTCAAAATATGGAAATGTTTAACATTGCTGCTGGTAGAAAAAGTTTAGCTGATCAAGCTAGAGCCAAAGCAACTGGAGATCTTGTTGGAGGGATTGGTGCTGTTGCTGATATTGGAGTTAAAGCACTAACTGGTGGGCTTAGTGATAGAAGAGCTAAAAAAGATATTAAACTTATAAGCATTTCACCTTCAGGGTTAAATATATATAGTTTTAGATATAAAGATACTAACCATGGGGAAGGTTTATTCCAAGGGGTAATGTCAGATGAAATACCATCATATGCAGTTCAAAAACATAAAGACGGATATGAATGGGTTGATTATAGCAAAATAGATGTTGAATTTAAATTAATTAAATAGTTATGCCAATTAAAGCTTCATTAAATACTCAACTTTTACAAAGTGCTATGACTGATTGGAATGGCATTTATATGGATCGTGCTGCTAGGCAAATAGATACAGATAGAGAAAATAGAAGAAAGATAGAGGAAGACGCTGAACAAAGAGAGCTCAGGGATTATACTTATGGTAAGTTGAAATCAGAGCAAATGAGTAAACTAGTTGTTTCTTCTGAATCTAAACATGAGGGTGTGCAAAATTATCTGCAACACATGAGTGGTCAATTAGTGGATAGGCAGTCTGAGTTAATTAACATGTATCAAGATGATAAAATAGATTCTACTCAATTCGCAGCTGAAACAGCCAAATTACAAGCTCAAGTTCCTCAAATAAAAGGATTTGTAAACCAATTAGATACAGGCTTGGGTATATATTCTACAGGATTAGCTCAAAAGTCTTTAAGTAAAGCTATGTCTAAAGAAGACGATTATTTATGGAAAGCTATAACCGATGGGCAAGGGGAATTTGGAATGGATGAAAATAATGTATTGGTTTATCATGGTAAAACGGAAAACGGTGATCCCTTCAGCTTCCCAGCTAATAAATTAAATCAAATGCCAATGCCTCTGCTGAAAGTTGACTCTTTTGCTGAGAATACTTTACCTATAGCTATAGACTTAGCTAAACCTGTAAGCCAAGAATTACCAAATGGTAAATGGGTTAAACAAAGTATTGGCTTGGAAGACCCTAGATTTAAAGAAACTATTAGGGGTTCTTTCGATGCTTTCCTTAAAAAAAATGGTGGTGAATTAGCTTTAAAATCTTTAGCCGCAGATCATGCAGGTTATACTAATGAGCGTATTAGTGCACTATTAAATAGCGGAACTTATGAAGCCCCTGACGGGGAAGAATATGCAAATCAATTGGAATATGAAATGGAACAAGACTGGCTTGCTTCAGCAGCTGATCAATACCAAAATTATATAACAAAACAATTTGATGGGCCAATGTACAATGCTGAAACCGCTAGAATAAACGCTTTAAAACAACAACAAAGGGGTGTAGCGGGAACTGAAAAAGAAAGAAATAAATCTAAAAATATAAATTATCTTCGCTCATTACCACCTCCAACTCCACAAAATATAAAAAGTTGGGTAGAATATAATCCCGGAGGATGGGAAATTGGACAAGGAGAAGATGGGGGTACAGTAATAGCTAGGTTTAATAATAAAGGTGAAACCCAAGGTTATGATATTCCGCCAGAAATATTAAATAATCCTGCAGAATTAGCTAAGTTTTTAGCTAAATATATATATGATGTAGGACCTGCCGATTACAGATTTAATTATAAAAAGTAAGCAATGCCAAATCAAATTGATTTTTCTAATATAGATATAATGAATTCGCCTTATTTTGAAGAAGAAGAGGTAGATGAGTTTGGTAATCCAATAGATCCAAATAACCCCCCATTACCAGAATTTGCACCTGAAAAAGCAACTTGGCTAGAAGACTGGTTTGGTAATGACACCTATGGGGTTGATTTTATGAGTGATATGTATAGGGCTGTAAAACAAGGATGGGCTAGTTCTCATGCAGTTGATGAAACTTTTGATCTATTCAAAGGAGACTTAACTGATGAGAAGCTTGAGGCTTATAAACAAGCACAAAAAGACGCACAAGAATATGGGCCATCAGAAGAGGCTCAAGAATATCAATATTTAGTAAATAAATATAAGTCTGAAGGTGATAGTGGTGCTTGGGCTGGACTTAAGGCTATATTACAAAATCCGAGCTTTGGAGTTGAAACTATAATATCTAGTATGGTAGGAGCTGCCGGTACTATATTTGATAGCGAAGAGGGTGCCGCAATGGCAGGCGCTGGCGCTGGTGCAGGAGCTGCAGCTGGAGCTGGTATAGGTGCCGCTGCAACTGCTTGGGGTGGACCTTTAGCTGCAATTGGAGGGAGTATTGGTGCTGGAACTGGTGCTGCTAGTGGTGCTTTTGGCGGAGCAATGGCAGCATTAGAGACAACTTCCACTTTTGCTGATTTATTAAGAGAAAAAATAATTAAAAACGGTGGTAATCCTGATAGTAATGAAGATATTAGAGCAGTATTAGAAAACCCTGAAGAAATGAGTGATCTTAGATGGAAAGCTGCAGGCAGGGGTTTAACTATAGGCGCAACTGAAGCTTTATTTGGATTAGTTAGTGGTGGTGTTGGAGGAAAAATAATGGGTGGTGCCGCTGGGAAACTAGCATCTAAAACTGGAGCAAAAGCATTTGGAGCTACTACTCTTATTGAAGGCGTTGGTGGATCTCTTGGGGAAGTTGGAGGTATGCTTGCTGCTGGACAAGAACTAGCTGGTGATGAAATTCTATTAGAAGGTATAGCTGGAACTGCTATGGCCCCAGCTCAATTATATGGCTCAATACAAGATGCTAAGGTTGCTAAAAAGAAAGCTGAAAAAAGTATTGAAGATAGTAAACCTGTATATAAAGTAAATGATGGGGAGACTACAGCAGATCAAATAAGTGAAATGCTTAAAGCTCCTGAGGAGGATTTTATGAATATGAAGTTTAATATTATTAACGATGAGGCTTTAAAGGCTCAAGTTCAAAAGAAACGCGAAAGCATATTAAGCGATAAAGATATTCGTACTCATATTGAAAGTTTAGATGAGAAAAAACCTCCAGAGGGTGGGGGTGCTGGTGCAGCTGGCGAAACAATAAATTTTAAAGCAGCTGAAAAGCATCAAGGTAGAATACAACCAAAGGTATTAAGTGAAAGTATTGAAAGAAAAAATGAAGAAAAATTAAAGTTAAGTGCGACTTTATTAGAATCAAAAGAAAAAGGATTAAATACTGTTTCTCAAGGAATTCGTAAAGATATATTAGATATTGATAATAGTGTTATTGAGGCAGATAATAAAATTATAAACAATATATCTAATTTAAGCCCAAAGCAAGGTGCTAAATTAATGGAATTAAATGATGAATATTCTATTTATGAATCTGTTTATAAAGACGAAACGTCTACAGATAATATAAAAAAGGTTGCATTTGATAAGTTACAAGATATAAAAACAGAACAAGCGGAAATATTTAATAGTTATGATAACAAAAATATTGAATTATCTCAAAAAGCTCAAGAAATATTTGAAAACGAAGGTGTCGAAGCTTATGACAAAATTATCGATTCACAAGAAGGATTAATAAGAAAAATTGCAATTGATAAATTAAATAAAGTTCCTCAAAATAAAAGAAGACAAGGCGATGTTGAAGCTTTAGTTTCTCAATTAAAATATGGTAAAGAAGGCGCTATAGGAATAATTCAAAATTATGATCCTGCTAAAAATCCATCTATATCATCACATTTAGGACAATTATTAAAAAGAAGAGTTCATAGGGCGGCTAAAGCTATTGTTCCTCAACTAGAGGCTAAAGATTTTGCAGCACCAGAAGTAGCTAATGTAATTGCTGATGAAACAGGAATAGCTGATCCTGTTATGGGACCTAAAGTGTTAGCAGATTTATTAAAATTACCTACTAAATTAATAGATAAAGCTAAAAAAGCTATACCAGCTGCTTTGTTAAATGTAAAAAACGCATTGACTACTGACAAAGGTAAAGAATTAAGTAAGAAAAAAAGAATAGCTTTAGCTGAGAAATCGATAGCTGATATTATAGAAGGTAGAGTATTAAGTGAAATAAAAACAGAGTTTGGTAAAAATACTAAAACTAAAAAAGATTTTGATAATTACCTTAATAAAAATTGGGTTCCTTTAACTCAAGCTTTTTTGGCTCAAAAATCTATTACCAAGGGAGAGGGTGTGGCTAAAGATTGGTCTATGTTTCCCCCTTCTCAGGAACAGGTTAAAGATTATTTTAATGGTGCGGATATTGTTGTTGGAGAAATTAGTAAAAAAACTGGTAAACCAATAACAGAAGGACAAAAAAGTAGAGCAGTGGCTGATAGAAAAGCATCACTAGCGGAAGCTGTATCTAAACAATTCGCATTAGAACTGCAAGAAGAATATTTAGAACAAAACCCTAAGGAAAGGGAAACATTAAATAAAGAATCTAATGAAAATGTTGCCGAAGATAATGTAATAATGTTTAGTTCGAAGAAAGCAGAACAAAATAATCCAAGCAACCCAGGCGCTAAAGATTTACAAACACAAATACTTGAAAATATAAATCAACAATATGCGCCAAAAATAAAGATTGAAGGAAATCCAGATGGCTTACGAGCGCAACAAGTTTTAGGTAAATTATTAAAAGAATCTGGAGCAGATTTAACTAATACTCCGGATTTTAGCACAGCAGAAGGTAGAAAACAAGTTTATGATGGATTAATGCTTGCCGCTAAAAGAGGTCTTCTTTCAGCAAGCACTATTAAAGCTGCAAAACTAGACGCTTTTGGTGCAATGACTAAAGAAGGGGATCCAACGCAAATTTTAACCACCGATGAAGGCTACGTTAAAAAGAATTCGGATAAATGGAAAAAAGCGTTTAAGGAAAGAAGATTAATTGAAAAATATACAAGAGGGGGATTGTTTTATTCTGCTAAAGACCCTTTGCTTGTAAAGCTTTTAGAGGTAGCCGATAAAAACTATATAGACAGAACTGCTGATCAAATAGCAGAGATAGACAAAAAATTACAGTTAATTGATGAATATGAGGCTAATTTTAATTCTAATAAAACAACTAAAGAAAAGAAAAAAGATCTTATAAAAAGAAAAGAAGACCTTGAAGCGTGGCAAAAAAGTGATAAACAAATCTATCAAGTTCAAATGAAAGATCAGTTAGGTTTATCTCAAAAAGATCTTAAAGGAAAAAAAGGCTCTGTAAATCCTAAAAAGTTTAAAGAAATTGTTAAAAAGCATAATAATGCTGTTAAAAAGAATCAACAAATAGTAAAAAATGCTATTTTAGATGTGCATAGAGCTTTAAAAAATGGTGCTTCAATTCAGGAGTTAAAATATTTACTTATTGGTATGTATCAAGCAACTAGAGGAGCTGTTAAAGCTTCATACCAATTTGATTCTTATGAAACCGGTGCACATGCGGCTTGGCGAGAAGAACATTCACCGCCTGTAAATGAATTTATTGGCGATTTATTTAAAGCTATATTTGCTTTTGATAACGAAGCAGATTTAAGTCAGAGGATAGATGACATGTATGCTGATGCTAACCAATTTTTAATATCTGTTGAAGCTGATAATAAGATTAATGCTGCTGGATTTAAAATGAGTTCCCCTGCGCGAATTGGAAAAGGGGCTAGTTTTAGCCGCCTTGTTAAGGCTTTACCTGAAGTATTTTTAAATAATATTATTGATACTGATGGAAAATCAATAGCTGAAAAATTTGGCGCGCCTTTAGATGGGCTTACTCCTAATCCAGATTTAGAATCTAAGCAATTGCCTGTAGTAGAACAAAATTCTCAACCAACAGAAACTATGATGTTAAATGCCCGAGATAAAAGGTTTAATAATAAAGAAAAAATTGAACTTACCGAGGCTGAAACTACAGAGGCTTTCTTAGATATTCTAGGGGGAAATTGGAATAGAGACGGATCAACTGATATGCAAGTATTTACTGATCCAAATGAAATGATGGATATTCTTATAAAGGATCATGGGCAAACTGAAATCCAAGCAAAAAGAGGAGTTGAGGAATTTGGGTTTAAGATTGGTAATAAAATATTTATAAATTTAAAAGCTAAAAAAGGGTTAGAAACAGCTGTGCATGAGGCTGGCCATGTTTGGAATAGTATTGTTTATAAAGCTGCTCCTAA